>Ga0233425_10002370_pt1 | contig 37403 bp, 30 predicted proteins | sample Watercolumn_Towu_2_FD_181712 | JGI IMG/M metagenome (GOLD analysis project Ga0233425, IMG submission 181712) | Freshwater microbial communities from Lake Towuti, South Sulawesi, Indonesia - Watercolumn_Towuti2014_140_MG | ecosystem: Environmental > Aquatic > Freshwater > Lake | place... | reverse complement strand
CGGGGTCTTGATCTCGGCGCCCCCCTGACCATTCAAGCGCAGGTCAAGGACTATGACTTCCACACGCAAGGAGACTCTTACCCCAAAGGCGAGATCATCACGTACCAGTTTCCCGCCAAAGGGGATCGTGGCCCGATCACGCTCCACTGGTACAGCGGGACGGAGCCGATTCCGCGGCCCGAGGCCCTGGAACCGGATCGCAAACCAGTGGAAACGGGAGCCGTTGTAATCGGCGACCAGGGAACGATCACGTACGGTTCACACGGGGCCGGCGGCCTGCGCATCATTCCCGAAACCAAGATGCGGGAATACCAACTGCCGGAACAGAAAATCCCGCGCTTACAGGGCCACTACGAGGATTGGCTCAATGCCATCCGCAACGGTACCCAGGCCGGATCCGACTTCTCCTACGGTGGGCCGCTCACGGAAATCGCGATGCTCGGTGTCGTCGCCATCAAGATGGCTGGCACGAAACTCGAGTGGGACCCCGAGAACCTGCGATTCACGAATTGCGCGGAAGCGAACCAGTATATCGAACCGCAGTACCGGGCGGGTTGGTCACTCTGACGGCAGTCAAATTGCCGCAATAAAGGTGCCACGCACCATTACCTGCGTTCCAGCACCGCCGGTTCGCTCAGATTGCCGGCGCGGTCCGCCGCATACAGCGCCACCACTTCCGGTTCCGCGTCTGCTGCCGGAGCCCAGTGCAGTGTCGTGATGGGCAGGATCTGAGTCGTCCAGGCACCGGAACGCCGGGTCTGCAGGATCCAGCTCGTCGGCGTGTCCCCTTGACCAGCATGCCATTCGAAGAAGACCGTGGTAGCAGCGGATGCGGTCCGCAATTTCAAAGCCGGCTTGGCGGGTGGTGTCGCGTCCAGCCAAGGGGAGGCCGGCACCAGTGCCGGTTGGGTGTAAGCCTCCCGCGCGACGGCATCCGACACGCCGTTGGTGTTCTTCATCAGCGCGCTCATGTTCCAATGCACCACTCCGCGGGAATGAGGTGTGTCTCGCGTCAGACGGATTTGTTCAACGATTTCGGCGGCACCCCACCTTTCCGCTCGGCCCGTACTGATCCCGGGCCATAGGTGGCGCTGCTTCCCATTCTCCTGAGCCCACCAGGCCAATAGCGCCGTGAAGCTCTGCTCCGCGGGTTCGCGCGCCCAGTAAAGCTGTGGCGTGAAGTAGTCGATCCACCCTTCATTCAACCACAGGCGGGCATCCGCGTAGAGCGAAGCGTACTGGTCAAAGCCCTTGATCCGCGGTGGGTTTCCTGGACGCCAGATGCCGAACGGCGACAGGCCCACCTTCACCCAAGGCTTTACCTGATGCACGCCGTCGAACAATTCCCGCACGAACTGATTGACGTTTTCCCGCCGCCAATCATCGCGGGTGAGCGTACCGCCGCCCGCAGTGTACTTTTGCCAACTTGGATCATCCGGGAAATCCCGATCCTTGCCCTGGTCGTCCTTTCCCAGATAGGACGGATAGGGATAGAAGTAGTCGTCCATGTGCACGCCGTCCAGGTCGTACCGCCGCACCACATCCAGAATCACGCGCAGCGAGTGGGCGCGAACGTCTGCCTCACCTGGGTCAAGCCACAAGTAGGAACCACAGGTCCGAACCAGGTCGGGACGCGTGCGGCTGATGTGATTGGCGGCGGCAGGTCCTTTCGCCGATGCGTGCCGGGCGCGATAGGGATTGAACCACGCGTGCAGTTCCAGACCGCGTTGATGGGACTCATGAACCGCATACTCGAGCGGATCCCATAGGGGTTCCGGCGCGCGGCCCTCCTGCCCGGTCAGGAATTCCGACCAGGGTTCGAGTTCCGAGGCGTATAGCGCGTCGCACGCGGGCCGCACCTGCAGGACAATCGCATTCAATCGCAGAGCAACGGCGCGATCCAGAATGGCCAGCAATTCCGCCTGCAACTGCGCTTGGGGCAGCCCCGGGCGCGAGGGCCAGTCGATATTCGCGACCGTGGCGACCCAGGCGCCGCGAAACTCGCGCAGCGGCTCCGGCGGCTTTGACTGGCTCGTAACATAGTCCGCTGCGGCCAGCACGCGCACCAGGCCAATAGCCAGAAGAAAGAACAATGCTGCGGAGCGGGGTAATCGGTGAGTTACCGTCATGGCTTTGTCTGCAACAACACGTCTGGTTACTGAATTTCGCCCAACACACGGTAGCAGATTGTACTCGAAGTTCAGCCCGAACGAGACCTTCCGAACAGCGAAACGGCCTGATTTCACGGAGGATGGAGACCGGAGGCTTGAGGCATGTTGTTCGGCCTTGCCTCCAGATTGCAGACTCCCGACTGCAGACTACGGACTACGGCCAAGCCGCGCAGCGGCGCGGCGCAACGCTGGGAGCGGAGGCGCCACTTGCGATCCCGACGAGAGTGCGGATAATGTCTAGCCTCAGTGCCGCAGGATGATGGTTCGATCAACTCTCTGGCAGCGTCGAGCGGTCATATGGATCGGCCGACTGCCTTTGAAAGGTTGCAGAGCGATGCATGCCAATCCGTTTCTGGGCGTGTTCTTTCATTGGCTGGGGGGCTTGGCATCCGCCAGTTTCTACATCCCCTACCGCGGCGTAAAGAAATGGTCGTGGGAGACGTACTGGCTGGTCGGCGGGTGTTTCAGCTGGATCATCGCGCCTCTCGCGCTGGCGACGCTCTTGGTCCCCGACATGTGGGATGTACTGCGCCAATCACCGCTCAAGAATCTGATTTGGGCTTACGTGTTCGGTCAGATGTGGGGCTTGGGCGGACTGACGTTCGGCCTGACCATGCGCTACCTGGGCATCGCCCTCGGCATGGCCATTGCCTTGGGCTATTGTGCTGCCTTCGGCACGTTGATGCCTCCCATCTTCAGCGGTGAGATTGTCGAACTCGTTCAACAGCAGTCGGGTCAGGTGATTCTCCTGGGAGTCGCGATCTGCCTGGCGGGGATCGCCGTCAGTGGACTGGCGGGCATGTCCAAGGAACGTGAACTGACGGCTGAGCAGAAGCAGGCTACGATCCAGGAATTCAGTTTCATCAAAGGGCTGCTTGTGGCCACGTTTTCGGGGGTCATGAGCGCCTCGTTTGCCTACGGATTGGACGCGGGCAAGCCCATTGCGGAGCTGGCCAGGAAATCGCTTGAATCGCACGGCGGTGCCGACCTGTGGCAGAATCTGCCCGTATTGGTGGTCGTGCTTTGGGGCGGCTTCACGACGAACTTCATCTGGTGTGTGATTCTCAACTGGCGGAACCGTTCCGGGCATGAGTATCTCGCGTTGCGCAAGAGTGTCGTCGCGGAAGTCAGCGCTACCGAAGGTGTTGTCCCCTGGGACGCTGACGAATTGTCGGGCACGATTGCCAACGGCGCTCCCGTGAAGTCGACTCCGGCGGAACTCGCTCCGACAACCGAGCCTGTCCCCATCTTCAGCAACTATTTCTTCTCGGCCCTGGCCGGCACGACCTGGTACATGCAGTTTTTCTTCTACAGCATGGGCCAGACACGCATGGGGAAGTATGAGTTCTCGAGTTGGACCCTGCACATGGCCAGCATCATCATCTTCAGCACGCTCTGGGGTGTGGCTCTGCGCGAATGGAAGGGGACCAGCAAGAGGACTCACATCTTGATCGGGATCGGGCTGTTCGTGTTGATTGCCTCGACAATCATCGTGGGCTACGGCAACTACCTGGGGGCGATACCGTCCGCGGCGCACTGACAGGGAGCGGGCGACGATTCCGGCCAGCGGACTCTCGCGATTCAATTCATAGGAACCGCTTCAACGTCGGTGCGCGTCAAGGGTGCCTTCGTGACCACAGGCTCAATGACGGTGGCGAATCGTGCCTTGATTCCGCGCTGGCGCAGAATCAGCACGGGGCGCAGATCCGTGGGCGACGCGGCCAAGCCATCAGCGAGATGGATCGATACGGGACCAGTCTGCGGAAGTACCCAGATTCGCAGTTGCCTTCTCCGCTCGCCAAAAGTGAGACACGCGGTCCCGGTCGCAGTGGTCGATGCCCGCGAGCGCAGGTGCTGGTAGCCGCACTGGTCGCCTAGCGAGTCGGTGCTGACCGCCAATGAGGGAGTGCTTTCGGCAAACCGACCATCGATATGCAGGACATAATCGAACTGACGGTCCGGCGGCTGATTCGAGTCGCGGCTTTCAGCAGGTCCGACGTCGAACACATCGACCACGCAGTGCCGCCAGATCCGGACGGTGCGGTGCAGATCAAGTTGCGGGTAGGCGCTGGTGCATGACGCACTCACCAACCGTTCCTCGGCGTCGAACCGATTCAGTTCTCCGACCACGCGATGCTGCCCGGTGTCCACGGGCCACATTGCATTGCGTTGACCGGCCGGTTCCTGAGAGACGCCATCCACCACCACCGTGTTGTGGCTCACCGTATGCGACGTCCATTCCGATTTCCAGGTCGACTCGTACGGCATGCTGCCGTAATGGGGTATCCATTGGTGACCTTGAGCGTACACCGCGATGCTCAGCTTATCCGGGTGTCCGTGGCCGCCACCGTAGGGACCGTAGCTCAGCGCAACCGCGGTGGCATTACGATCGGCCGTGAAGTCACCCGGTTTCTCGCGCAACACCGCCACGCCGCTCGCCGGCATCAGCGTACACCCATTGCGAAAGACACCCGTGTTTCCCACAGTCTGGTCACGCCAGACTACTGCATGGTCACGGCCGGTGGTCACACCGTCATCGTTGTCCGGCAGATCGCAAGTCAACCAGTGCCAATCACGTCGAGCCCGATCGTGATAGACGACCGGCTTGGAACTCAGTACCGTCCCATCGCGCAGCAATTGGCTCTGCCCGTCCTTGACGGCCAGACGAAACGCGTAACGCCGCCCCGTTTCGGGCAGATAGCTGTTGAGAAAATAGGCGTGCCGAAAGTCAGTATTGTGCGGATTGACCTGGAACACGAGGCAGGCGCGTTCCTGTGGACCGCGGTCCTCCAGCCGTGTCATGGTCCAATCCAACGCGAAATCGGCGCCGGGAGCCGTGGTCAGCAAGTAATGGTCGGACTGACTGACTCCTTCGTCATCGGCGATGATTCGATCTTCGTCCAGAGAATAGGTGCCTGCATCATCCAGCCAGCTGACTGGACGACCATTCAGCCGTACGGACTCATACTGGAAGCGATAACGGTAGTAATGCAAAAAGCCTACTCCGTCACCGAAACCCGTTTCACGACGGAAAAGCCAGTGCAAATGGGGATCGCGGTAGCGGTTCCAGGCGACCAGGTACCGCCAGTCCGGTCGCAACGGCCCGCGGTCGCTGTCTCCAAGCGCCATGTAGCTGAGGTCTGGGAAACTCACATAAAAGGGGGCTTGAAACATCATCCGCAATGACTTGGGCGCATCGCTCGTATCGGTGACGTAATGGCAATCTTCATCGCGGGAGCGATCGTTGGGGACCTGCAACTGGTAGAGGTCCACGCCGCAGTGGAGCGCCGCTTCCGTGAACGGGAGCAGCGCGTCCAAGACGAAGTGGTGGTAACCCGCCGAGCGTTCCCAGAAGAGTCCGTCATCGCGCACGTCATGAGCCAGCAGGTGTTTGAAACCGTAGCGGCTATTGACGGCATAGTCCACCAACTGCGCGTCGCGAAGCGCCATTCCAATCAGACCGATCGTTCCCAAGTGCCAGGCCTGGAAGTTGTAGCAGCGGTAGTGCAGGTCGCGAATGCGCGCGTCCTGGTCCGGCTCTTTGATCAGGAAGCATTCCACCGCCAACCGCAGCACGTCGCGTTCGAACCGCCGTTTCTGCTCATCGGCAAACACGCCGCTGTCAGCCACGAGGTCATAAGCTGCCACAATCGACTGAGCCCACATGGCTTCGTAGAGAGAAGACTGATCGAAGACACGGCAGCGGCGGTTGGTCCAGGCCAATTGCGGATAAAGATCGGCGTAAGCCAACAACCCGTCGCGCACCCATTCCGCCTGTTTGGCGGATCCGCCGAAGGCATAGCCCAGCCCGACCGTCCGCAGGTCGTCCGCAATCCGCCAATGCTGTTTGTCACCCTTGGGAGGCAGGTCTTCCCAGCGCCGATCACTCAGCCGCTCCGCGTTCTTCGACAGTTCTTGCAGCGTTTCGGCGGCCCAGGGCAACTGCGCCGCCCGTTGCTTGGCCCGTTCGACGTCCGCGGGTGTCAGCATTAGGTACGGATGAACCACGGGGAACTGGAACGCCTGCTTTCCCGACATGTCCGCTGACGGAGATGCCGAGGACACGACCGGCGGAACTGAGACCGACAGCGCCACGGCCAGAAAACCGCACCGGATCATTTGCAGTTCCTTTCCCGAACAGGCGGAGCACCCCGACGTGGCAAAGCAACTGGCTGCACTCTTGGAGGAATACCGGTCGTCCGGTCACACTCGGCTGTGAACGCATCGGTGGACGAAGGGCGGAATGCAAGGATGCAGGCTAAGCCGTGGGAGCTGCACCGCCTGCCGGAGCCGGGTTGACCCAATCTGCCGGCACCTCGAAGTCCTTGGTGCTCTCTTCCTTGGGCAGGTCGATTTTGATCTCGAAGTCGGGGAACATCGGCACGCCATTGGGGAATTCCGGGGAGGCCTTGCCATCGAGACCCGTGATTTTCACCACATGGGGGCCGCCCACATGGCCTTGGTCTCTGCGGCTGGTGTCGAACTCCCCGTCGGATATTTCGACCGAAGCCGCCATCCCCGAGTTTCCCAGAGTCGAGTCCGGCATGAACGTGATCGATCCTTTGGGGATGGGCTGCCCGCCGTAGGTCACTTTCCCGGAGAGATTATAGCGGGGCGGTCCACTGTCTCCGCACCCCGTGCACGCAGCGATCAGACAACACATCATCCCCAATGCGCACGGGACATTTCGCCAGGCAACTTCCCAAAGGCTCACGACTGTAGTTCCTTCACGAATAACGTGCCGCTTCCTCACTCCTGACCGGAACGCGCCTCTCCGCCGTCACGGCTGGCGGTGGATCGGTAGACATCCCAATCAATGGTCTCGGACACGAAACGCAGAGAGCCATCGCTCATGCCGAACAAGCATCCGCCCGGGTGTTCACTGCCGAACGAGAAAGCATTCCATTTCGTCGAGTTATTCGAGTTGATCGGGAACTCGATGTTCTTGGCGATCAAGTACAGCGTTCCGCGGCTGTCTTGGAACTTGGCACGCGGCCACGGACGCCGAAAAGACGTCAACCCGTTCCAGGAAGCCTCGCCGAGCATATACGTGTTCGACGTGCCGTCCGTGATTTCCGCGATGTTGCAGGAGTACTGCCAGAAGACTCCCTGCTGGCATTCGCCGCCAAACGTTTCCGTCATGTTCGCACACCTGTACTGCGCCGTCGTGCCAGGCATGGTCCCGCGCGGTCCCAAGATACCCTGGTAATGAACCGAGTAGCTGGGCAGGTTGTTGTAAGTCGCCGGATTCGTCGATGTTTCTTCCACCGTCGCCGCGCTCGGACACAGAAAGACCGGCAGCTTCCTCGTGGAGGCCAGCAGATTGGGATTGCTGAGCGAGGCGCCGGTCTGGTTGGTGTCCATTGAATCCCGCAATGCCGACTGTTCAATCTGGGGCAGGATGCACGTATTCCAACCCAGTTTGTTGGCGATCATCCCCGGTAGAGGATAGTGCCTGAAGGCATCGTGATAGGTCTGCAGGCCCAAGGTCAACTGTTTCAGATTGTTGCTGCACTGCATGCGGCGCGCAGCTTCCCGTGCAGCTTGCACGGCCGGGAGGAGCAAGGCCACCAGTATCCCAATGATGGCGATAACTACCAGAAGCTCCACGAGCGTGAAACCACGGCTTGAACGAGTTCTCATATGCGCCGCCCCAGATTCCGTGGCAGAAACAATGACGATTGCGTGGCATTGCCACGCAATCCACAAACACACTCCTTTGCGATCATGGCCCGTGCGGTGCCATCCGGCACGGACCGACTCAGGTCTTCACACGCTCGAAGGCCAGTCCCTGGTCGTTGGGCGGTCCGCCAGTGGAGACGAACTGGAACTTGTCCGGTCCGCCCGCGCTGACATTACCCACCATGCTGCCCTGGTCTTGGCTCTCCAACACCAGAGTATCGGCGGAGGCCAGAACGTTACCGGACAGCGTGATCGTCGTCTTGCCCTTGGGGGTGGCCTTCCAGGTGAACTGTCCCTGTTCGTCGATGGTCAGTTCGAACACGTCGCCATCGCGTTCCGCCCGCCAATTGCCCACGAGATCCGTCGTCGGAGCCGCGGCAGCCTGCGCGTCCGGCGCCGCCGCGGGGGCCGGCGTTGACGCAGTCGCCGTTTCCGGCGGCGATAGGGCATCGAGCAAGCGCTTGGCAACCAGGTCCTTGGGCTGCGCCGCGGTCACCCTCTGCAGTAGCTTGATGGCGGGATCGTTCTGACCTGTCACCAGGTAATGGTAGGCCAGCACGAACTGCGCGGCCGCATCCTGCGGATTCTGCTTGCAGAATGACTCCAGCGCGCGCAACTGCTTTGTGTACGCGTCGACATCCGAATACATACCGCTCATCGTCGTCCAGTCCATTCCCGGTGCGACGGCGAGTAGTGCGTTGAGCACGCCGGCGGCTCGATCGTATTCCCCCAAGGCAAACAGGCAGAGCGCACCGAACTCGTGAAGAATCGGATCCGAGGGTATCTGTTGAATCGCCTGCTCATCCAACTTCAGAGCGCTCTTGTAGTCTCCCTTCGTGAAGGCCGTTCGAGCCTGATCGAAGAACTGGTAGCCCGCCGTCTCTTCTGCAGTCGGCGCTGGTTGAGCCGGTTCCGCCGTGGCTGACGCATCCGCAGTCGGCGTGTTGTAGGTGTTGATCACAATCGGCTGCGAATAGTCGTAGGCAGGCTGAGTTTCCACTACGGGCGCGGCATAGGTGTAATAGGGGTTTTCGTACGTATATCCGTAGCCGTATCCCCACGTGGGCAGCGTGGCAGCAAGTCCCCAGCCGGCGGCACCCCACACAAATGGCGAATACCAATTCCCGCCCCAATTGCCTCCCCAACACCCGTGATACCAGTTGTTGTGGTGATTGTGAATGCAGTTGTTGTTCCAGTGGTTTCCCCAACCACCGTTCCACGGTCGATCCCAACCGGGCCGGTTGTATCCCCAACCGGGACGATTGATGTTGTTGCCGATGTTGTTGCCAATGTTGATGTCGTTCCCGATGTTGATGTTGCCTCCGGGCCGATTCAGAATGCCGGTGTTGCCTCCGCCGATGATCGGTCGGTCACCAATACCAGGTCGACCGCCAATTCCAGGTTGACCGCCAATTCCAGGTTGACCGCCAATTCCAGGCCGGCCACCGATGATCGGTCGATCACCGATACCCGGACGGTCGCCAATCCCGGGACGATTGCCGATTCCGGGGCGGTTGTCAACGATGCCCGGCAACGTTGTGGGGCGATCACCCGGGCGATTGAGGCTGCCGCCAGGTCTGCCAGGTAACGTAGTCGGTCGATCGGCACCGATTCCAGGACGATTCAGGCTGCCTCCGGGCTTGCTGGGCAGCGTCGCCGGGCGATCACCACCGATACTCGGCCGATTACCGCCATCACCCGGGCGACCAGGTAGATTACCGGGAAGCGTAGTCGGACGGTTGCCACCACCGATCCCCGGTCGACCCAAGCTTCCCAGATCCCCCAAGCCGGGCCGGGCGCTGCCGACATTCCCTAAACTTGGTCTGTCGATGGACGGTCGAGTCGATGGCATAGACGGCCGTGTGGCTGTTCCCGGGCGTGTCGAGGCAATACCACCCGGGGTTGATGGCCGACTACCGATGGAGGGCCGAGCGCCGCCGGGAGAAGGTCGACCTGTACCAGGTCGGGACAGCGATCCGGGCCGCGAGGCAATTGACGAACCGGCCGATGGTCCGAGCGAAGGACGTGGCGTGGATGGCCGGGAAACGGACGGTCTGGAGGGCGACGGCCGTGCGGCACTCGAGAACGACGGACCCGAACCGCCGCTGGGGCGTGACATGCCACCCCCAGGACGCGCTCCGCCGCCGCGGCTCATACCACCTCCGCCGCCGCGGCTCATGCCACCTCCACCGCCGCGGCTCATGCCACCTCCTCCGCCGCGTGCTCCACCTCCGCCGCCTCGCCCCCGGGCATAGAGCTCATCCACAACGAAGCACTGCCCCACCAAACCAAATACAGCCACTGCTGTAATGAGCCAACGTGTATTTGTTTTCATCACGGAGTTCCCTCGTATTCTCGAAACGTTCGCGTTCACTTCGCCGCTTCCGGTGGCTTGCGCACGATTGTCACCTCGAAGTCGGGTCGGACTTCATCGCCGAGAACGCGGTCGAGGCCTCGCATCAGGTACTTGCCTTCATCCAGCGGCTCGAACACGACCGTCGCCGAACCCGTCGTGCCGTCCGGCATGACCACCGTCGACTTGAGCAGCCATGAATTATCGACCGGTGTCCAGGCAGCCTCGCCATAGCCCCCATCGGAGTCGAACATCCAAGAGCGGTAGCGCAGATTCACCGGATCCCAGCCGATGCGTTGACTGCTCTTGATCGCCGCCTGGCCCGCGATCTTGGATTCATAATCGGCCAACAGGAAGTTACCGTCCTCCGACCAGCGAACGGAGAAGGCGACCGTGGAATCGGAGGCTTCGCTGACCCAACTCCCGATCATCCACTCCAGCCGCAACAACTGCTCGTGCGGGGTAATCGGTGATTCTTCCGGATACTGCTCGCACGTCGCGAAACTCCAACTGCCGCCACGATTCACGAGCACCGACGTGTACGGAATCGCCGAACTTGCCTGACCGTCTTTCGTGGAGATCGTCTGCACGCCCTCGACAATCGCCACCGAAGCACCCATGATCTTGACGGAGTCGATCTCGGCCTTGATCTGCGCACCTGGGTACTTCGTAAAGAACTGGGTCAGCAGCGCTTTGATTTCCTCCTGGCCTTTGTGCACGTTGCCTGCGTCGTCGGTCAGTTCGCCATCGGCCACAAACAGAGCGGCGACCTTGGCTGCATCGCCCGCGTTGAACGCTTCCGCCAGGCGCGCGGACGCCTGCCGCACAGCCGCTTCGCCTTTGTCCGCCGGAGCGGCCGGTTCGGCAGCCGTGACCCACGACGCGCAGAGCGTCAACACGCCGACACACACACTCACGACGATTAAACGTTGGTGGACCATGGAGTACCGCAAGGCTATTCCTCCTTCAGACTGAATGTGGTTCAACCCCTCCTGAATGATGAGAGGTTGCCTCGGATAGCTGATACGTGGCTATGCTCGTGGGTTGCCGCCGACACAAGACCGTGTCCCGAAACGAACGATGGATCGATAGCTGCAGGTCGCCGCGCACGAAATCAACGGTGCTCGCCCCCCACTTGCCCTTCATATTATCGCTCAGCGTAAAAAGGCCAAGTGGAGGGAACCGAAGATCTAGGAAGTCGTCGCCGCGACTGCTTCCTCGGTGGCCTGTCCCAGAACCGCCGCGCCTTCCTGCAGGGCATCTTCCTCGATTACCAGCGGCGGTGAGATTTTCACGGACGCCCCTCCGAATCCGACGGGAGCAAACAACATGAGCCCTTTTTCCACACAGCGGCGGACGATACTGCTTGCCAACTCCGGGTTCGGATCCCGGCTGCCGGGTCGAACCATGTGCAGCGACCCGACCAACCCTTTGCCGTGCACGGCCCCGATGTGACGGGGATGACGCTCGCCCAGCTGGCGCAGCAGAGGCTGCAGAATCTCTCCCATCCGGCGGGAATGTTCGACGAGCCCCTGTTTCTCGATCACCGCCAGATTGGCCAATGCAGCTGCCGCACAGACGGGATTTCCCGTGTGGGTCGAGGTCATCGAACCCGGTGGATACAGATCCAGAACCTCCGGTCGTCCGATCACGGCCGACAACGGCATTCCACTGGTGATCCCCTTTCCGCAACAGATCAAGTCCGGAACGATCCCGTAGTGTTCGAATCCCCAATATGTGCCCGTGCGTCCGAAGCCGGCCTGCACCTCGTCGCAGATTAACAGCGCCCGCTGCTCGTCGCACCAGCGGCGCAGTTGTTGCATGTACTCCGGCGGCGCAAAGCTTGCATTGCCGCCCTGATAGGTTTCCGTCATCACGCCGGCGACGTGAGCCGGCGACACACCCAGATCCTCCAGTGCTTCCAGGAAGCGTTCGAAGCGAGTATCGGCGCAACGAAAACCATCCGGGAAGGGAACCTGGACCAGATTCCGGTCGAGGTTGACGATCCAGGACTTCAAGGCGGGGACGCCACCAGCCATCTGCGAACCGAGCGTGCGGCCATGGAAAGAATTGTGGAAGCTGACGATGGTGATCTTGCCCTCGTACAGTCGCCTGCCGTGAGTGCGGGCCAGCTTGATGGCGCATTCGCAGGCTTCGGACCCGGTGGTCAACAGGAACACCTTCCGTAGCCCCGGCGGCGCCACTCGCGCAAGCTGGCAGGCCAATTCGGCCCGAATCTCAGAAGGAAAGCAGTAATTGTGCACCAGTCCATGCTGGATGCGCTCCGTCATGGCGCGACTGATGTCGGGATGTCCGTGGCCCGCGTTGGCCACGACGACGCCGGAGGACCAATCCAACCAGCGATTGCCCCAGCGATCGAAGACCTGAACACCTTCCGCTCGGTCCCAGACAACAAGCGGTTGACCGCTCATCGACCGCGGCTCGAATTGCCGCAGCTTTTCCAGAACGGGCAGAGACTCCGGAACAGGCAAGTCCGTCACGATGCGACGGTACTTCGTCTCCACACGTGGAACCTGATGAGGCACAAGGTCACAGCTGGCTTGCGACGACATTCACCGACCTCCGACTCGAACGAAAACTGGTCTCGCGATCTGGAACAGGCCGAGCACTCGGGGATGCTCCCGGCACCTTTCAAGCGCAATAAAAAACTCCTGCATCGGCCGGCCCGGTATTTCGGAGCACGACCCATGAGGAGGGCCTTACGATGCTGACAGTGCCGCTACGGATGCCAGCCAGCGCCAACGGATTTAGGTTGGGTACTCACCCAATGCCCCACATTCTAGTATCCCGGCGGCAACGCACAAGAGCCCGCCGGAGCGTCGTCATGGCTCACGGACGGATCGCCGAGAACACGAGGGCAGCCAGAACGGCGCCGACGAGCGGACCACAGACAGGTACCCACGCGTACCCCCAATCGCTGTCCCGTTTCCCGGGAATCGGCAAGAAGAAGTGGGCGATGCGTGGCCCCAGATCACGCGCCGGATTGATGGCATAGCCGGTGGTACCGCCCAGTGACAAGCCGATCGCCAACACGACCAAAGCCACCGGGAGCAGGCCGAGCGACCCCAGACCGATCGGCGTCGCCTTGCTGCCCGGCGTTTCTGCCAGCTGAAAACTCGGTTCGGTCACGAGGAACACGGGAAATATCAGCACAAACGTGCCGATGACTTCGCAGACAAACGCCTGCCCGAGTTGGCGAATATTCGGCGCCGTGCAGAAACAACTCAGCTTGGCATCGGCATCTTCGCTCGCGCGGAAGTGCTCCCGATAGAAAACATACACTAACGCTCCCCCGAGAATGCCGCCTGCCATCTGTGCCGCCAGGTAGCCGGCTACTTCAGCCTTAGCCAGCTTATCGGCCATGGCCATGGCGACCGTAACGGCCGGATTGAGATGTGCGCCGCTGAAAGGCGCCGCACAAAAGGCCCCCACGAACACCGCCATGGACCAGCCGATCGTAATGACGATCCAGCCCGCACCGTGCCCCTTGGTGCGCGTGAGCACCACGTTGGCTACAACGCCATTGCCCAGGAGCACCAGCAATATCGTTCCGATCAATTCAGCAAGGTAAGGACTCATGTGTTGCCACCAATCCAAACTGGATAGGATGTTCCCTCAAGCCTGCCACAATGCGTACGAGCGACGCGACCACGATGGGCACCATTCTGGTCGAAGTCGCGACTGCTCCGCAATATCCTCTGCCCTGTCTTCACCTCCAGCATCTTGGCCCGTATTTTAGATGACCCGGACTGCGGCCTGCATTTTGCGGAGGACTAAGCCATGTCTTGTGATTTCGTGCGGTTTTGCCAGTGCCTGATGTTCCTGAACTTGGTCTGTTCGCTGTCGTCGGCCTCGGCCGCCGAACTGCGCATCTACATCATGACGGACTTGGAAGGAGCCAGCGGTGTTTACCAGTTCGCGCAGACACGCGATCCCGATCCGGTGCTCGGTGCCAAGGCCAAGGAGTACCTCATGGAAGATCTGCGTTACGTCGTGCGCGGGCTGCGCGCGGGTGGAGCGACCGATATCCTGATTATCGATGGCCACGGTTCGCAGGCGTTTGTCCCGCACCTGATGGAACCCGGCGCCAAGTATCTCACCGGTAGGCCGCGTCCCGGTGCGCTCTGGGGCCTGGATGACTCGTTTGCGGGTCTGGTTCAGGTGGGAGCGCACGCGATGATGGGGACCACGGAAGGGGTCTTGTCCCACACCCAATCATCGCGCACGGAGAACCGGTACTGGTACAACGGCGTGGAGTCGGGAGAACTGGCGCAGTGCGCCGCGATCGCCGGCTACTACGGCGTGCCGCCCATCATGGTCACCGGCGACACGGCGGCCTGTGACGAAGCGCGGAAGTTTTTTGGTCCCGAGTGCGTCACGGTGCCCGTCAAACGCGGCGTTGCCCGCGAAGCCGCCGTGCTCTTTCCGTTTGAGGAAACGCATCAAGCCTTGTTTGAAGGGGCCAAACAAGCGATGTCGGCTATTGGCAAGTGCAAACCCTATCAACTCACCGTCCCCATCCAAGCCAAGAAGCAACACCTCGTGTTCGACGGGCAGGGTGGGGTGGGAAGGATCGTCACCAAAGAAGGAACTATCGACGACGTGCGCAAGCTGTTCGAATTCTGACGGTATGTTCGATGTGTTCCCGGAGTAGCTGCTCAGTCACTGCCCCTCCGGCACAAGGCCGGAGGTGGCGGAGCCAGATTGCTCGCATCCATCGGCAATCGTCGCCCCCGGCCCCGTGCCGGGGGAGAGACGACTGACAGGCTACCGCCGGATCATCGTCGCCTTCCTATGACTGCTCACCGCCGACCTCGCGTCGGTGGGGCCATGACGGATCGGCTACGGGCAAGTCATCGTCCTCTCGCAGGCGACTCTCCCGAACCGCCGGCTGCCGCACCCTGCCAGAAGTTGCTCAAATTGCGGAACTCGTCAAACATGATTCGCGGCACATCAGCCTGAATGCCCAAGGCCTCCCAGGCGCCGTAGTCGAAGGCAATCATCCCGCCGGCCGGAGTGCTCCAGTGGCGCACCAGTTGGCGCGCTTCCTCGCGGATTTCCACTTCGACGACGCGCGGTAGCGTGGCCTGTATGTCCACGGTCGAAAGGAAACAGACTCGCCCACGATACTGTTCACCGAACTCCACCAGTCCATTCGAACGCGGCTGTTGCATATTGAGCACGTCCACGCCCAGCTCGAGGAACGCCGGAACAAACTGGTTGATGTGACCGCAACTGTGCAGTATCACGTGCCAGCCGCACTTGTGTATTGTGTCAAAAATGGCGCGGTAGCGCGGAACAAAGAACTCCTGAAATGTCTTCAGGCCAATGTAGGTGCGCTCCTGCGTACCCCAATCATCGGCCACGAACAGACCGTCGATGCGGTTGCCGAAGCGGCGCTGCAGCTCCTCGCACTGCCGGATCTTGAACTCCACAATCAGATCCAGCACGCGGCGTACTCGTTCCGGTTCCAGATAGAAGTCCTCCATGGTAGCGGCGAACCCGCGCAGCTTGTGGAGCCGCGAGAAGAGCAGGGAATGCGCGGTGAGCACCACGTACTGGTCCGCTGCCTGGTCCAAGAGCGGCCCTAACCGCTCGTAATAGAACGGATTTTCCGGATTGGGCGGCACGAAGTGGTCCAGTGCTGACCAATCGGCCAGCGGGCAGCCCGTGACCTGGCCGATGTTGGCCAGTTCCGTGGTGCTCCAGTCGCACCCCCAATCGTCGATCCCGGCGTTGCCGAAGAACCATCCGGCCTGAGCCCGGTCCATCTCCCAGATGTTGCACACGTCGTCCGGGAATTCCGGCATCTTGTGGCTGTAGTGCTGCCAGAAGGGGAGACGCGGCGGATGTCGGAATTCGACTGCCCGCCGGACGATTTCTCGGCGATCCATCGCGCAGGCTCCTCGTCTGCTGGAGTCCGAATCAATCCCCTGACAACGGCAACGCTACCGGTCGCCCGCGATCCAGCAGCGAGCGGTCGATCGCCATGCACAATTCGTGACTCTGATACGCATCCGCCACGTTGCAGTGCGATTCGCGGTTCTCTCGGATGCAGGTCACGAAGTGGTTGATCTCGGCGTCAAACGGATGGTGTCGGACGTCGCCCGAGTCGGGCAGAATCGTCGGGATGGTCGTCCAGCCCGTCTGCCCCGGCAGGACCTTTTTCGACCAGACGCGGTTGTCGCGAATCGTCCCCTCGGTCCCGGCCACGTCCACGTTGAACGTATACGGCATGGCGCAGTCGAGCAGTACCGATACTTTGCCCACGATGCCGCTGCGGAACCGCAGGACTGCCGCAACATTGGCTTCGTATTCGAACAACCCGCGCCAGTTGTTACCCAGGGCGGAAACTTCGATCACTTCGTCACCGGTAAGCCAGCGCAGGGTGTCGACGGCGTGACAGCCGACGAGCAACATGGCACTGCCTCCGGTTTTCCGGCGGCTGTGCAGGTGCCAGGCATGGTGCGTCGTGGGCATGCGATGCCAATAGTCGGCCTCCACATACAGCAACTGGCCGATGCCGCCACCGCCAATCAGCGACTTGATGGTCTCGACGGCCGGATTCCAGCGCAGCACGAACCCCGCCAGACTCTTTACGCCCGCTTGACGGACGGCGTCGCGCAGTGCGCGGTTCTCGGCCATCGTCAAGGCCTGGGGTTTCTCCACAAGAATGTGTTTGCCCGCTTGCGCCGCGGCAATGCCCTGTTCCGCATGCACGTGATTCGGACCCGTGATATCCACAACATCGACCCGCGCATCGCGCAATACCTGCTCGTAGTCCGTGCGAGCCGGGCAGTGCAAGCCGAACTCCTCGACGAACCGAGTTGCTCGCGACGGATCGATATCGCTGACTGAAACAATCTCGACGTGCGGGTTCTTCAGCCAGCTGGCCGCATGAGCGTGCGCGACCCATCCCGCTCCGTGTATGGCCACGCCCAGCGTTCCGTCTGCCACGTTGTTCCCCTCCCCATGATCCTGGATGAAAGCTGCCTCGGGCCATCGCGATCGCACGACGCGGTTACCCCATCACCGGAGCATCACCTTCTCCAGTCCGGCTTCTTCTGTCGCGCGCGTGGATGACGAGCGGCTTGCCGTTTGGCCGCCGACTTCTGCAGCACAGCGCCCGGTATCTTGTCGATCAGTTCGACCAATTGCGCCTGCGGTCGCGCCGCTCGAGCGGGCTCCGCGGATTCCTCGTCGTCGCGCCGGCGACGGCGAGACCTCGGCTCCGTTCCGGGTATCAGCTCGTATTTCACGGGCTGCCCGGGCTTGATCTCCGGTTGTCCTTGACACGCGCCCAAAGCCGTGACGTGGAAGAAGATGTCCGGTCCGGCGTCCGGCCGAATGAACCCGAAACCCTTGGCGGGAAAGAACTGAACTACCGTGCCGTAGCGCATGGATTCTGCTGGCCTTCTCCGCGAAACGCGCGGTTTGTTTGTTTTCCGGACACCGCGTTCAGTGTACCGTGGCCCTGGATCGTATACCACCGTCGGCCGGCTCGTGAGCCAGGGTGCCGGAATCGCGCCAGTGTGGATTATTCACCACAGAGGCACAGAGGGTGAAGAAAAGACGAGTGAGGCGAGTAGTCTCGCAACGATTATCATTGGATCGAATCTGACAAGTTGTGGATTCCGCCTCTTGTACTTTCCTCTGTGTTCTCTGTGGCTCTGTGGTGGCTCTTTTGGCTTCGTGCATTATCCAGGCCCGTGCGACCGCGGCTCTCACACGCACGGATCGACGTGTTCTCCGTTACGTGAACGACAGAACTGACCGGGCAGCCGCCCGTAGCAGTCCCAAAACTGGGTTGTCGTGTGGTGGTTCATAACGGGCGTGTACGGCCCGCCTGGTATTCAGCCAAGGCGCGGTCGGCGAGGAGATCCAAGCGGCCCGCACGTTCGTCCTGTTCGATTTGGGCGTCCCATTCGGCTTCGGCCCGCTCGTTCAGCCACGCACGAACTTGCGCCACCTGCTCAGGAGGCAATTCGGCGATCGCGGCGATAATCCCTTCAACGGTAGTCATGGAGACTCCTTTGCAGACACAGCATCTCAGTGATCAGTATACCACGCCCCACACCTCGCGATGGTCCGACTTGGGACCACAACTCATCTGCGGCCGAACGGCCGAGTTGAGCGACACGGGCGGCGCGAGTGACCCGACCATCATCCCGGACGCGAACGCCGCCTCGCGTGCATGCGTTTGGGCCGCATTCACTCTTGGGCCGTCAACTCCCGTCTAATCAGGCGGATCTTCCTCTTGCCCTTCATCACTTCGCCGGAAAGCCTAGAACCGGTGAGTTCCGCTGCGACGATCGAGCAGAGTTGGCCTACCTGGGCGGGAACCAACGGATACGTCATCGCGTACACAAAATCAAAGCTTCGGCCGTGCCTCAGGACACGACCGGGGATATTCTTGGCATCCCCGATGATCATGCCATATCGGGAGAATGGGTAGACTCGTTTTATGCATTCGGCCTTGTAGGAGTAGACAATCGCGTCATGCGTCGTGACTCGGCCGTACTTTACCTCGACGATTACGCGCGGGATTATCGTTGTACTGCCGATTGTCTTCTGCTCGTAGACGAGAATGTCTTGTTCGAACCCCGTCCCACGCCCTCGTATTGGCTCGCCTGAATCAGCGTCGACCCCCATCTGCACGACCCCATCATCGTCGATCGGCATCTCGTATAAGACGCTGACCCCAGAGCCGACTTTGGCGTCCGTGATGCGGGCAGGAATACACGCAACGATCTCATCGGTGAACTCTTGTTCCGTCATCGTTTCACTTCAGCCCGACAGGCGTCACCCTGCCGCCGCCAAGTGACCTTCCATTTTTCACATGCCCGACCGGCGGCTCGGGTGCAGGCCCTGGTTCGGCCATTGGAGGCCGTGGTCACGTGGGCTTCGCCGTCGCCTTGGCACGCGTTTTCGGGGCCTTGCGAGCCTCCACGCCGGCCCAGAATTGCTCGTGGCTGACGCCCTTGCCCTCGGCTATCTGCTGACGGGACAGGTCGCAAATAGCACGCAGGCGCGGCGAATAGGCCATCAGCAACCGCTCAATCTCGTCCTCGTCCTCAACTCCCACCAACACCGCTACCGGCTTGCCGTTCCGTGTGACCACGACGGGGCCACCGGCACTTGACTTCAGAAATGCGCTAAACTGCGACTTCACCTCAGCTACCGATGCAATTTTCATATTTCCACATCCTCTCCGGCGACCAGCAGTCGATCCCGTTCCTTTTCCCCGATCGCCAAGATGTATACTTCGCGGCCCATCTCGTCGACGTCATACAAGACTCGAAAGCGGTTGTCCGGACCAAAGCGAATCTCCCAGCGAGCCGAAAACGCCGCCGGCTGGCGAAGGGGTTTCCGGTTTCTGGTCTCGACGGTCGGCTCGAATAATAGTTGCTCCTCGATTTGCTCCCGGATGAGCCGATGGTACTTGGCATCGATGGTTCCGAGGTGCTCGTTCAGCGCGGGTGGATAGATCAGCGTGTACGGTCGTCGGCGCGCCATAATGGCCCTAATTATGGCCATCTGCCGGTGGCGCGTCAATCGAACGAGGAGCCTCGATGTTTAGCCGCCGCCTGCTGTCGACCCGCGCAGTTCGGACTCCGCCCGGGTGGAGCACCACGCATAAAACGGGTCGCTGCGGTCCGTCGCAAGGCCGGGCACGGCCAACTGGCCATCGGGACCCTGCGCCACAAGGCGAGCCTTGCGGGGCCGAACAACGACCAGGATCAGGCGGCCGGCGGATCGCCGGCCACTTCGCAACGGCGTAACCGGCTCGCCTGCATCCGCTAGTTGGCGAGTCTCAGGCGTCACACGCGATCTCGCCGAGGAACTCCTTGTTGTGTGCACGCCGCTGACATCGGTTCCCTTCAGTCACTGTTAGGCCAGGTAAGGATCGCCTCTTTTGGCTCGCCATGCTCGACGAGCGCAAGCAGCGGGCCTGCGATCTTCACATGCACCCACGCCTCCCATGACATTTCCAGCTTCGTGCGGTCAACGATGATTTGGTCTTGCCTCAACATATCGGCAAGCACGCTGTCGATTTCATCGGCCGTTTCCGCGTCGATGTGTTCCGAACACCAGCCGCCCCACTTTGGGCCGGTGAAATGTGACAGCAGTCGCTCGCACTTTGTAGACATCTCGCCGGCCAATGGAACAAGGTATCCCTCCATTTGGGATGGAAGACAGGCATGCCCGCCAGTCTGGTTCCGGTACACGATTCCAGTTGAGGCGGGCACGATAAGCGCGAGGCCGCCAATCTCGTACAACAGAACTGTAGTTTGCTCGCTCATCACGTCCTCGGCGAACGAACCGGCTCAGCAGCGGCGGCCACGAGGCGCGCCGATTGCAACTGCGACGGCCCGCCGCCGTTCGCTGCAGCGCAATGACTTAGGAGTCCATATCAATGTTCGGCTCGGCGGGCAAAATGCATTCGCGGTAAAGAGCCCTGTCGATCGCTTTTGGTCATCCGCCTTACTGCGTCGTGCGTCTGGCCGTCGGCACCACCATTTCCACGGCGGAAGCCTGAATCCACCCGTCACGGCCGTCGGCTAAGCGGACGCGACACCAGGCGTCTCGCCTTTCCAAGACCGTGACTTCCGTACCGGCGGGCAGCGGCTGCGCCACACGCGCGGGCGCATGGACAGAATCCGCAGCCCGCGCCGTCACCTCCTCGACGGTAATCACGCCGTCGTCCTGGGAGCCGCGGTCCAGGGCGGCAAACAGCATCAGCGCCAGCCAAGCGGTTCCCGGCAGGATCGCCATGTTTCGCAAGGCAGGGCGCTGCCAGCGAATCCCGGCGGCAATCAGAGTCGCAGCCACCAGGAAGAAGAACGCAGCCGTCGTCCAGCGCTCGCCGCGCGACAGCCGGATTGCCCAGGACCAGAAGGCCGTGACGAAGCTGCCCTCTTCGGGACGCGGTACCCATTCCGGCAAGAGTGATCGCGCACAGCGCAGGTTCTGCGCGGCGCGCGCGTGATCCGGGTCCAACTGCAGTGCGCGCCGATAAGCCAGCACGGCGACACCCAATCGTTCGGCACCCAAAGCCGCGTTCCCCCAATTCGTGAGCAACTCAGGATTGAGATTGGGCGGACTGCTTTGCGGCCCCGATGCACTTTGCTGTTGCACGACTTGCCCAAAAAGCAGCTCGGCCTGGCGAAAGCCTTGCAGCCGCTGGTTCCGGTTGGGCGAATCGAGCGCGGCCTGGTAGCTGCGCACGGCTTCGGCCAGCACCGCGGATGCATCGGCGGCGACAGTGGAACGCGCGCAGGTGGCCGCCACGAAGATCATTGCTCCGGATGTGAGACCCAACCACGATCTCATGCACATTCCTTCGCCATCTGATCCGCCACAGCCAGGGCCCGATCCACCAGGGACTGATCCAGGATCTGTGTCTCCGCTCCGGCCGGAGCATAGAGCAGCGACTCGCACTCCGCGATGATCGACTCCGCAGCGACGCGGGAGGCCTGGGGATTCTCCGCCGACAACGACCGGAGTGCGGCGGCGATCGTCGCGGCTGCTTCGCGCGGAGCCAATTGCCGCGCACGGACAAGTTCCCGCCGGTGGAGGCGCAGCATCTTCCGGTGCCGCACAACTTCCAGTGGAACTTCCCGGCGGCGGCGATCCACCCAGGCCCAGATGATCGCAGCCGCCCCCGCCAGATACAGGCCAACCTGCCATGTCCAGTCTGTCCAAGCTCGCCGACCGTCCGAGAGGAGCACCACGGGATCTCGTTCAATGACCAGATCCGCACCACTGAGCGAAGGTGCGCGGGGGGCGGAGGGAGCACTCGAAGTCGCGGCCGCCGAAGCCGTGGCGGCGGCCTTCGGCGCAACGCTGGGCGTCTTGCTCACGACATCCGCAGCCGAGACGATCTTGGCCGGTAGAACCCGCAACGCGATAGGTTTCGACTGCGCCGTCTGATAGCCTTCCTTGGCGGGATCAAACCAGGACAGGGATAGCGCTGGAATTTCGGATACGTTTTCGTCTTCCACGCGCACGGGAAGGACGAACCTCTTCGTCCCCTCGGCAAACGTGCCGGCGAGTTCGCCAGACGGCAGTCGGAACCGCTGGGGATCCAGACCGCCCTCCACCGTCAGTGGCGGCAATGCCAGATCCTCGAGGTTGCCTTCGCCGCGGACGGCAACCGTCAAAGTAATCGGATCACCCACCCGCACGACCGTGCGATCCGCGGAGACATCGATGGCAAACCCGGCGCCAACTGCGCCGGCGAAACTCGCCGGCCGGCTTTGTTCAGGAAACGGCTTCACGACCAGAGTGCGCGCCGTGTCGATGGCACGCGTCAGTTGCGTCTGGGCCGGGCGCCGTCCCTCTCCCATGAAGTCGCGCAGCAGACCGCTGCCAAAACCAAAGTCGTCGAACGGCGACGAGTCACGTCTCCAACGTGTCACCTTGCGCACGGTCGCCATCGCCGGTTCAACGGCGTAAGTGCCGGGTTCGCCGGGAATCAACGTGCGCACGGCGGTCACCACCGTGAACGTCTTGCCATCCTCCGTTTCCCGCCGAGCGGTCGCTGCCAGTCCCACTTGCCCTTCCTTGGTCTCGATTGGCAGTACTGCGGCTTGGCGATCGGGGCGCGAGTCAGGCAGGAATCGAAACTGGTCGAACACCGGGGAGTAAATCCGCAACTTGTCGATCGCTTCCACATCGCCGGCGTACCACCACTGGATGGTCACGGCCACGCGCTGGTCGGGATACACGGGTTTAGCGGGCAAGATGACGTGAATGCGCATGTCGGCATCCCGTGGCACGTCCTCGAAAGACAACGTAATTGCCTCTGCGCGTGCCTGACGATTCGCCTGCTTCGCACTGAACGGACCGACCGAGTATTCACCGATCTTCGTGGCCGTAACGAGGTAGTCTATCTGCCAGACTACGGTACGCTGTTCGCTCATGCGCGGCGCACCGGTTATCGAGTCCTGGACGATCTGCACTGACCGCGAGACCTTGGGGGAAGCGGACTGCAACTGCACACGTACACCATCCGGAAGCGTTGGGTACTCGATTTCGGGTTGCGGCGATTCCTCGAAGTCCTGGAGCACGACGCGCAACAGCACGGGCTCCTGGATGTAATACGGCGGATTTTCCACCGCAAGTTGCGCCTGTTGCGAGAAACCGGCAACACCGCGAGCGAAAACGAACAGCAGGACTGCGAGCCCGAGACAATTTGGCCCGTTCCAACACGAAGGCGAGGAAATGGGGGCAGCCCCCTTGGGTGTGCACATTGCTACCAGTCCTTGTCCACCGGTTCGTTCTGCATTCTCTGTTGAGCCTGATCCTTCTTGCGCTGCGACTCCCGCTCGCGCACTGCCTGCAGCAGGCGGGCGGCGTCCGTTCCGGATTTCGGTTGCGGCTTCGGTTCCGGTTTCTTCTCCTTCTCTCCTTCCTGGGAACCGGGATTCTGCTGCGGTGGCTGGGGCTCCTGTGGTTGGGGAGGTTCGAGCAGCGCCAAGGCCTCCAGCAGTTTGGCGATCGCCGCGGCCTGGCCGTCACGTGCCGGTTTCCATTGTACTTCCGTCTGGGTCAGCGACTCCGCGGCCTTCTTCATCTCGTCGGCACCCGCGCTCACCAACTGCGCCGCTTGTTTCAACAACTCGCCGGCTTTCTGCGACTCCTGTTGGTCCGAGGGCACCTGATTTGAACCAGCCGGCGAAGGCTGATCACCTTGCTGGCGGAGGCCGTCCGCGATCGCGGTCGACAGGGTCTGCAGTTCCTGCTGGCGCGCGGCAAGAGGACCCGCGGACGTCTTGCCTTCGACGGGATTGGTGAGCGCAGCTGATTTGTTCGTATCGTCGTTGAGTTGCGATTGGCGCTGCGCGGTCTCCCGCAGGTGCTCGACGATGGAGAAGAACAAACGTCGCAGGTCCGAGAGGTACTGTACGGACAGGTCAACATGACGTCGCGTTTCCTCGGTCACGGTTGTCACCGGGGATGGGGCGGCCTTGGCAGCCGCGTCGGGACTCTTCGAATCCTCCGCGGTCTTGGGAGCCGTCTCGGGAGTTGCCGCGGTCTGGGCTGCAGGAGGTTGCTCAGCGGGAGCTGCCGGTAGCGTGGCGCGAATCTCCGCGCGGGCTTTGTCCAGCAACTGCTGAGCGGTCAATAGACGCTGCCGTTGCGGATCAGCCGGTGGCTCGCTTTTCGCCGGACTTGCCGATGGTTGTGTCGCTGGAAGTCTCGCTGCCGCAAGTTCCGTGTCGAGCAGTTGTGCCAGCCGCTCACATCGCTCGAGGTTCTTCTCGGCCACACTCTTGATCGCCCCCGGCAGCTCCGCCGCGATACTTGGATCGACGGGCGCCGGAGCAGCGAGCAATTGTTGCAGCTGTGACTGATCGCCATACATGCGTTCGATCAGGCCCCGAATGTCGAGAAACCGTTCCAGGGCTTCGTGCAGTGCCACAATCCCGTCCAGCTGCTTCTGATACGCCATGTCCAGCTGGTCGCTGGCGAACTCCGCTTCCGCTCCTTGAAAGGCCTCCACGGCGCTGCGCAGGAACGGCGCGGCGGATCGAACCGCGGCCACGAGCTGTTCGGTTCGGGTCTCCTGCAGTTGCTGCTCCGGAGCCAGCGGACCAGCGGGTCGCGCTGCCGACTTCTCCGAGACCGCCGTCATTCGCTCCGTCAGTTCGCTCGTGCGCGCGGTAGCGACCTGTTGCGTCTCCGTCAGGTACTCGCGCGTCAGCCAGGCCGGCGGCAAGGCCGCTTGAGCTGTCGGTGCGCCGCGCCGGCTGGCAGCCAGCCTTCCCGTCAGACCCGCCAGCTGTGTCGCATCCCCAAGGATGACGTTCAGCAGCTCGGTGGGATCGCGCAGTTGATCACGGGCGCGCTTCAGTTCTTCCAGTGCGGCAGACCCACGACGAAATGCGCGTTCTCCCTGCTGTTGGCGCAGCTGACTGCGCGCCTGGTTCATGCGTTGTTCCGACTGGCCCAGGTGCGCGAGGACAAAGCCCAATTGCCCGGCGCGCAACTGTTCCTGGGGGGATTGAGAATCCGCCTTCTTGGCCTGGAGTGCATCGACTTCCTCACGCACCGTTTGGGCCACCGCTTGACTGTCCGAAAGCACGGTGCGCTGCCGGACGCCGAGCCCGCGAAAGTCTGCCCGATAGCGGGCCGCGGCATTGGGATCGGGATTGCGCGACAACTCCTCCACGGAACTGCTGGCTGCTCCCAACAGCGTGCGTTGCGCGTCAACCAAACCATCGAGGCGCGCGGCAAGATCGCGCTCATCCTTACCCCGCAGCGAATCCGCCAGTTCGGTCACGCGCCGCAGGACGACTTCCAGATTGTGGCGCGCGTCGAGCGAATCAGGTTGCAAGCGTACGGCGTCCGCGAACCAGTTGGCTGCATTACGCAGATGCGTCAACGCTTGCTGCGGATCCTGCGTCAAGACGGCATCGGCTCGGTTGACTTCGATCCATCCCGTGTTGTACGTCGCGCAATAGCGCAGTTCCCCGTCCGTACCGCTATTTCGTCTCGACTCGGTCAACAACTGTTCGGCACGATCCGGTTGAGAAGCCAGCAACGACACCGACTCGTTATACAACCGGCGTGCATCTTGCGGCTTCCGCTCTCCTTCTGCCGGCGAGGAAGACGCGCGCGGTCGTGATGCAACGCTCGGCTGTGATCGCGCGGTATCGTTGGCCGCTGTGGTAGCCGTTGGGTCACCGCCGGTGCCGGCCGACTCAGCCGCTCGCGCCAACCCTGCGCCGCATATCTCCAGCCGGAATTCGCTCGCGAGACTCAGCGCGCAGAATAACATCACGGTCGTGACGCCCTTTCGCGTCGCTGAGGACCGCTCCATCCTGCGCGTGGCCCGTGCACCGGAGACGACTCCTTGAGAAAACACAAGCAGCACGAGGCCCGCGAGAATTGTCCAGGGAAAGTAGTCTTGCCGAATGGCAAAGCCGCGCGCGTCAAGTGCCTCGCGCGTGAGCGGCGCGATATGAGCACGATAGATGGACTCGAGATCCAAGGCTCCGGTACCGGCCGGGACGTAGGCCCCTTCGGTTGCCAAAGCCATTTGCCGCAGCGTTTCGCCGTCCAGACGCGTGACGACGGTTTGTCCGGTTGCGTCCTTGAGTATCGACCGCACGCCCGTCCGGGGGTCCGTGATCTGAATTTCGCTGCCCGCCTCGTCGCCAAACCCCACGGCGATGACGCGGATACCCATGTGGGCTGCTTCCTCCGCCGCTTTCAGCGGATACGAGTCGTGGTCTTCACCGTCCGTCAGTAGCAGGATGACACGCGCCGCGTTGGTCTCGGTTCGAAACCCTTCGATCGCTCGGCGCAACGGCTCTTCGAGCCGCGTACCGCCGCGCCCCACGCTGCGAGGTCCGGCTCCATCCAGTACCAGTTTGAAGAACCCCATATCGTTGGTCAGCGGACACAGCAGCGCGGCGCGACCAGCAAATGCGATAAGTCCGATCTGATCCCCCTGCAGAAAAGCCAGCAGATCCGTCAACTCCGCTTTGGCTCGCTCCAATCGATTGGGCGCCGAGTCCTCGGCCAGCATGGAGTTGCTGACGTCCAGACACACCATGATCTGCGCACCGACTTGCCGAACCGAATGGTACGTGGGCGGACCTTGTGGACGCATCAACGAGATCACGAGCGCCGCGCAAGCCAATCCCCAAAGCACGAGGCTGAGGCGACGTCGCAAAGGCGTGACAACCCACGCGAGGCGGCGCTGCATCACGGCCGACAGAAACCGGTCGACCGCCGCTCGATTGCGCGCGTCCAGCCACCACAGCAGCACGATCAGGAACAACAAGCCCCAAAGGGCGTGGGCCCAAGAGGCGTCAGCAAAGGAAACCTGCATGCGCGACTTGTGATCCGCTTTCAGGGAATTCTGCGAAAGTACGTGAATGAACTGATGGCCGCCACCACCAACAGCCCCAGAGCGCCCAGCACAAACGGCCGGTAATGCTCGTGGTACTGAAGATAGCGGAATTCGTTGATCTTGGTTCGTTCCAACCGATCGATTTCGCGATAGATGTCGGCAAGGTTAGCTTCATCCGTGGCGCGGAAGTACTTGCCGCCGGTCTTGTCCGCAATGGCCCGCAACGTTTCTTCGTCGATTTCCACGAACTGCTGCACAAAGCCCACCTTGCCGGTGAAAGGGTCCGCGGCGGGCACCGGCGCGATCCCCTGGGAACCGGCACCGATGCAATAGACTTTGACTTGCTCCGCAACCGCCAGTTGAGCTGCCTGCAGGGGCTCAACCGCGCCGGCATTCGTGACGCCGTCCGTCAACAGGATTGCGATGCGCGACGCCGTGCGCTCCTGCCGCAGTCTCTCCACGGCCAACGCCAGACCATCGCCGAGGGCCGTGCCGTCTTCGTCCCGGCGAGTTACGATCTGCAGTTCTTCAGCCAGCGCTACCAGGTTCCCGTGGTCCAAGGTCAGCGGGCACAGACTGTCGGCGAATCGCGCGAAGGCGACCAAGCCGATCCGATCATCCGGCCGGCCGCCGCCCGCCCTCTCACCCCCCAGAACGAATCGACGAAACACTTGTTTCACAACGGCCAGGCGATCCACACTCAAGTCGTCTGGCACAAGGTCGCGTGCCTGCATCGAGCCGGACCGGTCCACCACCATCATGATCGAGATACCTTCGCCGCTGACCTTGGTCTTCGCATCGGGAGTACGCGGCCCGGCAGCCGCGACGGCCAGCAGCGGCACGGCAGCCGCCAGCAGCACGGGTGGCAGTTTCGCCAGACGACCGCGCAGCGTTTGCGGAACACCGGCCCACAACCGAATCGAGGAGAAACGAATCGTCGACGCCGTGCGCGTGGCCAGCCAATAGACCACGGGAGCCAGAATGGCCAGTACCAGGAACAGCGGATCACGAAACTCCCAGTCCGACACGTTCATGCTCCCGTTGTCATCGCATTCGCCTCCGTGCCCGTCGGTTCCGCAGGCGATTCGATCCAGGGCGCGTTTTCGCGCGTCTCTTCCAGGAACCGCACTGCCGCGCTGGTGGATCGCTGGATATCCTCCTCGGTCGGACTCATGCCGGCGAACTTGACGAGGTCGGCCTCCCGCAAGAACTCGCGCAACAGGACCTGATGATCACTTGTCAGGTCCGCCGAATCCCGGACCGAATCGAGAAACTCCTCGGTGGTCAACTCCGGGGCGCGCATCTCGAAGCGGTCCTCCAAGTAGCGGCGCACCACCGCCGACAGTTCTACGTAGAAGCAGTCAATCGGTTCGGAACCGCGGCGGCGGGCCAGCAGTCGATCCAGACGGGCGCGCGCCACATCATACGCGCTGCGCCGCCGCGCGCGGGCGCGCCAGGACCGATAGGCGCGCGTCCCCCAGATCAGCGCCACCGCCAACACCGCCGCAGCCGCGACCAACCACGGCCATCTGGCCGCAGCGGGAGGAGCCAGCGGTTTCAGTTGCCCCAGCGGCGGACGCAAATCGGACTGCGCGTTCTTGGGCAGGACCGATTGCACCTCGAATTCCAGGCGGTTCGTCAAGATTTCATAGGCGTCACTTCCTTCCGGCGCAGGCCGCTGATTCGGCCGCCGGTCCACGAACTCCACCAGTATCGGCGGTATCGCCTGTTTTCCCGAAGCATAGGCCTGTAGCCGATACTGCTGCGTCGCCACCGTGCGCCCCTGCGCATCCACTCGCTCCCGCGGCACAAAATCCAGAATCTGAAAGCGATCCAACGCTTCACCAAACTCCGGCATGAGCAGTTCCACACCTTTCTCCGCCGCGACCGTGATGGTCAGCGTAAGCGGGTCGCCGATCAACGGCTTGGCAGGTGTCAACTGCACGTCCACCTGCACGGGTCCCAACTTGCCGTTCGCCGACAACGACTGCGGAGCCGGCGACTGTGCCGGCAGGACCGGCTGAACCGTCATCAGCCAAATCGCGAAAGCACACGTCGCGATTCCGGCGCCCGCGCACGTCGTTACCGGCAGGTCGATGTCGTTCCGCCGTGAACGTCCCGGGATGCTCATCGCCGCATTCTCCGTTCGCGCACCCGAAAGAACCGGACCAACGGATCGACGACGGATTGAGAAGCATCGATGTGAATGAAATCGATCTTCGACGCGCGGAACTCGCGCTCGAGGCGTTCCACGCGCGCACGACTCGACTCTGCCACGACTCGGCGAAACGCCGACGAACCGGTATCGAACTGCCGGACGCCCCCCGTCTCCAGGTCGGTCAGGGCAATCAGACCGACGTCGGGAATCTCCAGCTCGCGGGGATCGCTGATGTAGACTGCGATTACGTCGTGCTTGCGGCTGGCACTCTGCATTGCCGGCAGGTAGCCATCGTCGAGGAAGTCGCTGACGACGAAACAGACCGTCTTGCGCGTGGTAACCGACATGAGGAAGGCGAGCGCGCCGGCTATGTGCGTGGACTGGCGTGGAATACGCCGGCGAGGGCGGCGCCGTCCCAACGGCCACCAGCGACGCCGTGGACTGGCTACCGCGGACAATTCCTCGGGTGCTTCACCGGTACCATGAGTGAGCACCTCGCGTACCACGCGCAGCGCATGACGCTGGCCTTTGCGCGCGGGAATGTACTGTTCGATCCCTCCGTGGAACAGGGTCAGGCCCACCTTGTCGTCGTTGTAGTTGGCAGAGAACGCCAGCAGTGCACACAACTCCGCGGTTGCCTCCCGCTTCGAGCGGGCCCCCGAGCCGAAGTCCTGCGATGCGGACACATCCGCCAACAGCATCAAGGTGAGTTGCCGTTCTTCGACGTAGCGTTTGACAAAGGGCTGACCCATGCGCGCCGTCACGTTCCAGTCGATCGTGCGCACGTCGTCGCCCGGAATGTACGGGCGGACTTCGTCGAACTCGATGCCTCGGCCTTTGAACACGGAAACGTACTGCCCGGCCAGCACGTCCGCCACCTGGCGGCCCGTGCGGACCTGGATCTCGCGGACTCGTTGAATAACCTCGCGTGCGAGCATCGCAGTGGCGTGCCGCCCGTTCAGGGCACGGGTACGTTGTCGAGAATACGGCGTACGAGGTCGTCGGCCGTCTTGCCTTCGGCCTCAGCCTCGTAGGTCAGGATCACGCGGTGACGCAATACGTCGGGAGCAAACGTCTTCACGTCGTGTGGCGTCACATACCCGCGGCTTTGCAGAAATGCGTGCGCCTTGGCTGCCTTCATCAGGTAAATGGCCGCCCGCGGGCTGGCCCCCGTTTCAATCATGCCCTCCAGACCGCCGATGCGGTTGTCGCCGGAACTCCGCGTCGCGCGCACGACATCCACGATGTAATCGCGCACTTTGTCGTCCGCCCAGATCTGGTCCACGACCGCGCGGGCCTCCAGCAGCTCCTGCGGCGTGGTGACGCAGCGGATCTCCGCCACTGGCTTGCCACTGGCCATGCGATCGACGATCTTCTGTTCCTCTTCACGCGACGGATAGTCAACGTGGACCTTGAGCATGAACCGGTCGACTTGCGCTTCGGGCAGTGGATAGGTTCCCTCCTGTTCGATGGGATTCTGGGTGGCCAACACGAGGAACGGTTCGGTGAACTTGTGCGTTTCACTGCCGATCGTGACTTGCCGTTCCTGCATCGCTTCCAGCAACGCGGCCTGCACCTTCGCCGGCGCCCGGTTGATTTCATCGGCCAGAATCAAGTTGGAGAAGATCGGGCCTTTCTTCACGCTATAGGTAGCCTCCCGCGGATTGAACACCTCCGTACCGATGACATCCGCAGGGAGCATGTCGGGAGTGAATTGAATGCGCGAAAAGCCTGTATCGATCGCGCGCGCCAGGCTGCGCACGGCCAGGGTCTTGGCCAGCCCGGGCACCCCTTCCAACAACACATGTCCGCCGGTCAGCAAGCCGACCAGTAACCGCATCGTCATGCGCTCCTGGCCTACCAGCACCCGACCGACCTCATTGATCAAATTCGTGCAGGTCTGCGCATGGCGCGCGATCTGTTGCTCGATTTGTTGCGTGACCATCGCTGCAATCAGTTTCTCCGGGGAATAGCTCAACGCCCCGGCCAGGCATTGGCCGGGTCTCGTAGCGCCATCCGGCAAAGGTAACTACTGAAGCGCCCACGTGACAAGGGGCGGCAGGGCCGCCGGCCGTTGCGGTGCTTACGCACCGCTGCAAAACACCCGCTCCCGTTGGTCGCTGGCGCCTGCTCACAGGTCAACTGCCCGTCGCATTGATCGCTCAGGGCGGCAGGGCCGCCCGCCACTGTGGTGCTTACGCACCGCTGCAAAACACCCGCTCCCGTTGGTCGCTGGCGCGCTCCGCGGTCACACGAGCTTTCGGGAACCGGGTACAGGTACGGGGTAGTTCCCCTTGTCGTCAGGCTTGACCGGTGGCTCGGTCTGGAAATCGCAATCCGCGGGGCCGACCGTGTAGTTGGAGGCCAGTGCTTCGTTCCAAGTAATCTTCTCACCGTAGTAGCAGACCATCTGGCCGAGGATCGCCAGCATCGAACTGCCCACCATGTAGTGACCATTGTTGATGGTCTGGCCGCTGCGAATCGCTTCGAACAGCGCAACGTGTTCCAGGTCGTACATACTCGCCTTGGGACTCTCATACTTCCAGTTCGTTTCACCTTCGATCCGGTGTTTGATCAGGTCGGCACGACCTTTGGTCCCCAGGATGATGTCGGACGTCTCGCCGTAGCAGCCGACTTGAGCGCGCCCGATGGCGTACATGCGCACGCCGTTGGCATATTCATAAGTAATCGCATGATGGTCGAACACGTCGCCGTACTCCGCGCCGACGGATGCCGCTCGCCCGCCTTGTCCGTACGCCCACACCGGTGGCTCGTCGTGCATCAACCACGCGGCCTTGTCCATGCTGTGGATCAACGACTGAGCGATGTCATCCCCTGACAGCCAATTGAAGTGGTACCAGTTCCGAAACTGGTATTCGGTCTCCGTCCATTCAGGCTGCCGCTTGACCAGCCCGTATGGCGTGCGCATGTACGTCTCTTGAATAGCCACGATGTCGCCGATCGCGCCGTCCATGACGCGTTTGACCGTTTCCTGCACGCCCTTGTCATACCGCCAGCACAGACCCGACACGACGTTCAGATTCTTCTTCTTGGCTTCTTCGCAGGCCGCCGTCACGATCTTGATGCCGGGCGGATCCAGTGCATGCGGTTTCTCCACGAAGACGTGCTTGCCCGCCTCGATGGCTGCCTGGAGATACTTTGGATGAAAACGGCTGGCGCACGCGATCAACACCACATCGACGCCACTGTCGAGCACTTTGCGGTATCCGTCGAACCCAATGAAGCAGTGCTCGTCATCCACCGCGACCTGATCTCCCTTTTCCTCCTGCAGCGTCTTCCGCCGCAGTTCGAGGCGGTCCGGAAAGATGTCCGCCATGGCCACCAGTTTCGCGTTCTTGTCGGCGTTCAAAGCGTTCGCCGCCGCGCCGGCTCCGCGCCCGCCGCAGCCAATTAATCCCACCTTGAGCGTATCACTGCCGGCCGCATGCACGGACCGCGAACTCGGCAACACACTCGCCGCTGCAGCCGCTGTTGCTGCAGTAGTCGAGATCTTCAGGAAGTCACGTCGTGAAGGCTGGAATGTCGTTTGCTGCTTACTCGTCAGTGACATGAGTCGATCTCCCGCGGATTCATAACTGGCGTGTGCGTTCGCAACGCACTGCGTCTCGGTAACGGCACGGCCACCAACTTATCAGTCTTTGCGGCCAGGGTCAAAAGAAGGCACGGCACGAATGCTGCGCACCCGTCGCCAGTCATTAGGAGAGGAGGAAAGCGTCCGCGTCTGACTCCAACCTCGAGCGCTCATCTGGTAGACTGTTCGCGGCGATGAGCTTTCCTGACCGGGAGTGTTCAATATGACACCGTACTTGCGCTGGGCGTGCCTGGTTTGCGCCGCCGGTATCGCGTCGGCCGCTGAAACCGTCGTCGGTCCCGGACTCAGCGAGGCAAACAAGGAACGGGTGGAACTCGACAGCCAGTCCGACAGTACGCAGTGGTACAACGGCTCCCCCGAAGAGACCCAACTCTCCAGCAGCGCCGCGCACGTGAAGCAAGGGAGTGCGGCACTCAAGTTCGCCAACGTGGTAGATCATACGAAGGGAGAGAAAGCCTATCCCGTCGGTTGGCCGCGTGCAGGCACCGACCTGGCGAAGATGAAGCTAACCGATTGGTCGGCATTCGACCTGTTCGAGTGCTGGATCTATACCGAAACCAGCCGGGACCATCTTCCCAACGCCCCGCTCACAGTCGGCTTCTACCACTCGGGCCCCAAGCGCAGCACCAGCGTGCCGCTCAACACCGTGAAGAAAGACCAATGGGTGAAGTTCGCCATTCCCGTGTCCCAAATCGAAGAACCACAGGATGTGCAGCGGATCCAGTTCAGTATCTCCGAAGCCAATTACCGTCACGGTGATCGCATCGACTTCTACATCGATGACCCGGTGCTCACGCGGTACGTCCAACCGGCTATCGCGAGCTTCGAATTGGATCGCAAGATCATGTATGCGGACGAAACGTACGTGGTGGGGCGATTTACCTTGGCCGGACATCAAGGCCTGGAAACCACGCGCGTCCAATTGACCGTTGGTCCCGCGGACCGCCCCGTCACGAGTGCCACCACCGTTGCCACGCGTACCGGAGAGATAACCGCGAAACTGAGTACCTCGCCGCCGGCCGGCCTCTGCGAAGCCCGACTCGACCTGCGAGATACTCAGGGTCGGCTGCTGGACCGCAGCGTGGCGCAGTTCCGCGTGCTCGGCGGACCTTTTTGAGGATGCATACGATGAGCAGCATCGGGAAATTGGCTCTCGCCGTTGGGCTGTTGTTGCCCAGCGCGGCGCTGCCGGCCGAGGTCTGGTTGTTCGACATGGGCAGTGATGAGTCGCCGCTGCAGGACGGCTACGTGCGCGTCACGCCGTCCACGGTGTACACGGCCGATAAGGGCTACGGCTGGGAAACGGCGGAGGATTTGCGGGCACACGTACAGGACCACGGGCGCGAGTGGCAGTTCAACGAAAGCCGAGGAACCAAGCAGCCGCCACCCATCTACACCACGTCATTGACTTGCGATTCGCTCTTGAGCAAACGCACGAACTCGTTCTTGATCAAGGTGCCAGCCGGGGACTACCTGGTCTACGTGCTGGCGGGGCGCAGCGCCGGATCACCGAGGGACTACTATCAGTTCGAGATTTCGGCCTCGACCAGTCGCGACACGATCAAGATTCCGGGCCCCTACATCTTCACGCCGGCACGGATGAGAGTCGCCGTGGCGGATCCGCCCTTGCGGATCACGTTCACACCGCAGACGGAATGGCTGGTCGCGGCGCTGATCGTGTGCCCCTGGTCCGAACGGGACGAGGTTGAGAAGCAGATCATCCAACCGCGGGAAGTGGAAACATTCTTCCTGCCGCCGGATGTAGCTCGGGAATGGCAGGAGACGCGCCACAGCGACACGCGTCCACTCCCGGAATTCAGCGCGCGTGACCGCCAGCGCGGTTATGCAGTCTTCGCACGCCACTGGTCCGAGGTGATTTTCCCGAATACGGTTCCGCGCGCCGAGGAACTCGATCCCCAACTGCGGACATTCGCGGCGCTCGGCGAGTACGAACCCGTCACGCTGACCGTGTATCCCTTGGCCCACGTGCCGGAACTCCGTGTGACCGCCGGCGATTTGCGTTCCGCCGATGCACGCATTCCCACGGAGAACATCGACATTCGTTGCGTGCGGTACCAGCGCGTGCGGCCGAACTACTCGACCTACTACTCGTATCACGTGGCGCCCGACGTCCTGGAACGCCACACCTCTGTGGCGCTCACACCCGGAGAGAACCGGCGATTCTGGATCACAATCCGTGCGCCGGAGGAAGCCGTCCCGGGCGTTTACTCAGGATCACTGTCCCTTGCCAGCCCGAACCAACCGCCAAGTGTCATCCCGCTCACAGTGCGTGTGCTCCCGATCCGCTTGTCCAAGAACCCTGATCACATCTACGGCATGTATTACCGCGATCCGTTGAGCCAATGTGACGAGGGCAATTCGGCGTTGGCCAACGAGTACTTCGCACGCAAGGCCGCCGCGGAGCGGAACGACATGTTCGAGCACGGCATGAATACGCACACGTCATCCGTGAGCGGATTGCAGCGCGACGACCAAGGCCGCTGGTCGATCGACGGCGAGGAAACGGAACGACGCATTGCCTTGGATCGAGCCCACGGCCTGGGTGGTAAACCGCTGGTGGTGAGTTTTCCCGTCGAGACGTGGTATGCCCGCCTGGTGGACTCGCGCGGCCTGGGAAGCCACCTGCGTCTCGTGCGCGACAACGTCCCCGACTCGTTTTTCGCCGAAGTCACCCGCATGGTGGAAGCCATCGAGCAGGAGCGGCAGCAACGGAACTGGCCGGAGTTCCTCTATTACCCGATCGACGAACCGAGCACGGAGGAGAAATCGGTGCGGTTCATGGTCAACGTCTTGCGGGCCGTCAAGCAGGTTCCCGGTGCCAGGACCTACATCACCGCAGACCCAAGCCACGAGCATTTCGCGCCCCTGTGGCCCTATGTGGATGTGTGGTGCTGCCAGCCCTTCGTCTTCGGGTATGACAAGATCCGCCAGCTGAGCGCGGAGAAGAACATCGAGTTCTGGTGTTACCCGAATCACATCAGCGGTGAGAACGACCACACACCGGCACGCGGAGCGCGCATGACCTGGGGGTTTGGCTTTTGGCGGTCGGGGTTCAAGGCGCTGATACCGTGGATCTACCAGTCCAGCAGCGGAGATCCCTGGAACTACCTCGACGGCACATCGATGGACTTCTTCAACCGCTCCGCGCCGGACGGCGAACCGATTCCCGTGACCCTGTGGGAAGCTTATCGTGAGGGCATCGACGACGGACGGTATGTGTACACACTGGAACAGTTGATCCAGACCGGCAAGCAACGGGGCGGTGAAGCGGCCATTGCGGCGGACAAAGCGGAGAAGGAACTGCAGTACGTCTGGAATGCCATCGACGTACAAGAGAAGTACAAATACGATGGACTCTGGTCCGGACGGGATTTTGACGCTTACCGCTGGCTGCTGGCGTCCGAGATCCTGCGGCTGAACAGCCTGCTGAAGAACTAGAAGGACTAATACGCATGAGATTCGTCGAGAATTCTTGCGGCCTGGCCATCCTGATCGTCGTATGCTGCGTGGCGGGCGCCGGACTGGCTGCCGATCAGGGACAATGGGGCGAGCGCAACACGCGCAACATGACGTCACCGGAGAAGCACCTGCCCGATTCCTTTGATCCGCAGAAGGGGAAGTCCGTGAAATGGTCCGTTGCCTTGGGAACGGAATGTTATGCGACTCCCGTTGTCGCGGCCGGGAAAGTTCTGATCGGCACCAACAATGAGCAGCCGCGCGACCCGCGGCATCAGGGCGATCGCGGCGTCATGATGTGCTTCAACGAGGCCGACGGCCAGTTCTTGTGGCAGCTTGTCGTGCCGAAGTTGGAAGGCGACATCTACCTGGACTGGCCTCGCGCGGGCATGTGTGCTTCCGCTACCGTGGAAGGGGACTACGCCTACACCGTCACGAATCGCGACGAAGTCGTCTGCCTGGACCTGGACGGCATGGCCGACGGCAATGATGGTCCGTACCGCGACGAGAGCCAGCACGTCACACCGCGGGACCAGCCACGAATCGAGGTCGGGCCGCTGGACGCGGACATTGTCTGGCTGCTCGATCTGCGCACTGCGGCGGGAGTCCGCCCGCACGATTCGGTACACACGTCCATCCTGATCGACGGCCCCTGGCTGTACCTGAACACGAACAACGGCTTGAACAGCAAACACGAAGGCATCGAACGGCCGGAAGCGCCGGCCCTGATCGTCGTGGAAAAGGCCACGGGTCGGCTCGTGGCCCGCGAGCGCGAGGCGATCAGCCCGGGGACCTTCCACAGCAATTGGTCTCCGCCGGGTTTCGCGGAGATCGGCGGACGCAGACTCGTACTATTTGGCGGCGGAAATGGCGTCTGCTATGCCTTCGAGGCGCTGAGACACGGGACCGAGGCAATCAACACTGCTGGCCAGGCGCAGGAGTTGCCGTCGCTCAAGCTGGTGTGGAAATTCGATTGCGACCCCACGGCCCCCAAGGAGAATATCCACTCCTATATTCGCAACCGCCGCGAGAGTCCGAGCAACATCAAGAGCACTCCCGTC
>Ga0233425_10002369_pt1 | contig 37407 bp, 42 predicted proteins | sample Watercolumn_Towu_2_FD_181712 | JGI IMG/M metagenome (GOLD analysis project Ga0233425, IMG submission 181712) | Freshwater microbial communities from Lake Towuti, South Sulawesi, Indonesia - Watercolumn_Towuti2014_140_MG | ecosystem: Environmental > Aquatic > Freshwater > Lake | place... | reverse complement strand
GTTTTATCACTGGAAAATGGGATACTGTTGAAGCGTATCAAGAATAACACGAGCCGTATGACGGGAGACTGTCACGTACGGTTCTGTGAGAGGCTTGGGGGTGAAACTCCCCCTTGCCTACTCGGCGGTAAACTATTACAATTATTTTTAAAAAAGGATGTGAATTTTTATGCGTTTATACCCAGGATATGCATTCACCATAATACTGAGTTTATTTTTTATTTCTTGTAGGATGTCCTTTGCAAGCGACCCCAGGGAATGGTCGCCCACGTGGAAACTTCCTCCTGGAAAGAAACCTGCAAATATTGTCGACGAATCTATTACCGTACCTGGTGAAGTCAAAAAAAGTCAGTTCTTCAGTCCGATTTCCTGCGGTGCCTGTCACCCGGAGATATTCAAGATGTGGAGTGGTTCCACCCATGCTAATGCATGGAGAAATCCGCTCTTCCAAGCCCTGTACAATCTTGGGAAAAAAACTGCAGAAGGGGAATCTCAGAAGCGAAATATAGAATCGTGTGTGCGGTGTCATTTTCCTATTGGACACAGCAGTGGAGAGACAAACCTGCCGCTGGATGACGAAAAGGGGGGTGTCATCTGCGATTTTTGCCATTCCGTTAGGGCAACCACCGGCATTGGAAATGCGCCTTACATCTTAAGTCCGGGCAATGCCGAGGCTATGGAAGGTGGCACGAAATACGGCCCGTTTAACGATTCTCCCGACACCATTCACAAAAATCAGTATTCTGAGTTGCATACCCGCTCAGAGTTTTGTGGTGGCTGCCACGATGTATCACACGCTGGAAATGATCTCCCCATAGAACAAACATACACCGAGTGGCGTCAGGGTCCTTACAACACCACCGACCCAAAAACGACTGTACATTGTCAGGACTGTCACATGAGGCAGCGGCTGGGTTTCCCATGCACTGCCACCACAGATAGACCCGATAACCCCGGCTTTGCGACGCCGGAAATCATGGGTGGTAAAAAACGTCCGCATATATGGACGCACTACTTTGTCGGTGCGAGCGTTACCTCAATCTCCCTGCCGCCAAACTCAGAACTTCAGCCACAATTGGCCGTTGAGAGACTGAAGAATGCTGCAACCCTGGAGTTAATTGTCGATCCTGCATCGAAAAAAGGCGATTTGCTGAGATTCCAGGTAAACATAAAGAATACGGGATGTGGCCACTATCTGCCCACCGGCCTTACCGAGATGCGGCAGATGTGGCTGGAAATTTCTGTTACGGATGCGGATGGCAAGCTTGTTTATCAACACGGAAAAGCAGACGAGAAAGGGAATATTAACTCTAATTCTACCGTTTATCATACGGTGTTTGGCGATGAAAACGGCAAACCGACGCTCCACGTATGGTCGGCAACGCACATTATCTCTGATAATCGTATCCCGCCAAAGGGGCGGAAGGAAGAGCATTTTGTGTGTTTAGTCCCGACTGATGCCAAATCCCCTCTGAAGACAAAGGCCGTGTTACATTATCGAAGCGCGCCGCAGGATGTGGTAGATGCGCTTATGGGAGAGAAGTCCATTAAACTCCCCATCATTGACATGGCAGAGGTTTCTACGGAAATTAACTTATAGGCAATTCCTTTTGATTCAGCATTTTCGGTTGGTTTAATCGTCCCCGATCGAACCGAAACGTTTGGCGTCTTTTACGGTTTGTGCTGGTTCAATGCCCATAACCCAGCCAGACCGTGTGGTTCAATCTACAAGAATGAACCTGCCCAAGGGATAAAGGAGTGTGGAATGAATTTATTTCCTTTTAAGCAGCCTGAAAGTTTCTTCATGTATAAACAAATTATTTAAAGAGTTCCTCAAGTGTGTATATACGTGCCTTTTTACTTTTTAACGACTTTCTTCAATTTCTTTCATTAATGGCAAATCTGACCGAATAGCAACAGTTTCCTTCCAGCTTTCGAATTCATCCGGACTCACCAAAACAGCAGCAGGCGAACCATTCTTTGTGATTATCACCACTTCATTACTGAGCTAAACCACCCGCTAAGCGGGTGTAAATAGAAAAAGCCAAACTGGAGTATTTACAAAAGAAGCCTTTTGCTCCCATAAGGAATCCTTGAAATTCGAAATATAAAAGGGTGTCGAAGATGAAAAATTACGTACGGTATGAAAGTGTAAGTATTTTGAATTCAGATAGTGCTTTCTTTTCTGCCTTTATTTTTTCCCTCTTTGAAAAGGCAAAAGGGAGTGGAAATAATAACAGCAAGGTTGTTACGGTCAAAAGGATTGCATGTATCTTTTTTACATTATAAGAATTCTATTAGATTTTTCATCTCTTCCGGAGGTAAAATTTCAGCGTATAGGGTTAACCTTTTAACGCATTCACCAACACTCAACCTATTCATTTCTACAAAAATCACTCCCCAGTGATTTTTTCCACCTTTTACGAACTCTCTTGCAATTTTTAGAAAATGATGGTCGTGGGTAAAAATAACTGCTTTTATTTTTGATGCATATTTGAAATGTTCTATGTCAGAGGCACCTATCATATCTTTTTCATGCGCAGAAAAAGCCTTAATTCCACGTCTCTTTAATCCTTCGGCAATACGTACGTCAACATTTTCATCGGTGTATATTTTTAATCTTGCCAATTTTTTCCTCCAGAATAGAAGAACGCATCTTCTTCATACCTTCTATATCCTGAATTGCTGCTTTCCATGTGCTATCTATCTCGCTCTTGTGTTCATAGTAGTATGAAAGTGCATCATGAATCTGTGGCAGGCTTATCTGTGGTAGTGCAACTATTATATCTTCGGGAGACTGTCCCATGATTTCATATCGAATGGCTATATCCAACACTCGGATACCAGTGCCTGAAATAACAGCCATCCCTCCCCTTGTTTTTTTATTCCTTATGATATAGGGGTGTTTGATTTGTTTCATTATCATGCTCATTACCTATCCTCCTGGTTTCCATTTTTTAGAGATTTAAAAAGTTTATTTTGCATCGTGGAGATGTTTTCTTATCCTGATTATTTTAGCTTTATTATAATCGTGGTTTTGCCAGGATTTCAAGCACTTTCAAGTCAAGGAATCTCTTGGATGCCGCTGACTTTATAATGCATACCGTATCTGCTCCTCTGCCTGTTCCCGCAACGGCAACGACTTCATCAAGCTCCGGGATGAGCCCTCCATCGCAGGACTCCATGACAATCTCGCAGCAGACCTTGACTCCCTCTCCCAGACGGCGCAGGGACTGGGCAACGATCATCGTCGGGTAGAGACCGTTGAATTTCTGGGTGAATGCAGTTTCTATGGAGTGGGTGAGGATGGTGGTGGTATAAAGCCTTCCTCCATACTTTAAAATTTCTTCTTTATTTTCGGGTAGAAGCTCAATATGGTTTGGTTCTTTGTAACCTGCGGAATGGGTGACGACTACCAGGTTTACCCCTTTACCACAGAGTTTTCTGGCCATAGCAGCGCCCGTGTCTCCAACGGTCGTTGCAACGACTACGTGCTGGTAACCTTCATCAACTAAAGATGCCGTTATCTCCACACACTTTTCGGTGTTTTCCTTTCCCGGCTTATCAAAATAATGGACCTGTCGTATCATGGCAAAGCCTCAGATCAATGAAAATTACCCGGAACTACTGATTTCTCAGATTACACAGATACTATAAACCGGGCTTATTTATAGTAGGTATGGAATGAGATGTCAAGGAGTTTTTAGCGGTTGGCGAAATGAAGTATGAGTCATTGCATACGCGTCAAGATTTCTATACAATGTTCTGGCGAGACAGAACCTAAGACCGATAAAAACATTTGAAACAACAGATTTCTGACAATGTGATTCCACAGATTATTTGTTTTTCTAATCCTGATAATCTGCGTTCATCTGCATCCTATAAAATATTCTACAACTATGAAATCCATACGTGAATACCATGAGACTACGAAACATAGCTGGGAAAGGCTTTACCAGGACAATCACTCTTTAGACTGGTCAAACCAACCAAATCCCTTTCGTACCTATCTGAATTGTCCAAGAATAGACCTGGGATGCAGCTTTGAAAAGTTGTACAGCCCACTATCCAGTGTCTGGTCTTTTCACGATATAAAGCCCAGAAATGAACCAATTACGTTGCATACAGTGTCTACACTCTTGTATTATTCGATGGCAATCAGCGCCTGGAAGTCATACCCGGGGGTGGAACCCTGGTCTCTCAGGGTCAATCCCAGCAGCGGAGACTTGCATCCAACCGAGACGCATGTCTACGTTCATAAGGTGAATAACCTCCCGCCCGGCGTTTATCACTACTTTGTAAAAGGCCACCAACTTGAGCAGCGTGCCATTGGAGATATTGTTCCTACTTTGTGGCAGGCGCTTGGCGGCATCTCAACAACACCTCCGATTATTGTAGGATTAACCTCCATCTTCTGGCGTGAGGCGTGGAAATATCAGTCACGCGCCTTGCGATATTGCTATCTCGATCTGGGACATGCCATGGCGTCTATCAGGGTAGCGGCACATGGATTGGGACTCTTTGTATTATTTGTCGGTGAATTTTACGATGATAATATCCGACAGTATCTTTGTCTTGATAAGACAGACGAACATCCCCTTCTGTTTCTTGCAATAGACACAAAACAACCTGTTGCAGACACACATCAGAAAGAAATTCATAAAGACACCATAAACGCCTCCATGCATATAAACAGGCTATCACGCAAGGAAGCCGATTATCCACTTATTACACAGGCACATGCTCTTACTACGAAAATGTTCATGAATCCTTTACACAAAAAGGGAAATGGTAATCCGCTTATACCTCTCTTTAAAAAAGAGGAAACTTGTGTTTCCAATTTTAAGATTAATGAAGCAATGTCTGTACGCGAACACCCGTTAAAATGGACTATCAGACACAGGCGAAGCGCTATTGATTTTGACGGTAAGACGACCATGTCTCCGAATGTGTTCCATTATCTTATGCGATTCTTGTGCAGTCCGTATAAAGCTGATTATCAGATGCCTGAAAGCCCACCGCTTATCATCCCATATCTGTACATTCATAGGGTGGAGGGGGTGGAAAGAGGGCTTTACTGCCTTGACAGAACGAACAAAAAGTTGTTTTTGCTATCAAGGGGGGATATGCAATATGTAGCGAAGGAGTTAAGCTTAAATCAAGACATTGCCAGCGATTCTGCATTTGCCATTAGTTTCATAAGTAATTTCGACTACGCCCTCAATACGCACGGGAATAGAGGGTATCGCTATATACACTATGAGGCAGGGTTTTGGGGACAGTCTTTATATTTGGGTGCTACAGCAGCGGGATTCGATGCAACGGGAATCGGAGCATTTATCGATGACGAAGTGCACACCTTCCTAAAAACACCATCAGAGCAGCAGGTGGTGTATCATTTTACCGTTGGGAAGAGAATAGACGATCCGCGTATCTCCACACTTCCCGCCTATGACAAGACACACGACAACGAGGAAGATATGAAGTGATAAATTAAGGTTTTTCCACAGGATAACCTTCTGCCTGCCACTTATTAATTCCCCCCTCCAGGTTATACAACTCTTTCAATCCCTTGTCTTTTAGCATTCCACATGCCTTTGCGCTGCGTTTTCCGGCTGCACAATGAACAACCACTTTCTTGTCTTTGGGAATTTTATCGATATTTTGTTCGAGTTCCTTGATTGGAATAAGATGGGCATCCTTGATGTGAACCTCCTTGTATTCTTCTTCAGTTCGCACGTCCAGTACAAACACATCTTTTGCGTTGTCCATTAGCTCTTTGGCTTGTTTTGGTGATATGTTATTTACCTCAGTTTGTTTTTTCATTTGGTTTTCGCCTGCATGGAGATTTTTAAAGGTAGCGATATCTGCAATCATATTCATGGATAAAATTGTAATAACAGTCAATATTACTTTGCATATCCGGTGAAGATTTTTTTGAGTATTCATGTTGTTACCTTCTTTAAAAACATTTATGGGAAATTGTACTAAGAACCAACGTGCGCCTGGCAAAACTCTTCGTAATCGATGAGTTCCTTGATCGTGGCCTTGTCGCTGCATACCGGGCAGTTGGGATTTTTATGTATCTTGACCTTTTTAAAGTCCATGTTTAGGGAATCGTAGATGAGCAATTTCCCTTTCAATATTTCACCTTTGCCAAGGATAAGTTTTACCACCTCTGTGGCCTGTATGGAACCCACTACGCCTGGTAACACGCCCAGAACGCCCGCCTCCTGGCATGAAGGAACAAGACCCGGCGGGGGAGGTGTTTCGTACAGACAGCGGTAGCAAGGTCCTTCAAAGGGTACAATAGTAGTAACCTGTCCTTCAAACCTGAAGATAGAGCCGTGCGAGAGCGGTTTCTTGAGGAAGACGCAGGCATCGTTAACAAGGTACCGGGTTGGGAAATTATCAGCCCCATCAAGGATGACATCGTAGTCCTTGATAACATCGAGGATATTTTCAGAATTGAGACGTTCCGTGTAAGGAATTACTTCGATATCCGGATTTAGCGCCTCCAGGGTTTCTTTGGCAGAGATTGCCTTAGAACGCCCTATATCTTTGGTGGAATGCAGGATTTGTCGCTGCAAATTTGAGTGGTCAACAATGTCGCTGTCAGCAATGCCAATTTTCCCAATGCCAGCGGCAGCAAGGTAAAAAGCCGCAGGAGAGCCTAGTCCTCCCGCACCTACCAAAAACACCTTGGCTTTTAGAAGCTTTAACTGTCCCTTTCCGCCCACCTCCGGGAGGATTATGTGTCTTGAATAACGCTTTATTTGATCTTCTGTAAACGGTGATGACATCTTGTTTTTCCTATTGGTTTTCTAATATGACAATTTTTATATATAAAAAAGGTCATGTCTCGTACATGACCTATATTGCCTGTAGGGGCTGAAAATCGTTCGACTGAGCTCACGACGAAGTCTTCAGCCCCTACGGAATTACTCATACGTGCGAAATTATAACAAAGGGTACGGTATCATTCAATAGATTTTACTTGTCTTTATAAGACACGAAAACACTCCTCACCCAGACCCTCTCACAAGTGGAGAGGAGACTTTCCCTCCCTTGACTGCGTCGTGAGCTCAGTCGAACGATGGGAGGGATTAAGGGCATAAGCGTTAACTTAAGAAGTTAATTCAATTTAAATGCAATTAAATATCGAATATCGAACAGAAAATGTCGAATTATTAAGTTTTTTCCCTTCGAAATTCAATATTCCTTGTTCTGCATTCGATATTTTGCTCTAAAATGCTATAGTTCTTTCTTAAGTTAATGCTTATGGGGATTAAGGGAGGGTGATATATTTTTACGCTATGTTCTTATACATGGATTAATTTGATTTTTGAAAGATCATCTACACCCAAACCTAATGTGGCAGCAGTTGAGATATACTTGGGTTCACGCTTTGCCTGTTTTAAGGAAGGGAGCCTCATTTCACTCCGTTTTTCTTCGATTATAGTGTGGCATATCCGATCAAGGGCAACAGGGTCTCTCCCCACGATAATTCCGTTGTAATTCCATGCCCACTGCGGTTTGTAACCCGGTCCCCCGTTGTATTGTGCCATAAGGGCGTCGCACACAATCAACCTCACCTTGTCAGTAATATAGGGATGGGTATTCAGCTCTGCAATAAAAGGATTACAATTGTTGCCGTGATATTTGTTGGGGTTATGGATTACGCCGAAAAAGTTTTTCATAGCTACGCTGATACCGGCCAGATCGTGGTCTTTCAGGACGGGGACGTTAATAATTGCGGTGCACAGTTGCGATACTATTTTGCTAAAACACGTTCCGACACCGCCAGCAAATTGCGGCTCGGCCTCGTAACCGCCGCCCGGAAGTTCATCCGTACCAAAACACCGAACCCCATCGGTTGTGCGTCTGATGCGGAATCCGGAGGTCTCGAGTTCCCGATTGAACCGCTCGAATACGATAATATTTTTATCCTTAACGCCGGCGAATTTTAAACCCTGTATGATAGACTCCACAACCGTTACATGAGGAGACATGGTTTTCCCTGATAGGCAATTTAATTTTATACCGACAACGTCGTCCGGTTTAAAAAGTGCCTGCCACCCCTTTTCTTGCGATGGGGCGTTGGTCAACTGCACCACAGCCTTGTGCACTAGACCCGAAACGATGTTTTCTCTTAAATTTCCAGTTTCTGCGAGTACGCTGTCATCGCGTGCAATAACTACGACAGGATTTGTTGTAAGTGTTTCGCCACCCCATGAAATACATGAGGCGTGGTTCATCAATGACCTTCCAATGATTGTGGATGCACAAATACTGCCGCCCATTTTTAAGGTTTTTTTAAGAAACTGTCGTCTTTCTTTATTTATCTTCATTTGTATTTTTATAATAAAAATAAGCTGACAAAATGTCAATGAAGTTATCTACAAGAACCAAAGATACCGCATTGATTATAACTCAAGCATTTTAAATACTCACTTGCAATACCCCATATCTTTTGTTTTAATACAAAACGGTGCATAAAACCAGTCGTGGAATAAAGTAATATGCCGCCATTTTAAATGCCGAATTAAATAGGCCGTAGTTAGCGACTTTCAAGCTCCCCTCTAGAAAGAGGGGTAGGGGTGTGTTTATTAATTGCCTAATTGAGAAAGATCGAAATTATATATTAAATTAACCATACATTTTATAAATAATGACCATTCGTAAAATTACCCAGCTTTTGTTTCCTTTCCTGACACTGGTTGTCATCAGTTGTACTACGGTACGGTATTATCCTACCAATTTTGTAGAATCTCTAAAGCATCCTACGAAATTTCCGGAAGTATATTCCTCAACGGTGAAAAATATTGAAGAGGTTGCCGAAAAAAACCCACTGGGCGAAGGTGAAGAAGTAAAAATCACGGACGTGGGTGAGAATAAGAATTCAAGTATGCACCTCGTTCAAGTCCGCGAGAATGGGGAATTGTGCCCCCATTATCATAAGCGGCATGATGAGGTTGTCTATGTAAAAAAGGGGAGTGGCATTGCCACCCTTGATGGCACTCGATATATGGTGAAACCAGGTTCTATCTTACAGGTTCCCGCGAAGACCGTGCACAAGTTCCTCAATACGGGTGGTGAGCCCTTTGTCGCTGTCTCCATTATTTCCCCGCCTTTTGACGGAAGGGATGAAAAAAGAATTAAGGAGAAAGGAAAGGCAGATCGCATCAAAAAAGAAGAAAAACGACTTGCCATGAAAAAACCGGAAAAAGTTATGAAAGAAAAGGATACCTCCGTTACTAAAGAATCCGGAGAAGGAAAAGAAATAAAGTCAGTGGCAAAATCAGAAGAGGTAGCTGAAAACAAGGTAAAAGCGTCTGTCCCGGACGAATGGAATACAGAAGAAGAGAAGGAAAAGACTCCAGTTCCGGTCAGGAAATCGCCTCCCCCGGAAAGAAAAAAGAAATCAAAAAAGGCTGCAACGCCTGCCAAAGAACCAACAATGAACATTAGTGATTTACACGAAAAGCTTACGAAATTACTCGAACTCAAGGAAGAAGGGACGATTTCCGCAGCAGAATACGAGGAGAAAAAGGATGCGCTCATAAAGGGCAGGGACATTGGTGAATTACCAGAACCCAAAGTATCTGTGAAAAAGAAGCCGCCGGTAGAAGAAGAACACATAGAAGAACAGGAGGAGCAAATTCCAATAGAGGAAAAACCGATTCCCGCAGATGAAAATATTTCTCATGAAGACCAGGATACTCTATTGAACACACCCGGTTTGTCTGATGAAACGGAGCCTGCGGTGCGCGAGGTTGAAGCAGAAGAAAAAGTGCAGCAAAGCGATGATGACAAGTTGAAGATGTTGGAGGAAATGAGGCAAGAGGGCTTAATTACCGAAGAGGATTACGAAAGCAAGAAAAGTAAACTCGCAGACATAACGGAAGAAAAGCCTGCTTCCATGCCATCCGAAAACATCGTTGAAAATGAAAGTGAAGATGAAAAGGTTGCAGAGCTTAAAGAACTTTATAATGAAGGCCTTATTACAGAAGAAGATTATAAACACAAGCTTAATGAGCTTTCTAGTGCACAACTACAAGACCTTATTCCTGCCCCTAACGAAAAAGAGGTCGAAGATGATAAGTTATCAGAGCTTAATGAGCTAAGAGAGCAGGGTCTTATCTCCGATGAAGATTATGAGTTCAAAAAGACGCAGTTAATGGGTGAATAAAACGCATATCCTTAGAAATTTTCCACATTTCCTTTTTGTGCTATTGAATAAAATAAGTATTATTAATCTACTTTTCACTTGATATTTCCAATCAAATTGAATATATATATCCCCTAAAATATCGACACGAAACGATATGCAATGGTTTTAAAAATGTTTATTTTGTTTTGAGCAACTATTATGAATCGAAGCGTGATGTACTAATCTCATAAACATTATTTGAAAAGGAGGGCAAATCAAGATGGCGATAAAAAGGTTTTTGAAGTTGTACGTCGTTGTATGCATGGGTATTTTGTGCTTCCCTTTGCTGGGGGTGATAAATACCACCAGTGGGGACGAAGTGACAGGGAGTGAATTAGTAAATCTATCGGTCGATCAACCATTGGTCGCAGTGAATGATGTCCAGCACGATTGGAATTCGTGGTCGTCGGTAGAGAACGCTTCTGATGTAAATCCCGGAAGTCATAATATTGTCCTTGCCAGTAACACAGCGGAATCGCACGCAAAAGCCGGCGCCGAGTCTGCTTCTCACCAATCTGAAGCTACAGGCGCAGTCTCTGCGGCTCTTGAGGATTTTCTTGAATTAGCAAAATACGGCAAGGCCATACATGTTATGGCTATGTTGATGGTCGGTTTCGGATTCTTAATGGTCTTCGTCAGAAGATATGGTTATGGCGCTGTTACCGCAACCTATATAGCGGTAAGTATCGTTATTCCTTATTACATGTTTCTTAAGAGAATGGGTATTTTTGGGGAACCGGCCGAGTTAAAGATGGATCGGTTGATCCTTGCTGAATTTTGTGCGGCGAGTATATTGATAGCCACAGGCGCTTTCTTGGGCAGGCTGAAGATGTCACAATATATTATCATGGCATTGATATTCGTTCCATCCTATATGCTGAACGAATGGATTATGTTGGACAATGGTATGGGGATTATTCCAAAGGGGCAACTCATTGATACCGGCGGTTCTATCGTTATTCACCAGTTTGGAGCGTATTTCGGATTAGGCGTGATTGTACGAATGACCACAAGCGAGGACTTTAACAAAAAAATCGAATCCGACAAAATCAGCAATCAATTTTCAATGCTGGGAAGTATGGTCTTGTGGATATTCTGGCCGTCATTCTGTGCGGCGCCGGCTGAGATATCAAGGATGCCCATAGCTGCTGTAAACACAATTCTTTCACTGTGTGGAGCAACGGTGGCTACCTATATTGCAAGCACGATGATCAGGAAAAAGATCGCCATCGAAGATATGGCCAATGCAGCCCTTGCAGGCGGCGTGGCAATTGGTTCTTCCTGTGCCCATACGACGCCGCAGTCTTCTCTGATATTGGGTGTCATCGCCGGTGTTTTGAGTGTGATCGGTTTTGCTATCATTCAACCGCGTGTACAGAAGGCCTTAAAAGGCATTGATACCTGTGGTGTCCACAACCTCCATGGTATGCCTGGTATGTTGGGCGGTTTAGCTGCTATCTTTATTGCAGAGAACGTCGTGCCGGGATTACAGATCAAGGGTGTGTTTATTACCTTTATTGTTGCATGGATAACAGGGCTTGCTGCGGGAACGGTGGTATCTTTATTCGGGTATAGAAAAGATTCTTACAATGATGCCGTAGAATTTATCGTGGAAGAAGAACACCACTAAGAACCCCTTCTAAAGAGATTGTTTCAAAAAAGCCTCCTGCCTTTGAAAAGAATGCAGGAGGCTTTTTATTTAAAGTAAGCATTCGGCAACTAAATATCCCCCTCCCTTGATGGGAGGGGTTAGGGGAGGGTGCGTAGTAGTAGGGGCAGGTTTGAAACCTGCCCCTACCTTACCTGCCTAGCATCCCCCCCTATGGGGGAGGAGCAATAGTTTGAAATTTCTGAACATGAACATTAAAATACAAAATATACTCACAAGGACGGGGAAATGCTGAGTTCCGTATCGTCTTTCTTTCTCATTGCTATCGCCGAGATGGGGGATAAAACCCAATTGGTGGCGCTTTCGTTTGCAACAAAGTATAAGCCAACAAAGGTTTTATTGGGTATTTTTATTGGAACGATTGTCGTTCATTTATTTTCTGTGATAATCGGTGAGAAAGTAAGTGCGTTCATTCCCTTAAATTACTTAAAGATTTTGATCGGGCTTTCCTTTGTCGGCTTTGGCATCTGGACCTTAAAAGGAGACTCCTGTAATGAGAAAGAAAAAAAGGGAAATAAGTTAGGCCCGGTATTGACCGTTGCTATCGCCTTCTTTCTAGCGGAGCTTGGAGATAAAACCCAGTTAGCGACAATTTCGCTTGCCGCTCAATACCATTCATTCCTGGGGGTATGGTTGGGATCGACATTTGGCATGGTTGCTGCGGATGGAATTGCCATAGTTGTTGGCATTATTGCCGGAAAAAAACTTCCTGAGAAATTGATAAAATATATTTCAACGGCCATATTCATTATTTTTGGCGCCTGGATTATTATCGATACTGTTCGGTAGGTTTGGATACATAAATAAATGAACGTGAAATCTCCAATGAATCATGCTCAACGTGTTGGCAAAGTGGCAAACCTGGTGATATTTCTAGGCATTTTGGGTATCATTTTGAGTATTATAGCTTTAACCGTTAGCGCGGGACTCGCTCACCGCGGGTACGGGTTCGGGTATATTGTTATGGGTTTATTTATGATGGGACTTGGATATGGCATACGGTATCGTCATAAATATTGTCTCTATGCAGCAATAGCGCTGTTTACCATCCTCTCGTGTAATTTTCTGTTCAGGCTCCTTGCCCATCACACTTCATATCTGACGTTACGGTTTGTGTTATGCGCCTGGGTTTCTTTTCGTCTTATCCAGTCGGTTTCCTCTATGCGCATGCTTATTGCAACTGATGCCTTTCCTGACAGAGATAACCGCTTTATGCGGTTTTTATTGAGGAAGAAACACTCATGACAATCCTGGATGAAATTTATAAACATAAATTGGGTGAGGTTTCCGAAAACAAGAAACGCATTCCGGTTGAGGCGCTGAAAGAACAATGTAAAAAAAGACACCGTACAAGATCATTTGGCGATGCATTAAAATCCGACAATAATATCCGGATAATAGCGGAAATAAAAAAGGCATCCCCCTCTCTGGGTATTATCAGGGAAGATTTTAATCCTGTCGGGATTGCCCGAATTTATGAAGCCTGCGGCGCTGCAGCCATCTCGGTGCTCACGGATGAAAAATTCTTCCAGGGCAGCCTGTCTTATTTAACCGAGGTAAAGAGGTCTGTTGGATTGCCTATCCTGCGCAAGGATTTTATTGTTGACGCTTATCAAATTTATGAGGCGCGGTCTGCCGGTGCAGATGCCATACTGCTCATTGCTGCACTCCTCTCCAAAGATGAAATACAACGTTATCTGGAACTGGCAAGGGAATTGGATATGGATTGCCTGGTAGAAGTCCATTCAGAGGAAGAGTTGAAGAAGGTCTTACAGACAAACGCCCATATTATCGGGATAAACAACCGAGACCTTGCAACGTTCAAAACCGACCTGCAAACAACACTTCGGCTAAGGTCTATGATTCCAGCCGGAAAGATTGTGGTAAGCGAGAGCGGTATCAAATCACGAGCGGATGTAGAAAAACTAATGAAAAAAGGGGTCAATGCAATCCTGGTGGGCGAGACGCTAATGAAAAGTGATGATATATCGGCCAAGCTCCGCGAACTCTTGGGTAAAAGATAAGACTATTTTAATGTATAGGAATTTCAATCTTTTGGATTCCCCTCTAAAAGCTTGTCCTCACGAAAGTGGGGAGAGGGGATAAAGGGGTGTGTAAATTTGCCGTAACACCCCCCCAGCCCCTCTTATTAGAGGGGAGTTTAAAAGTTGCTGCCAAAGGCAGACTATTTTAATTGCGCATCCAGCGCAACCTTTAAGTCTTTTTTCGATTTTACTCCTACCATCTTATTCACAGCCTGCCCGTTCTTGAATACGATGATCGTGGGAATTGCCGTAATGCCAAACTTTGCAGGGGTGCTATTATTTTCCTCCGTGTCAAGTTTTCCAACCTTGACCTTCCCCTTATATTCTTTTGCTAACTCGTCTATCACGGGCGCCAGTTGCCTGCATGGCCCGCACCAGGCCGCCCAGAAATCAACTAACACGGGAACATTGGATTTTAATACCTCTGCATCAAAATTTGCATCATTTATTGCGACTACGTCTTCCGACATGAGTAATTCTCCTTATGTAATTTAATGTCTAGGAATTTCAATCTGGTAGGGGCAATTCATGAATTGCCCCTACATACAAAGTAATGTAGGGGCAGGTTTGAAACTGCCCCTACTACTCGCCTTTTTTATTGCCCACAAAAAGCTGGCAGTGACATTCACCGTCACGTTCAACCTCTTCAGCATGATAGACACACGGGCAGATGATCTTTTTATCTTTTTCTGCGTCCCCCATAACCAATCGACAGGGGCAGTATGCGTATCCGAATTTGATTTTTCGCATCACCAGCCCTTTTACCACCCTGTCGACAACTTTCGTGTCAGGATTTAATTTGTACGGACTGTGGGATACGTAGTCCATAATCATCTTACGAATCTTTATTTCTTCTTGTTCTTTTTGTTCTTTGTTGTTATCCATTGTTATGTATTCATTGTTTTGAAAATAACAGCAGGGACTGAAATTTCAGCCCCTATTTAATTCCATTGTCAGTGCATCGGTTCAGTATCTGTTGTCTCCCGCGGCATCCGTTTCAATTCCCACACTGCGCCGGTAGGGTCAGGGCAATGAGTTAGCAAGGTATGCTCGCTTGTTTGCCAGGGTAGTTTGGCGCCATATCGTAAAGCTAGGGCATCTCTGGAAAGAACGGCATAAGCGCTGTCACACAGTCCTTTGGGTGTAAATCCTGTCAAAGGGAAGGTATCTCCTTCTTTATAATAATTACAACTCCCTTTTTTCACAACCGTAGCGAATACCTTGAAACTCGAACTCTTGCACTTCACAAATTAGCCTCCACTGTTTTCCGGATAAGTTTTTTAATTGTAATGATTATATTTTATATACTTAATCTATTTCAAGGAAAAACCCAAAATCCCAGTCGTCTCATAGACGTGAAGAATGGATTTCCCTGAATATTACTTATCGTTAGAAAACATTTGTTTCTGAAAAAGGTTGCATTTTGAGCATTGTTCTTATAATATTTGTAACTTTAAAAACCATTTTTCATCCAGGCAGACTTTCTAAAATATTTTTGATACAGAAATAAGGAGATGACATGACAGTGCAAAAAGCTACCAATATTAAATGGCATCATGGCAAGATTACAAAAGAGGACAGAACAAAACTGATGAAACAAAAGGGAGTGACTATATGGCTGACAGGACTGTCAGGCTCGGGAAAGTCAACCATTGCCGTTGAGATTGAGCACGCGCTCCTTGAGAACAAACATCAGGCGTACATACTTGATGGTGACAACATACGTCACGGCCTGAATAAAAATCTGGGCTTCTCACCCGAAGACCGGTCTGAAAATATTCGCCGCATCGGCGAGGTTGCAAAGTTGTTTACCGATGCAAACATAATAACCATAACGGCGTTCATCTCACCGTATAGACAGGACAGGGATAACGCTAGGAAACTGCAAAAAGAAGGGGAATTTATAGAGATATATGTGAAATGCCCCTTAGATGTTTGTGAACAACGCGATACAAAAGGGCTTTATAAAAAGGCACGCGCCGGCGAGGTAAAGGAGTTTACCGGCATATCAGCGCCGTATGAAGAGCCTGTAAATCCGGAATTGACGATTGATACATCAAAGATGTCAATTGAGGAATCCACGAGGGCAATACTCAATTATCTTGAACAAAAAGGATACGTGAAGTTTTCGTGATAGGTATTCAGTCTTAATAAAGATGTTTTTTTCTCATTCCTGGGACTGTCCCAAAAGTATTTTGAACGTACCATATGTAGGGGCTGAAGATTTTCAGCCCCTACCTTTTGTATGGTTTATGGACTTTTTAGACAGCCCCAGGACGTCCTTTGCGTCTCTGCGGTGAACCATTACGAAAAATCAGTGTAAATCAGCGTTTATCTGTGTCCGACTGCAATTATTAGGTACAATATTATTTGGCTTTTTTGCACCCGCATTCTTCAGCCATTGGACAGGAATCGCACTTTCGTTTTTTACAAAAATCCTTTCCGAGCCTTAACAGCGCTGCCTCGAAGTCAGAGAAGTCCTTGCCTTTGATTGTATGCGCTAACCAGACTTTTTTGAGCGCACGTAAAGGTTCTTCCGTTTGACTAATGAAACCCAGATTTCTGGCCGCAAGGATTACCAATTCGGATGGGAACGGGTTTGCCCTTTTCCAGACAGAACGTAGTTCTCTCAGGAATATATTTACGGTAACATCTCCTATTCCCTTCCCTAATCCCTTCAGTAAGTCTTCCAGGTCCTCTTCGTCATCAGCCATTTCGTGGAGTTTATTCAAATCACCCTGGTAAAAATTCATTAAATCCTTCATAATTTCCAGCAGTTTTGTCGCTGTGGAGAAGTCGTAGCGTGCGTACCCTCCGTCGTCCAGTATCCTCACAAGCCCGTCCCAGCCGGTCTCAAGAATCTTTTCCGGTGAAAGGACACCGCGCCTTTCGAATTCTCTGTATGTCTTTATGGCGATATTTGTGCCTATCCGGGCGCCAAAGAGCTTTGAGGCGAGGAACCACTTGAATATTTCTGTGGATTTCCCTTTGGACAGGTCAATCCCAAGTTCTTTGGAAAATTTCCCGCCAAGCGCAGAAATGAGTTTCTTAATCGTATCTTTTACATTTTTCATATCAATATTTGTAAATTGTAATTTGTAAGTTATTTGATGTATATATGTGAACTCTACGCTTTGAGTGATTGTTGTCGTAGAAAAGAGCGGATGATATTGATTTGAAAGGCCTCGTAGTTATGGCGGTCTCAGCAGCAGAATGACCGCCGTTAAAGGTATCTTACCATTACTATATTGTCCGATAGCAATGCTTTGAGGGTATGTCCTAACGTGCGAATGAGCTGCAAAATTTTAGGGTGGTGCGGTTTTCGCTTACGCGAAAGCCATGTCGCAAAAATTTTATCAGTTCGATTCTCTTGTTATACGGAATATTTTATTTACATTTGCTGGCCATGAAAATTTTTACTGCAACTAAGTTTTTTCATTACTTTAAAATGGTTTTCATAAATTCGAAATAAACTTGTTGTTTCCCTTGAATCCCCACTATGTCTACCAATCTTCAGTACAGGGGCTTCGCCACCCCTGCCAGCGTAATGGTAACTTTCGAGAAACATATAATCATCAAAAATAACCAAATAACAAAGTGGTGCGATTGAGTAAACACCATACGAAAATTTGGCATTTACTTTTGGTTCGTTGGGTGCATCCTCATCGGAATTAATTGGTTGTAAGTTACTTTGATCTCTATAGTAGCACCGATCTGCTAAGTCCTGAGCAAAATCAGTGGCCGTTTTGAGTTCGTTATGGCACCTTGTTTTCTCGTAAGCAGTACGTTCGTCTTTTACATTTTTAAAAAATCTTGGTTCCTCTAATTTTGCACGCTCAATACCAGCTTGTGACTCAGTATCCAAAATAATAGCCTCTATTTTTACATCTGATCTTTCTAATAATTTTCTAAATTCCCCATGCAAGGCACCATGCGGACATAGGAATGCACCTAAAGATATTCCAAGCAACTTAAGCTCCGACTTTGGTGGCATCCGCTCCATTTCCTCTTGGATAGCTCGATTTACATCGTCTCTCGAGCTATAAACAGCAGCCAACCCACTTTCAATTGCACCTCCAACAATTGAAACAGTCCTTTGCAATGCCTCAACCGTGGCTCCTAAACTTACAATATCCCCGTGAAGCACCTTGTGAATTACAATCTCGTACATTGCGTGTATTACAGCCACGACCACTAATACCGCACCAGTTTCTTTTATCAAAAGTATCCACCATTTTCCTCCGTAGCTTTCGTCCAGTATAATTCCCGCTCCCAAACATATTATTCCTAATATCAAAATTGGAGTGACAAGCCAGAGAGAAAGTAATTTTTTCCCATAGCTACTTTTTGCTAAAAAGTTTTTACCATAGTTGAGCTGCGAAGGATAGGTACATTTTGATTTGTCCCGTTTTTTTTGATAAATATGATTAATTTCGGATGAATCTCTTTGCCGTAATCCTCCTTCATTTATTTCATTATCAAAAACCAAATCATCCTTACTATCGCTACTATCAAAAGGAACCTTGTCTCCAGACATGCACCACTCCTTTCTTTTTACAAAAAAGGCCGGAAGAAAATATTTTTATTCACGAAGGAATAGATAACGCCGGATTATTTCATTTTTTCAATCCAACATTCCGCATAACCATCTGGCAATGGAGCGTAACGGAATTGCCAGTCCGAGTTTATGAGGCTGGTTAGGTCAGAACATATCAAAAAAGTACAACTTTGTTGTTCAGATGACTATTTTCTCCACTGTCAGGAAGTAACACCAGCAACTCTATAGTTCGTTTGAGTAAGTCTATCGCGATAAGAATTGAGTTCTGTACACGAATCGGAACGTCTTTCAATTGAGTGATGAAGTCCTCAATATCTGGTCGTTTAAGAAGATGGCGGCCAACTTGTAACGTAAGAAGCAAATTAAACAATTCACCCCATGAAACGTGAGGAATCTCATAGCGAAGTGTACCATCTGAAATAGTGCAAGCCCGCCGTGATAGTGCCCAACCAGGTGGCGCAAATCCGTCAAATATTTTATGCGTCTCTAATTCTTTTGGCTCTGGATGGTTTCCCTTCTCAAATTCAAGCATCATAAATGGCGGACGCCAATGAAGATTGTAATAGCTGCGTGGTTCCAATCGTGGAATTTGGAGAGGTCTGATAAAATTGACGAGATGAAGAGCACTTTGTTGAAAATCAGGTAAAGTAAAATATGGCAACGCATAATATACCCAGTCTCTAAAAACCTTCGTTTGAAGTTTTTGTAACTGAACCAAATCAATATTGAAGCTAAGTAGATCATTTTGTTTACGCTTTGGCGATTTAAATTGGAGCGCAAATAGGCAAACGGGACTATCGCCACCCTGAAACGCATAGAATCTATCGAAAGGGAACACTGCCTCTACAGGTTGGCTTACCGCAGAATAGCGAACTCGATAGCCATTTGCAGAAAAAAAGTCGGCTATATTTTTTGATATCCAATCTGTATATAGAGCTTCTGGAATCATTCGTTACCTCATGACCTAACAACGATTAGATTGATCCGATAGTATGCGGATCACTGGTTTCTGTTCCGTATAACACGCCTTTGAAACAGTGATTGCCTCTAAGATAATGCCTGTATGCTCGACCATTTGTGCGTCGGATTGTCCCAGGAGTTTTCCAGTCTTTTACGACGTTTGGCGTTCTAAAACGATTGGAATTGGCTTTCAAAATGATAGTATTCCCGCTTCAGGTATGTCAAGGGAATAATTTCAAACGCATCTTTTTGATATTGCTACTGTTTTCATAGTTTTATCATATTGCACTAATTGCCTCAAATGATATACCTTAGTGTTTACTCTTGTCAAATTTATTTTGATAAACTCCTTGAGATTACAGCCATTTGCAGGTATCAGGATATGAGTTCCTTGAACGCCTGCGCATCGTTAAACATGGAGACGTTATTGAACATGACGTATGTGTTGGTTTTCTTTCCAACAGATTCCTTTAATACACCCAAATCCTCCTGCGTATATTTGTACCAGTAGCCGCGTATGCCGTGCAAGCGATAGTAACGAATCTTCCCGTAGGTTGACTTTGATTTAAACGGGTCAACACAATGGACCAGATTGAGTTCCCTGCAGATTGCCTTTACTTCACGGTCATTCCATTTGCCCCGTGGTTCCCAGGCGAAAAGGTATTTGTCTCGTTTGATAGATGAAAATAATTTACTGAGATTGCGCTTGTTTTCGATTGTCGGTTCAAAAGAAGCAGGACATTGGAATACGATGACCCCGGCATGTAATGTATCAGCAATCTCCTTTGTCTTTTCCCATGCTTCGTACACCTCATCAGTTGGCTTAAATGAACCGTAGTTCTTTGCCTTTGATTGGGGTATTTTCGTCTTCAGCTTTCTATACGTTGGAGAACATGGCTCGTGGGTAATCAATTGCCAGGACTTCAAGGTATATTCAAAATCTGGAGGAGACTCTTCTCGCCACTTCTGAGCAGTTGATAGCTTGGGAGGTTGATAAAAGGTCTGTTGTATTTCTACGACCTTGAAGGTATTGAAGTATTTTTGTCTTGCTACAGGAAAACCGCAGCAACCGATCTTTAGCATATTCATTTGGACACGGATAAACACAGGTTCTCAGGATTAAAGATACGCAAACGGCAGATTAATATCAGTGTATATCTTCTGTATATATCAAATTAGGCTGCCTTTGGCAGCGACTTTTAAGCTCCCCTCTAGTAAGAGGGACCGGGGATGTGTTGGGGCAAACTTACACACCCATTTATCCCCTCTTTTTAGAGGGGAATCAAAAAAGATTGAAATTCCTGAACATAAATTTTAAATTTATAAAACCTTGTTTTTTTGACAAAGGTTTTAAATCTGTTTAATCTGCGTAATCTTCTGTGTCCGATTTAGTTATCTATTACCTGAGTTTTACTTTGCATCTGGGACAGAAATCGGGCCCTTTGATGTCGGTATCTTGCAAAAAGTTTGAAAAATGCATGATGCATCGTGTGTCTCCGCAATGCCCAAGTCTGTATGTATGGCCAAGCTCATGGACTGCCTCTTTTAGCGCACGTTCCAAAAAGAGGGTTTCGTTTTTTGGCAGGCCATAGAATTCCTGACGGAGTCTTACCAGCGATATGATACAGACACCATGTGAGACGTCCGCCTCTCCAAAGACGAAGTTCAGTTCCGGCACAAATAAGTCGAGATCAACGATACCAAGAATGGGTGTGTCCGTCACAGGTATGTTTTTCAGCCATTCCAGGATTCTGGTCGAGTGATATTGTCTTCTTTTGGGATCAAAGGCGTATTGCGGGATGGATTCTGATTTGGCTATTGTTACATCGAGGCTAAATATTTGAGATAGCTCAATTCGCAGGAACTCCAGTATTTCTCTCTGGATTTGACCAAAAGGAATGATGATAAGCGATTGAGTTGCCATTGCGGTCTGAACTTCAATATTTTACAGAATACAGAAGAACACTGCGTGTGATAGTACATTTTCTACAGAAAGAGTACATCCTCTGTATGAAACTTTGATTTTGTATTGTAGATGTTAAATTGTCAAATGGCTACTGCTTCCTGTTCATTTTGAATAATTTTAAGTTTTTATTGTATCAATTCCACCGTTTTGCTATATATTCATACCGAGTTATTTTACTATCAAAAAACTGAATTACAACAAAGAAAGGTTTATTTGTGCATATCCCTGACGGGTTTCTGGACACAAAGACGTGGATCGGAATGGGTGGTATTTCCACTGTATTTATTGGCATTGCCGTTCGAAAGGCAAACCAGAGGATATCGGAAAAACACATCCCGCTTCTGGGAGTTATGGCGGCATTTGTCTTTGCCGCGCAGATGTTCAATTTCCCAGTGGGAGGCGGGACGAGCGGTCACTTCATGGGCGCAACCCTCATCGCAATTCTGCTCGGCCCCTGGGCTTCGGTACTCATAATGACGACAGTGCTTGCCGTCCAGTGCCTGATCTTTCAGGACGGAGGTCTTACGGCACTGGGCGCCAATATCTTCAATATGGGTGTTGTGGGCGGATTTTTCGGATATTACATCAATGCCGTTGTCCGGCTTTTTGCTCAGGGTAAAAAAGGCCTTTTTATCGGCAGTTTCACGGCGGCGTGGTGTTCTCTTGTGTTATCAGCAATCTGCTGCGCTCTGGAACTCAGCATCTCAGGCACTGCCCCTTTAAAGATTGTTTTATCTGCCATGGCGGGTATCCACACCGTTATTGGCATCGGCGAGGGGTTTATTACCGTTGCCACACTCAGCCTGATTACAAGGGTAAGGCCGGATTTGCTGGAATTGCAGAAAATATAAAAATTATATACCCGCGAAACACACGAAAGAACACGAAAGGAAAATTATTTCCGTTTGTTTCGTGTGTTTTGTGAGTTGCCACCACTTGAAATGCCTTTTTCCATTTCCAGCAAATATTTTTTGACATGCAGACCGGAGGCATAGCCCGTAAGTGACCCGTCTGAACCAATGACCCTATGGCAGGGGATGACGGGTGGCAAGGGGTTCTTATTATTGGCCATGCCAACTGCCCTTGCTGCACTGGGATTTCCAATCTGTTCGGCAACCCACGCATATGAACGGCATTCCCCGTATGGAATTTCCCGCAATTTATTCCATACCATTATCTGAAATGGCGTTCCGCTGCTTAAATCAAGAGGGAAATCAAAGTCTACCCGTTCGCCTTTAAAATACACCTTTAAAAGGTCTGCTTCATATTTCAGGAGTGAGTCGTTTCTCTGAATATGTATCCGTGTCCTTCCATGCACTGAACGGGAAAGTTTATTATTTTGAATCAGGCGTATAATGTCTTTTTCTGTGGGGTAAGGGAACGATATCTGACAAACACCATGTGTGCTTTTTGCGATATACACGTAACCCAATGGCGTTAAAAAGCAGCTAAAATACAGAGCTTCGGGTTTATTTATGAGAACTCTTCTGTCCAAACGTCAACCTGTATCCTTTAATGATGCCCATAAAAATCAAGGTGATAAAAAGCAAAGTGGCAAGTACGGAAATAGCAAGGGTGGTAATCGCCCACAGTTCTTTTATGCAATAATTCCACCATTTGTAGTGCAGCAGATGCATACCCAGTTTTTCGAGAAAGAAGAGGATTGCTGAGATACTACCAAATCCAAGAACAAGGTGCTTGATGTCCTGCTTGTGAGGCGACATTGAGACCGTAAAAATAATGAGCGCTACTAAAAAGAAAATATGACGAATATCGGTTATACGGAACTGGTTCCGGAAGGTGTTGAAAGTGAGCCACACCGCATCGAGCAGATGCCGTATCAAATCAAAAAGCCCTTTCAGGGTAAAATGAATCTCCTGGGGAAACGTACTGTTAAGGTGAACGGGATTAGAAAGTATTTTTGATACAAAAAAGATGAAAAAGGCGCAGCCAAACAGAGGGGCGGCGGCAATGAAGAAGTCGAAGAGGAATGGTATCCTGGGTTTGTCATACTTAATTCCCGTGCTATTGGATGTAAAAAGGTTCAGCTCTTTAATCGTCGTCCCCGTGACAAGGCACAGGAGGGCATGGCTGAGTTCGTGAACGATGGCGCCGGGCAGCAGAAATCCCTGTATCATTTTGGTACTGGCATGCCTTATCCACAGTCCAGAAATAGCATAACTGAGGAAGATAATCATGACAAGACCGATTGTTAAGGAAAAGTATATCATAGTTAAATATAACCGCAGAGTTCGCAGAGGGAAAAATTTGAAATACTAAGCTCGAAATCCGACTTCATAATTCTGGCTTCTATATTCTGTAGTATCTATGAATGTATGTGTGGATTAGATTAACAGAGGTGTTTGGAGATGTCAATCTGAAAAGGGCAAAAGAATTATTTTGCAATTTGGAATAAGGTATATATAATAAAACTGGCAATTCACCATAGATTCTTGGTCTATGTGGGGACGTAGCTCAGTCCGGGAGAGCGTCTCGTTCGCAACGAGAAGGTCGGGGGTTCGATTCCCCTCGTCTCCACCAATTATACTATTAAAAATCATACCAAAGAATTCTGGCAGCCCTTCCTGCACTCAGGAATTATGCCAGGGGGTGTATACTCGTCTATGGCATAGCAGAACAAAATCATAATTCACAAACTAATTATTCCTTGATTTTTTTTAATATTTCTTTTATTGTAGTTATTAGCATATAGTAAGAGCATATACAGGGAGGGCGAAAAGTGAGGATTACAGTTCATATTCCAGATAGCCTCGAAAACGATATTAAAAAGGCATCAAAAAATGAAGGCAAATCAGTATCGTCTTTAATTGCAGAGGCGACAGAATATTACCTGAAAGAAAAAAAGAAAAAAGAAATAGGGAAAAGGGTATTAGAGATTGCTGGAAAAGTAAAAGTTGCAACTGACACCCTTGAAGAGTTGCATTCTGAAAGAAAAAGGGAAAAGAATGATAGGGCTTGATACCGGTTTCTTTGTAAAACTATTAGAAGGTGATAAAAAAGCCATCAGCATTTGGGATTCATTGGTGAATGATAATGAGGAAGCGGTAATATCCTGTCTGACGTTATTTGAACTGGAAAGATTGTCTCTTAAGGGGAAAATAGCAAGAGAGGGGATTGATATTGTTTTTGAAGCAATTAATACTGTATGTCTGGTCAACTGGTTAGATAATAGAGAAGTGCTGGCCTTTGCAGCTAAATTATCAAATAGTATTGGACTTCATGCAACTGATTCTTTAATCCTTTCAGGTTTTTTAATATCAGGTGCAAACACTATTTATACGACCGACTCAGATATGGAATCTTACAGAAAAAAAGGTATTAAGATTGTTAATCTGTACGTGAACACTGAGAACAGGTAATGGACGATGCTATGCGATTCTGCCGTGATATACTTGACATCAGACATGTCAGACGGTAGTACGCCGGCAATAATAGAATAAATCATTATTATGAAAATTGCCATAACGGGTTTAACAGGATTCCTCGGTCACTACGTAGCAAAAAAACTCTTCGAGATGGATGTTCACATCCAGGCGCTGATACGGGACACCAGCAATGTCCTGCATCTTCAGGACTATCAGAAAAAGATTACCTATCACAAAGGCGACTTAACAGATAAAGAAACCTTAAAGAAATTTGTGCAGGGCGCCGATGTCGTTATCCACATGGCATACGAACGGCAGGGCGCTACATTTCATGAAGCGGCAAATAGGGACATTAAGCGATTCGTAGAGGCAAATCTCCTCGGCAGCATAGAACTGCTGGATGCCTCTAAACAAGCGGGTATCAAGCAATTTATCTTTATCAGTTCCTGCGCTGTGTATGGACACATCTTCCCCACCATCAAGCTGGACGAATTGCATCCCCTGATGCCCGACTCGAATTACGGCGCTTACAAGGTGTCGGTGGAGGCATTCTGTCATTCATATTATCTCACCAAGACCTTTGATACTGCTATCTTCCGTCCCGTAGGCATCTATGGGCTGAATCCCCATCTTGCTCATTCTGCCTGGTACAATATCGTAAAGGACATCAAACATGGGTGTAATGTGGAGGTAGCTAATGGTGGAAAGATCGTCTATGTCGGTGATGTTGTGCAGGCGATAGTTCTGGCTATCGGCAACAAAGAGTCAGCAGGAAAGATTTATAACCTGTCAGACTTCTATGTTGATAACATGACCATTGGCCGTTTGGCGAAAGAGATTTGTGCTTCCAAGTCCAATATCAGCGGCACACCCAAACAGCCGATTCATACCATTGATAATACACAATCCAGGGCATTGGGTGTGCGGTATGCCGGGATTGAGGGTCTAAAACAATATATTCAGGAATTGATAAATCGCATTTGATCTTTAGAGGAGTAAGAAATAATGCGAATCCCGGCGGATGAAAATCTTCATTATAAGCTTTACACTTTATAGTATTACTGTGTAAAAACTTCTTTTCCCCATTTTCATGAGGACATGTTTTTAGCAAGTTTCTACCTCCCCTTCATCCCCTCCTTGCGAAGGAGGGGAAAGAGGGGTGGTTATCTTTGGTTGCGGCTATGGAATTGCTCAGAGATTTAATAATTAAAGAAATAAACAGAAAAGGCAAGATTTCCTTCGCCGGGTTTATGCACATGGCGCTGTATCATCCGGAATACGGCTATTATAATTCAGATAAAGAACGGGTGGGAAGGTTTGGAGACTACTTTACAAGCCCTGCCGTCCACACGATATTTGGGGAACTCATTGCAAAACAACTCGAAGAGATGTGGAGGATTATGGGGAAAGGATATTTCACCGTTGTTGAGATGGGCGCCAATAAAGGATGGTTATGCCACGACATTGTTCAAAGTATAATGAAAAAATACCCGGAATTTTATGCCAATTTTCATTATATCATTGTCGAATCGAACCCATACGCAAAGGGAAAACAGAGGGTGCTTTTGGAATCTATTCATGTAACGGATGAGAAGGTTTCGTGGCATACTTACTCCGAAGACGGATTTTCCTTTGACAGGATTCAGGGGTGTTTTTTATCGAATGAGTTTGTAGATGCCTTGCCTGTGCATCGGTTAAGGGTAAAAAATATGGTTTTAAAAGAAATATACGTTGGGTATAATGATCCGGGTTTTACAGAGATAGAAGATGAAGTATCCACAGAGGCGCTGAAAAGGTACTTTGAGGCATATCACATACCTGTAAAAGAAGGGCATGTGTGTGAAGTGAATCTCGGTGCCGATGAATGGATCAGAAAAGTTTCAAAAAAATTAGATAAGGGATTTGTGATGACCATTGATTATGGTGACACAAACGATGGAATATACAGAGAAGAGAGAAGTGGTGGAACGCTACGGTGTTTTTATGAACATACCGTTAACCAGGATTATTACGAACGGCCGGGAGACCAGGACATTACGGCGCATGTAAATTTTACACACATGATGAATGCGGGGAAGTCGGTGGGGTTAGAAGTTACAGGCTTTACAAAACAGTCCCATTTTCTGCTTGCCCTGGGTATTCTGGAAAGATTAGATAGTGCGAATAAAGATATAGAAACGATTCTTAAGGTAAAAAATCTCTTTCATCCGGAGGGGATGGGAGATGTCTTCAAGGTATTAATTCAGCACAAAAATGTTGACCATCCCCAACTAACCGGCTTACGACCGTTGCGTTCGATAACAATATAGAATTATAACAATACAACTTGCCACACAGAGCACTGCAAACGCAGAGAATTCTCATGTTTTCTTTGTGTCCTTCGTGTGCTTTGTGGTGAATTATTTTGTAAAATGTTTTTTATGGAAAGGGGTATTCTATGAAGGCATGTAACACATCAGAGCCCAACTCCATGATGGAAGTGCTCATGGAGGCGATCAAGAGGGAACAGGAGTCGTACGATTATTACTACCGTGCGGCACTGCAGGCGGCAAAGCCCGCAACCCGCAAGATGCTTCTGTGCCTGGCAGAATGGGAAAAGGGGCACGTCGAAGAACTAACCAACCATGTAATGGAACTCAAGGCACAGATGGAGATTGATCGGGCTATTACCGGCGGTTTGTAAAAGCATAACTGTCCAGCCACGAATTTTCACGAATAGGTACGAAAATATAGTTTATATTAAAATCTGTGTTAATTCGTGTTCATTTGTGGCTAATGTAAAGGTGGATAAAGCAATGGATGTCAAACGAGAAGATTTATCACAGTTGTACTATTATTTGAAATTAACACGACGATTGGAAGACCGCATTACATCGCTCTATCATCAAGGGAAGATATTAGGGGGCGCGTGGACGAGTAACGGCACAGAGGCGGTTTCAGTGGGGTACGGCTATGCCCTTGAAAGAAATGACATTTCAGCTCCTTATTTTCGGGATATGGGGGTCTTCTTGATCCGCGGTATTTCTGCAAAACGGATTATGGCACAGTATTTCGGTAAAAAGACTGGTGTTACCGGCGGCAAGGAAGGGAACGTTCACATCGGTGATTTGAATTTCGGCGTCATTGGTTTTCCTAGTCATCTGGCTGATAACTATCCCGTGGGAACAGGAGCCGCCCTCGCCTTTAAAATACGCGGTGAAAAGAGGATTGCAGTCGCATGTACCGGTGACGGCGGGACAAGCCGCGGCGATTTCCATGAGGGAATGAATTTCGCCGCCGCCAGAAAATTACCCATCGTATTTATCTGTAACAACAACCAATATGCCTATTCTACACCTCTGCGATTGCAAATGAATATTAAAGACATTGCAGAGCGCGCCCTGGCGTATGGCATACCGAGCAGGATTGTGGACGGTAATAACGTCGTTGAAGTGTACAAGGCTGCGAAAGAGGCGTATGACGTCGCACGAAATGGCGGAGGCCCCACGTTTATAGAATGCAAGACCATGAGGATGCACGGCCACTCGGAACATGACAGCGCCAAATACGTCCCGCGGGAATTACTGGATGAATGGAAGAAAAAAGACCCCATTTTAAATATGGAAAAATATTTATGGGAGAATTCTATTGCAAAAAAAGAGGAACTGGAAAGCATCGATTTACGGGTAAAGAAAGAAATTGAAGAGGCAGAGGCATTTGCTGAGGAAAGTCCGTATCCGGATCCGGCAGATGGTCAAAAAGGCCTTTACGCAACACCCATAGCAGAGGGTTAATAATAAATATAACAGTTCCCCCAATAGGGGGAATGGCTGATGACAACCCCCTGTTTACCAATAAAAATATCTTATGGAATTTCGAAACAACGATAATAATGTAGAGACGCAAAATCTTGCGTCTCTACGACCATTACAAATTAAAAGTCACCAAAGGTCCATTTTGAGAATTAAGAATATGAGAGAGATTACCTATCTTGAGGCGATTAAAGAGGCGTTGGACGAGGAAATGACGCGGGATCCCGGCGTATTCATCCTGGGCGAAGACGTTGGTGTTTACGGCGGTGCGTTTCGCGTAACGGAAGGGTTTTATGAGAAGTACGGAGAATGGCGTGTCCTGGATACCCCGTTATCCGAATCTGGGTTTACCGGCGCAGCCATCGGCGCTGCGCTGGTTGGTATGCGTCCTGTGGTGGAAATGCAGTTTGCCGATTTTATCTCGTGTGCCTTTGATCAACTGGTAAACGTGGCCGCAAAGAATCATTATCGCTGGGGCGCCGCAACCCCTATCGTTGTACGGGCGCCATACGGCGGGAATATCCACGGCGGGGCATTCCACTCACAATGCATCGAGGGATTCTTTTTCAATGTGCCGGGATTAAAAATCGTAGCGCCTTCTACTGCGTATGATGCAAAAGGCTTATTGAAGGCGGCAATCCGGGATAACGACCCCGTCATTTATTGCGAGCATAAATATCTTTACAGAAGAATTAAAGATTCCATTCCTGAAGAGGATTATGTTGTGCCCATAGGAAAGGCGAGAATTGCCCTGGAAGGAAAGGACGTATCGATCATCACATACGGGGCGATGGTGCATACCGCACTTGAGGCGGCACAGAAACTCAAGGAGAGCGGCGTATCCGTTGAGATTGTTGACCTGAGAACCATCCTGCCGTTAGATAAAAAGTCTATACTAAATACGGTAAAGAAGACGAATAAGGTGGTCGTATTGCATGAGCAGACCAAAACGGGCGGCGTCGGCGCTGAGGTATCGTCATTAATTAGTGAACACTGTTTTGAATATCTGGACGGCCCTATCATCCGTGTTGCCGCACCTGATACGCCAGTGCCGTACAGCGCACAGATGGAAGAGGCATTTATACCGCAGCTAATGGACGTTGTTGCCGCTGTGGAAAAATTACTACGCTATTGATGTGGAGTATTGGTATCACTTTGTTTTTTTAGGAAAACCCCTCACCTAACCTCTCCCACAAGGGGAGAGGAAACTTTCCCTCCCTTGATGGGAGGGACTAAGGGAGGGTGCTATATTACGTGATTCTCTATAAAACAGCAGTATGTGAGAAGCATGGTTTATATTGGTATTTTATTATTACGAGTATAGAAATATGCCTGTTGACGTGATTATGCCGCAGATGGGTGAAAGTGTTGCGGAAGGGACTATTCTTAAGTGGCTCGTTCACGAGGGTGACAAAGTTGAGAAGGAACAACCCGTCGTTGCAATCAGTACGGACAAAATCGATACAGAAGTGCCATCACCGGTCACGGGTATCATAAAAAAGATTCTCTATCCCGAAGGAAAGACCCTGCCGGTACAGACGGTAATTGCCCAAATTGAGGCTGTTGAGGCAAAGGAAGGTGTCGGTGGTGTTATAGGGGCAGGAGTCCTTCCGCCCACGCCTGAAACCGCAAAGAAGGTTGAAACGATTAAAGCCGTAACGGAAGCCGGGAAGATTGAAGAGGCAGAAAAACGGTATTCGCCATTAGTAAGAAGACTGGCTAAAGAATACAACATTACTTTGGAAAAGGTAAGGGGTACGGGAGAGGGGGGGCGTGTCACTAAGAAGGATATTTTAGATTATGTTGCCTCTCAACCCGGCGTCACACCACCTCCAACTGTTGGGCCTGAAAAGAGGATTCTCGAAAAAGAGGTGCTGGTTCCGCTGAGTCCGAAAAGAAGGATTACCGCAGAAAGGATGGTGCAGAGCAAGCGAACGGCAGCCCACGTAACAACGGTATTTGAGGTTGATATGACAAAGATTGTGCGGTACCGCGACATTAATAAGGATACTATGAAAAGGGAGGGAATCCATCTTACCTATCTCCCGTTCATAACCCTTGCCTCCGTTCGTGCACTTAAGGAACACCCCCTGCTGAATTCTTCCTGGACGGATGAAGGTGTCGTGCAGAAAAATTATATCAATATAGGGATTGCCGTATCTCTTGAAGACGGGTTAATCGTTCCCGTAATAAAGGACGCTGATAAAAAAGATCTGTTGCAATTGGCCAAAGATATTCAGGATATTGCAGCACGTGCTCGTAACAAAAAATTGAGTTTAGATGATATTCAGGGTGGAACGTTTACGATAACGAATTACGGCTTAAATGGTAGTCTCTTTGGGACACCGGTTATATTACAGCCACAGGTAGCGATACTGGGTGTAGGCGCTGTCGTTAAAAGGCCTGTCGTAATAGACGATGCAATTGCAATTCGATCCATGATGTATCTCAGTCTTTCCTTCGATCATCGTGTTATGGACGGTGCAAATGCGGATGCCTTCCTGCATAAAATAAAGGAAATTTTGGAAGGATGGGAAGTCTCGGTTTATGAGCCTAAAATGTCTTCTCCTCCAACCGGGTACGGTGGAGTATGGTGATATTATGTTATTTTTATTAACCACGGATAAACACTGATACAAAGAAATTTACCGCAGAGTACTGAGAATACTGAGAAAGAATATGAAAAAAAGCAGTAAGAGGTAACAAAAATGTCTACACAACGAACATCACGAATCAAACACTCAAAACATCCATATATTTCCATTAATCTAGGGATATGTGGAGGAAGTCCTATAATCTCAGGAACGAGAATAAGGGTAATAGATATAGCCATAGAATATGATAGGCTAGGACTCACTCCCGACCAGATTGTTGATGCTCATCCACATCTAAATCTTGAATCGGTTCATGACGCACTCTCATATTACTACGAAAATAGGAATTCAATAGATAAAATAATCAGAGAAAAAAAGAAAGTTGTTAAAAGAATTGCCCAAAAAACTCCTTCTATTCTAAAGGAAACCATTGGGTAAGATTGCGTTTTATACAAACGAAAGTGTTAGTGTTGCTGTTGCTGAAGGTTTAAAAAGACGGGGAGTCAGAGTTATGTCTGCCAGAGATGCTGATAATTTAGGACTCTCAGATGAAGAACAACTGAATTATGCGGCAAAGAATAACTTTGTTATTGTGACACACGACGATGATTTTCTCACAATGGCGATAACGTATGACCACAAAGGAATTGTATATGTCCATCAACAAAAATACGGTGTAGGAGATTTGATAAGAAAATTAAAATTGCTCTGGGATGTTGCAGAACAAGAAGATTTTAGAAATCACGTAGAATTTTTATGAAAAGAAGCAGTCTTTTCCTCCAATTCGATGAGATTGAGTATGGCAAAGCCTGGGAGCTTCAAAAAGCTTTGTTGGATGCAAGGGTTTCCGGCAGAATAGAAGATTGTCTCGTCCTGCTTCAACATCCCCCCACCTTTACCTATGGCCGCAGATACAAAGAAGGTAATTTAATTGCCAATAAGGAATATTACGAGAATCTGGGATTTGCCGTTTATAAGACGGATAGGGGGGGACTGGCCACGTATCACGGTCCCGGTCAGATTGTTGGATATCCGATTCTAAGATTATCTTCCTATACAAAAGACTTCTACCAATATCTGCGGATGCTGGAAGAGGTAATGATAAGAACATTGAACGATCTTGGTATTACAGCCAAACGAAACGAAGGATATACCGGGGTTTGGGTAGACAATGCAAAGATCGGATTTATCGGTGTCCGGCTGGCTTTCGGCTATACCATGCATGGATTTTCTCTAAATATTAACAATGATTTAACGCCCTTCGATTATATAACCCCATGCGGGATTCAGGGGGTAAGGGTTATCTCCCTCAAAGAAGTATCGAACACAGACTTTGATATGAAAAAAATCTATATCAAGCTTGCCTGGCATTACTCTAATATATTTCGGGTACAATTAACCCCCATCGATGGTTGGAAAGTTTCCACGTCACTTGTGGAAGAGTGCCTAGGTGAGGAATATCGTAGTGCCAATACTGTGAAACCCTAATGATGCGGTTATCGTGCAATGTAGGGGTAATTCATGAATTACCCCTACCTAATTTGTTCTATGAGTAAAGATAAAATAGATATGATAAAAATCGTTGAAAACGGGATAAAAGAAGGAATTTACGGCAGCATCAAGAATAAAGAGATAGACCATGTTGATTATGACCGATGGATGGGAGGACCGCGCGGACCGGAAAAGATAACTTTCAAGGATGGCAGTGTCGTAATATTTAAGTGCGACATCCGCCATTACTGGATGGCCGATAATCCTGATACGGCAATCCGCGAGGCGATTGTGTATCAAATCGACAAAATCGTTGGACTTGGTTTGGTGCCCAAAACAATGGTAATCGACGACACTATTGGTAACATACAATACGATGGCTCTGTTCAGGAGTGGATCAAGGACGCTAAAAATGGGTATCAAATAGATAAATTTACGCCAGAAGAGAAGAAGGATTTCGAACGGTTACGGGTATTTGACTTTGTGATCGGGAACAGCGACAGACATCTGGAAAACGTATTGTTTACCAACGACGGTAAGATGCATGCCATAGACCACAATGCATGCCTTATTATTTCTAAAGATGAGGACATCCTGGCTTTCCCGGATTCAATCATCATTTTCTTCAGTAAAAACGTCGTCCACGATATGCCGCATATTGTGGACATTATAGAAAAGTTTTACTGCAACAAGGATAAAATATTGGGCTTGATTGATAAATACATACACGATAACACAGCGCTCGCTAAATTAATGGTGGAGTCGAGGATTAATTACCTCTATAACATGCTGAAAAAGGACAGTCCATTTCCTAAAAAATATATAGAATGGCGGAAGGGTCTGCAAGAGGAAGTGGAGAATATTTTAAAAAGAAAACCATAGTTTAACAATTCCTGGTAAAACTTACGAATTACGATTTACAATTTTAAATGAAACGTCCATGACCTTTGGTCACAAAGGGGGCTGAAAACTCCCCCTCATCTGTCATTCCGAGCGGAGCGAGGAATCTTAGGATTCCTCAATACATTCGGAACAAGGATTTCTCCCGGAGTTTACTCCTTCGTTTCACTCAGGACAGGCTCTGAGTAAAAAAAGATTCTTTACTGCGTTCAGACGTCGTCCTGAGCCTTAAGATTCTTCGGCTTTGCCTCAGAATGACACAAGGCGAAGGAATGACAAATACGAAGGGGTCGAAATGACAACTACAGGTAAAATAATTCTTAAATTGTAAATCGTAAATCGAAAATCCCAAATTTTCACATGCGTCCCAACTGGCTGAAAATAAGGTTGCCATCAGATAAGAACTTCAATGAGATAAAGGGCATTTTACGGGAGAACAAACTTCATACCGTATGCGAAGAGGCGCTGTGTCCGAATATCGGTGAATGCTTCGAACAGCGGACGGCAACGTTTTTAATACTCGGCGATACCTGCACCAGAAAATGCGGATTCTGCGCCGTGAAGAAAGGAAGTCCCTTCGGGGTAGACGAAGGGGAACCTCTTCGAATCGCAGAGGCCATCAAAAAAATGAACCTACAATACGTTGTAATCACCTCTGTGACGAGGGATGACCTTACTGACGGCGGCGCATCGGTATATGCCCAGACAATTCAACGTATCCGTGAGCACGTTGAAGATTGTATGATTGAGGTTTTAATACCCGATTTTGGCGGGTCGTCAGATGCGTTGGAAATAGTCCTCAATGCCAGACCGGACATAGTAAATCATAATATCGAAACCGTCCCCCGCCTCTACTCACAGGTCAGACCAATGGCCGACTATGAACGTTCCCTAAAATTATTGAAGAGTGCGAAAGAAACAATAACAGCTCACCCCCACCCTTGCCCTCCCACATCAAGGGGGAGGAAATATAGTGGTAATAAGTGTTCCCCGCCACCGGTGGGAGGGGTTAGAGCCTGCCCCGTACCAGATACGGGGGGAGGGGGTGTACTGTTACAAGAAACAGCACACGAGGTAACGACAAAATCGGGCTTGATGTTAGGTTTGGGCGAAGAGTGGCTTGAAATAATCAGTACCATGCAAGATATAAGGGATGCGGGTTGTGACATGCTTACCATAGGACAGTATCTAAGCCCGAAGAAAGACGCCTTACCAATCCGGCGTTATTATGCCCCTGAAGAGTTTTCAATGTTGAAGACAGAAGGCGAACGGATGGGATTTCTGCATGTTGAATCTGGGCCGCTTGTCAGAAGTTCCTACCACGCAAAGATGCAATCAGAGGCGGTTATTCTGCCACGAATGAACACGAATTTACACGAATTAGGAGAAACACTATGAGTAACGATGTGCCCGAGGACTTCATGACTCCGGATGCTCTCAAGAGAGCGCTTAAGACGTTCAGGAAGCGCCTCAGACTAACGCGGCTTGACGCCGAGTCCAAACTCGGTGGTGGCGCGCTCAGCGGTGGAAAACATTCCGGCATTGTGGCCATTCGTCCGCCAAGCAGTTATCCTCAAGAGGTGTGGGAAAAGCTCGTAGAAATGGGTAAGCTCCGCTATGAGGGAAGAGGCCTCTACGAGCTGACCGAGGACCTCGATCCCGCCTGATAGCTGGCGTGAGTTTATTATAAAAAGAGAGGTGATCACACAGAGACACGAAGCCGCAAAGAATGATACTTGTCCTCATGTAAATGGGGAGGGGAAATACCATAAATCTTTGTGCCTTGGCAGCTTTGTGTGAGGAAACAAAAGGACTTTCTTTTCCGACTCGTTCGAGTTATGTCAGCCAAGTAGGTTGGGTTAAGCGAGCGAACCCAACGATTTCTCTGATACAAATCGTGTCCTGTTTCATGATAAAAAAGAATCGGTTTCAATAGCAAGAATAAAGACCTAACCTCTTTGGCTTTTGGAAAGGCAGTCTAATTACATAAACATGTAAATTTTTGGAGAATAGATGGATTGCACTGATAATGTTTGCTATATCAGGATGCACTTTCTGGACGCCTCTGCACTTGTAAAATATATACTATTTCCGGATATACCCGAGTCAATCGAACCCGGTAGTAAGAATCTTAACGAATATATAAAAAAAAGCGTTTGTTTGCTTTATACAAATAATCTATGTCTTGCCGAAGCTTTCATAGTGCTTAAAACGAAGTATTTTGGCTCAAAAGCTAGAAAAGTTTTGAATCTCGATGGCTATCTAATTGTAATAAATCGTCTAAAAGGTAGGATAAAACGTAATTTAATCGAGATTTCTAAATTTGACTATTTGGCTGATAACAATTTGGAAAAAGCTATCGAGATAATTGAAAAGTATCATATAGACTTATTTGATGCACTCCAGATTGTGGATGTTAAATATGGTCAATATAGTTCATTTAGGCGGAAATCACAAACATTACTTATAACGGCTGATGAAAATTTGGCAAACGCTGCTAAAAAAGAAGGTGTTAGGGTATAGTATTGTATTAATGAACCTGTACCTGAATAATAACGGAGTATTAAGGGGTTAGACAATTTTGAAGGAGCAATGGTCACATTTTAAATCATAAATAATTTGCTAGAAATCGTTATTTTAACGCAATAGAAAATATCAATATTTATTATTTTAGATGCTCCTCTTTACGCTCCAAAAAATAAAAATGTATAAAGAACACCCTGTTTTTATTAAACCAAATAACGAAGATTCAAAAATCTGGAGATATTTGGATTTCCCTAAATTTATTTCTTTACTGGATAGAAAATCACTTTTTTTTGTTCGTGCAAGTGAACTTTGCAAGGTTGATCCTTATGAAGGACATTACACTTTCGTTAATATTAAAAAGACAATTGAAAAAAATAATGAAAGAAATTCTAAATTGCGCGAAAAATATCCACAATTCTTTTCAAAACAAAATCTTAATTTTAATGAGGAGAGAACGCCCTTACCCTTACCATTGCTGAAGACAATTAGGATGAATACTGCATTAAACTATTGGTATTTAGGTGAACATGAAACTGATGCAATGTGGAAACTTTACTCGAAAAACGGGGAAGGTATTGCTATCCAATCAACATTCAAACGGTTAAAAGAATGTTTTGAAACCTGTCCGGAAATGGTTTATATAGGCATGGTGCAATACATTGATTACGAAAAAGAAGAGATACCGGAAGACAATCTTTTTTATCCGTTTTTACACAAAAGAACTAATCTAAAGCATGAATGTGAATTGCGTGCTTTAGTTCAAAACTTGCCTGAAGATATAATGAGTGAGAAGATACAACTTGGGAAGTTAGAAGAACCAGGGGTTTATATTCCAATATCATTGGATAACTTAATTGAAAAAGCATATGTTGCACCAACGTCGCCAAGATGGCATTTGGAATTAGTTGAGAATATTTTAAATAAGTATGGTTTAAAAAAAGAGGTGAAACAATCAATACTATCAGAACCTCCCCCGCATGAATAAAATTTTGGGGTAATGTGCGTTCAATAAAACAATCTCTATATTAGGTTGAGTTAGCTGGAGCAAACCCAACAAACAAGGGTTTTAAATGAACAAAGTTATTACAATCAAAGAAGAAAATATAGCGTCTCACATCTACTTTATTAGAGGCGAAAAGATTATATTGGATTATGACCTTGCCATGCTTTATGGGGTTGAGACCAGAGCCTTAAAACAGGCGGTTAAGAGGAACATTAAAAGGTTTCCGGGAGATTTCATGTTTATTTTAACAGAAGAAGAAGTAAACAACCTGGTATCACAAAATGTGATACCATCCAAAAGCTATC
>Ga0233425_10002367_pt1 | contig 37419 bp, 33 predicted proteins | sample Watercolumn_Towu_2_FD_181712 | JGI IMG/M metagenome (GOLD analysis project Ga0233425, IMG submission 181712) | Freshwater microbial communities from Lake Towuti, South Sulawesi, Indonesia - Watercolumn_Towuti2014_140_MG | ecosystem: Environmental > Aquatic > Freshwater > Lake | place... | reverse complement strand
TTGTCGACGAGACGCAGCTGGTCCGCGCGATCCGCAGCTACATCCCGTACTACAACAGCGTGCGGCTGCACTCAGGCATCGGCTACTCTTCACCGGTCGCCTATGAGGCGCGAGCAACGTGACCGAATCGCGTGTCTACGAAACCGAGGGAAGATCCCCGCTGGCTCGCCTGCGCTCGCCGCGGCTGCTCACCGCGAACGTTAGCCATACAAGGAGGGACGATCATGGCGACACCACGTTGGACAGTCATCAGATTCTCGACCGGCGTCGCACTCCTCGCGGCGGCAACAGCGGGTTTCGCCGGGAACGCGGCCGGCCAGAACCGACTCGAGCCGCACTATCGCGCTCAGCGTCCTTCGGGCGAAGGGCCCTTCCCGACGATCATGCTCGTTCCGGGATGTGGAGGAATCTCCGCTACGCGAGTGCAGACGGCGGAGCAGCTCGTGGGCCGTGGCTATGCCGTGGCCTTTGTCGACTACATTTCGGCACGCGGCCTGCAGACCGCATGTCGTGGTGAGGTGAGCTTCGAAGACGTCGCGGCGGACCTTCGCACCGTTGGTGCACACCTGCGGTCCTTGCCCCATGTGGCACCTGGCGGGCTTGGCGCCGTGGGCTGGTCGTGGGGTGGAGGCGCGATCCTCGCGAGTCTCGCTCTGTCGGGAAAGGACCAGCCGCCGCCATTCAATGCCGCAGCGGCGTTCTACCCCGTGTGTTCCAGGCTTCGGGCGTGGAAGACGAAGGTGCCTGCGCTCGTTCTGTTGGGGGGTCGGGATGACATTGCGCCGCCTCGGCCGTGCGAGGATCTCGTGCGTAGCGTTGGTTCGGAATCTCTCGTCGAGATGCGGCTATACCCGGAGGCTCGGCATTCCTTCGACTCGTCCGAGCTTCCTGCCATGGCACCTTCCCGAGCGTTCCCCGGCAAGACCATCGGATATCACGCGGAAGCAACTCGAGAAGCGTGGAACGAGGTCCTGACACTCTTTGATCGCGAGCTTCGCCGACCAAAGTAACAAATCGATGGCTAACAACAGGCTCGACCCGGCGGGCGAGGCGCCCGCGGGTCAGCCTGCACGTTAGACAGCATCACGCTACATGGCGACGCTGAAGGAACGCATCGTGAACTTGATAGGGCGCTCACCCGGCCTCACGGACCGGGAGATCACAGACAGCCTCATGGGTCGCGGTGCGCTGCAACAGCCAGTCAACCAAGCGTGCCGCGATCTTGAGCGCCGCGGTACCCTCTCCCGACACGAGCGCCCTGACGGCTTGATCGGAAACTTTCCCTCCACCAATCCAGCGGGATCGACCTCGCCGGCTCGCGACCGTCCCGCACCCACCGATCCCCTAGCCGAGGACTCGGTCAAGCGAGCAGTGGAGCAGTGGCTACGGGTGGCGGGATGGGATCCCAAGGTCGCCTGGGGAGGCGCACGCGGCATTGACATTGACGCGCGGCGCTCGACTGAGCGCTGGATCATCGAGGCCAAAGGACGGGGCAACTCACCACAAGAGCAGGGCAACTACTTCCTGAATGGCCTGGCCGAGCTTCTACAGCGTATGGACGATCCCGATGCGCGATACTCGCTGGCCTTCCCGGACCTACCGCGATATCAAGGCCTCTGGCAACGCCTTCCGGCCCTGGTGAAGATGCGCCTGCGGCTCGGCATGCTATTCGTCGACGAGAAAGGGAATGTCCGCGAAGTCGGGAACGGCAGCGATGCTGTCTAACTTCGCAGTCGAGCAGACCGAGAGGGAAGATCCCGGCCAGGCTCGCATTCGCTCGCCCGCGAGCATGCGCGCGGTGTTCTGGAACGCGGGATGCGCGGTGATGTTCTTCACGCGCTCGCCGTAGATCCACACCTCGCGTCCGTCGTCGAGGCTCGCGAGGAATTCCCTGCCGGTGTATGGCAGCGTCGCCATGCAGACCTCCTTCGGACATGGGGCCCCGCAACTGAGGACCCCAAACCCCTACCGCAGGTGCGGGAGCACCGTCGCCGTGAATTTCTCGAGCTGCACGAGCTGGTTGTCGCCGACGAAGCGCAGGCACAGGTCGGTCGCGCCGGCCGCGGCGTAACGTCGCAACGCCTCGACCACCATGTCCGGCGGGCCCAGGCCCATCGTGCCGCGCGAGTGCACGCCGCCGCCGTAGTAAGCGGCGAGAAACTCGGTGGTCTCCTGCTCGACGCGCTTCGGATCGTCGCCGAGACGTACCGTCGTGTAGACGCACAGCGGAAAGTCGGGCGCGGTGCGGCCGTGCTTCGCCATCGCCGCCTCGGCGTGCTCGCGCACGACCTTGCACTCCTCGGCGTGGATGTACGTGGTGATGATGCCGTCGCCGAGCCGCGCGAAGCGGTCGAACGACGCGGGGATCATCTCGCCGCGATTCCCCGCGGTGATCAGCACCGGCGGGCCTTCCGGATTCCACGGCAACGGTCCGATCGTGTGCTCGGTCAGCACGACGTCGCCGTCGGTGTGCGTGACCGGCTCGCCGCGCCACAGCATCCGCCACACCTCGACGTGTTGATCCATGCGGCGCGCGCGGCGCTTGTGGTCCGCGCCGCACGCCGCCCACTCGCGCGCGGCGGCGGGCAAGCTCCAGCCCACGCCGATGCCCATGATCACGCGCCCGTGCGAGATCTGGTCGAGGTTCGCGATCTGATGCGCGAGGACCACCGGGTGGCGAAGTGCCGGCAGCAGCACCGCGGTGCCGAGCCGTACGCGCCCGGTGATACCGGCGATGTACGCGAGCGTCGTCAGCGGCTCGAGCCGCGGCTTCGCCACCACGCTGTCGCCGACCCACACCGCGTCGTACCCGTGCGCGTCCGCGTGCCGCGCCATCGCCCACCCTTCGTCGATCGGCGGGCGGCGCGCGGACTGCATCACGCTGCCGCGCGTCGGGATGAGGATCCCGATGCGCATCGCTTACGCCTTCACGAGATAGCGGCCGATGAACCCGCGCATGTCCGCGAGGCACTTGGTCGTGTCGGCGCTCTCCTGCCCGAGGAAGCCGTGCTTGGCGCCCGGGAAGTGCACGCGCTCGACGTGGCCGCCAGCCTTCTCCCACGCCCTCACCAGCGCGTCCGGAATGTCGGGCGGCACGTTGTCGTCGAGCTCGGGCTGCGCGATGTACGCCGGCGGCAGCGCGCGGGCCTGCTTGGCCTCGATCACGCGCGTGACGCTCGCCTCGGTCATCACAGCTTCGGTGCCGAAGTAGCCGACGCTCGACTCGACGAGCCGCGGCGCGTTCGGGAACTTCGGATCGCTCACGTGCTCCCCCATGAACCTGTGGCGCCGCAGCGGATCGGCGACGGGATACCCGGCGAGCACGCAGGCAACCGTGTCGTCTCCGGCCGTGCTGAACGAGCCGTCCGGCATCACGATCGGCGTGCCGCCGAACACGCCCGGCTGCACGGCGACGAGCAGCGCGATGTGGCCGCCGCTCGACTGTCCGAGAAGAGCGACACGCGCGGGATCGACGCCGAGCTTCTGCGCGTGCGCACGCATCCACCTGACACCGGCGGCGGCATCCTGCGCCATCGCCGGGTGCTTCGACGTGGGCCCCTGCCGGAAGTCGAGCGACGCGACGACGAGGCCGCTGGCCGCGAGCCCGCGCCCTGCGTGAACACCGGCGGTCCGGTCGAGGCGCGTCCACGCGCCGCCGTGGATGTCGACGATCGCCCCGAGCGGCGCCGCTGGCGTGCCCTTCGGGCGATAGACGCGCGCCAGGAATTCCTTGCCGTCGACCTTTGCGAACGGAACGTCGCTCTCCTCGACCTCGTACGGCGCGGACGCGTCGAAGCGGATGCTCATACCTGACCCTCCCATGATGGCTCCGCGACCTCGGCCCAACGGGCGCGGATCGCGTCGAACTCGGTCTTCGGCAGCGCGCCCTTGTCGAGCAGCGCGGCGTTCTCGTGCCACCGCTCGGGCTTGCTGGTGCCGACGATCGCGGTGTGCACGCCGGGCACGCCGAGCGTGAAGCGCAGCGCCGTGGCGACGGCGGCGGCAGGCTTCTTTGAAGATGGGGGCCCCACAGCCGAGGACCCCCATGCCCCCTTCAGGAACGCGTAGTCGAGCTCTTTCAGGCGCTCCCAGTAGTCGGCGTAGTACGAGTCGGGCCGCCGCGTGTAGCGCCACGCGACGTTCGCGAGCGGGCGCTTCGCGATCACGCCCATTCCGCGCTCGCGCGCCAATGGCAGCGTGAGCTCGAGCGCTTCCTGGTCGGCGATGCTGACCGACGTCTGCAGCGTGTCGAAGCGCCCGGTCTCGATCGCGTAGCGCGCGGCGGCGCCGTCGCCGCTGTAGCCGATGTAGCGCGTGAAGCCGCGCGCGCGCGCGCTCGAGCGCCAGGATCGCGTCGCCGCGCTTCAGCACGTCCAGCGAGCAGCTGTGGAGCTGGACGAGATCGACGTGGTCGGTCCCGAGGCGCTTCAAGCTGCGCTCGATGCTCTTCGTCAACGCGTCGAGCCGCCAGTCCGCGCGGCCCCACCCGCCGGCGTGTCCGCACTTCGTGAACAGGAAGAAGTCGCGCCGGCGCGCGCCCACGGCCTTGCCGATCAGCACCTCGCTGTCCTCGTAGCACTCCGCCGTGTCGATCACGTTGAGGCCGGCGTCGAGCGCGCTGCCGAGGAGCTTCGTGACCGTGCGGACGCTCGCGCTCTCGTACCCGATCTCGGAGCCACCGAAGCCGAGAACGCTCACGTTCATGTCCGTCTTGCCGAGCTTGCGCCGCTGCATCGAACGCGAGTATATGCTCCTTCCCATGATCCAAAAGCGGCCGTTCGGACGCACCGGGCATCAGAGCACCGTCACGCTGTTCGGCGCGGCGGCCCTCGCGCGCGTGGACCAGGACGCGGCGGATCGCGCGCTCGAAGTCCTCCTCCGCTACGGGGTGAATCACATCGACACTGCGATCCGCTACGGCGATTCCGAGCTGCGGATCGGCCCGTGGATGGCGCGCCACCGCAAGGACTTCTTCCTCGCCACCAAGACGGGCAGTCGCGACGCCAAGGGCGCGCGCGACGACCTCCATCGCTCGCTCGAGCGGCTGCGCGTCGACCACGTCGACATGATCCAGATGCACGCGCTCGGGCATCCGGACGACTGGGACCGCGCGATGGGTCCCGACGGCGCGCTGGAAGCGCTGATCGAGGCGAAGGCGCAGGGGCTCGCGCGCCACATCGGCGTGACCGGCCACGGCTGGACGATCGCGGCGATGCACAAGCGCAGCCTCGCGCGCTACGACTTCGACTCGGTGCTGCTCCCCTACAACGTCTTCATGGCGAACGATCCGCGCTATCGCGAGGCGTTCGAGACGCTGCTCGCGACGTGCCGCGAGCGCCGCGTGGCCGTGCAGGTCATCAAGTCGATCGCGCGCGGGCCGTGGGCCACGACCGAGCGCACGCACACGACGTGGTATCAGCCGCTCGAGGCGCAGGCCGACATCGACCGCGCCGTGCACTGGGTGCTCGGGATTCCGGACATCCACATCAACACCGCCGGCGACCTCACGCTGCTCCCCCGCGTGCTCGATGCGGCCAGCCGCTTCGAGCGCCGCACGCCGGACGCCGACATGACCGCCATGGCGGAAGCGCAGCGCATGACATCCCTCTTCGGTCTCGCGACCTGAGGTCTCCATGAAAGTCACCCACGTAAACACGAAGATCATTCGCACGCCCGCCGACAACCCGCTCGTCGTCGGCCTGCCGCCCACCACCGAGATGCGCGAGTTCGTCACGCTCGAGCTCGGCACCGACCAGGGCCTGGTCGGCATCGGCCTCACGTTCTTCGGCGGCGCGCTGACGCCGGCGCTGCGCTCCGCGGTGCAGACGCTCGGCGAGCTGATCGTCGGCGACGATCCGACACAGACCGAAGCGATCACCGCGAAGTGCCGGAGGGCGGCGAGCAGTTGCGGGCCGGGCGGGATCTTCTCGCTCGCGCTCGCGCCCGTCGACATGGCGTGCTGGGACATCAAGGGCAAGGCGGTGAACCAGTCCGTGTGCGCGCTGCTCGGCGGGCTGCGCGACCGCGTCGCGACGTACGCGAGCGGTGCCTTGATGCGTCCGCATCCGATCGACTACCTCGCGAAGGCGGGCCCGCACCTCAAGAGTCTCGGCTTCCGCCAGATGAAGATGCAGTGCGGAAGCGAGAAGACGATCGGCGAGTCGATCGAGCGCGTGCGGGTGATGCGCGAGGGCATCGGCCCCGACGTGGATCTCATGTGTGACATCAACCAGCTCTGGAGCGTGCACCACGCGATCGACGTCACCCGACGACTCGAGGAGCGCGGCCTCAACCTCTACTGGCTCGAGGATCCGACGACGGCCGACGACTTCCAGGGCCTCGCGCGCATCGCGGACGCGCTCAGCACGCCGGTCGCGGCCGGCGAGTACGTCTACGGGATCGCGCCGTTCCGCCAGCTCCTCGAGCACCGCTCGATCGACATCGTGATGATCGACATGCTGCGCGCGGGCGGCATCACGCACTGGATGAAGATCGCGGGCATGGCGGAGGCGTTCAATCTCCCGGTCGTGAGCCACCTGATCCCGGAGATCCACGTCCACCTGATCGCCGCGATCCCGAACGGGCTCACGGTCGAGTACATGCCGTGGACGCTGCGTCTCTTCGAGGAGACACCGAAGATCGAGAACGGCCAGATCGTGGTCCCGCCGAAGCCCGGCCTGGGCCTCGCGTTCGATCAGGCGACGATCAAGAAGTACCAGGTGGCGTAGGCCACGCGAAGGAGAACGTCGCGCCCGCGTCGCGCAGCCCGATCTCGACACGCGGCGCCGTCGTGTCGCCGGCGTACTTGATGGCGTTCGACAGGAGGTTCCGGAAGACCTGCTCGGCGTTCAGGCCGGCGACCCGGACGTCGGCGTGCGCGCCGACGATGAGCGGGGTGCGGGCATAGGCACGATGGACGGGTTCCGGGCGTTGTAGGCGTCGGCGAGGGCCTGCATGACCGGAATGTGGGCGCCCGCGCCACCGACGACGATCCGGTCGTCGACAGCGAGCGCCCGTACCGGAGCCACCAGTGCCGCCACGCAGAGGCCGGCGGCGAGCGAAACTCAGAATCGCCCCATACGGCATCTATCGGCAGGCGCCTCAGGACTCTTGAGTGCCGCTCGACTCTGGCACCGGATCGTCCGATATCCGAATGAGGCGCAATGACGAACCGCACCCTAGACGCCACCGATCGTCTGTTCGCGTCCCTGGACGTGAACGAGGTCCTCCGCACCGTGACCGCCACGGCCACCGCGATCTCGGAGTCCGCCGTCGTCACGCTCTGGACGGCCGACGAGGTGACGGCCCGGCACGGCGTCGCGCGCGAAGTCGCGCGCAAGCGGCAGGCCGTTCACATGCCGGGGATGCACGCGGTGCCGATCGTTCACGAAGACACCGTCCTCGGCGTCCTCATGTGCACCGTGCGCGAATCGTCGGAGGCGCTGACGGCCTTCCTCGGCCAGGCGGCGACGGCGCTCCGCAACGCGAAGCTCGTCGAGAGCCATCGCCGGCGCGACCGCGAGATCACCGCGTCGTACGAGCTCGCGCGCCGGCTCTCGACGCGCCGCAGCGTCGAGCAGATCCTCGACGCGGTCGTCGACGGCGTCGTCGACGCGCTCGGCTGCGACGGCGCGGCCTCCTACCGCTGGGACGAAGCCCGGGGCGGCATCGTCTACGTGCGCGGCAGCAACCACGACGACGCGATGGTCAAGTCGCTCGTCCTGAAGTCCGGCCAGGGCGTCGCCGGGCGTGCGTACGCCGAGCGGCGCCCCATCTGGAGCTCCGATCGCGTCAACGATCCGAACGTCCGGTACACGGGCGACCTGCAGCAGCTCTTTGCGCGGTCCGCGCGGTTCCGCGCGTATCTCGCCGTCCCGATCCTCTTCCGCGACGACGTCGTCGGCGTGCTCGGCGCGCAGTACCACGGGGCGCACGAGTTCACGCCCCGCGAAGTCGAAGTGGTCCAGAATCTCGCGACGCTCGCGGCGACGGCCATCGAGAACGCGCGCCTCTACGAGGAGAGCGAGGCGCGGCGGCACGCGGCCGAGGCCCTCGACGAGGTGACGCGCGGCCTCACGCAATCGCTCGAGCCCGAGCTCGTCCACCGTCAGGTGCTGGCCAGCATCAACACGCTGCTCGGCACCAGCTTCGCGTCGCTCGTGCGCGTGGATCGCGCGTCCGGAGACCAGACGGTCGTCGCCGTCTCGACGACCGGCCCCGCGGTCGTGAACCCCGGCTTCGTCTATCCCAGGCACACGGGCGTCGCGGGCCGCGCGATCGCCGAGCGGCGCCCGGTGTTCAGCGCCAACGCGCTCGAGGATCCGCGGATCACGCTGACCGATGCGCAGCGCGCGGTGGTCGAAAGCACGCCGCGCCGGGCGACCCTCGCCGTCCCGCTCATGCTGAAGGACGAGGTCATCGGCGCGCTGCTCGTCGCGGACAACATCGGGCGGACCTTCGGCGACGACGAGGCACGCCTCGCGCAGCGCTTCGCCGACCAGGCGGCGCTCGCGGTGCACAACGCCGACACGCTCGCGGAGCTCACGGTGCGGCAGGAGCGCCTCGAAGCGCTCCTCGAAGCCAGCCGGCAGCTCTCGCGCATCCAGTCCGTGGAAGCGCTGCTGGACATGCTGGCCGAAGGCTGCGGCCGCCTGATCAACGCCGACTCCGTGGGCTTCCGCCGGCTCGAGGGCGACGAGCTCGTCCTGCTCGGCACCTGGGGCGCGATCGGGCGAGTCACCGTGCGGAAGAGCATCCACGTGCGCGAGGCGCTGTCGGGCGCCGTCGTCACGACCGGCGAGCCCGTGAACGTCTGCGACGGCGACGCCGATCTGCTCCCGGCCCGTCTCGAGGTCCTGAACCGCATCGGGTGCCGCGCGTGGCTCGGGGTGCCGGTCAAGATCGGCGACCGCGTGGTCGGGGTGCTCGCCAATCGCACGCACCGGGCGGAGGGATTTTCGGACGGCGACGTGCAGATCGCGGCGGCGTTCGCCTCACAGGCCGCGATCGCGCTCGAGAACGCGCGCCTCTACGCCGACGTCAGCCGCAGCAACGCGCACCTCGAGGCGCAGGCGGCGCAGCTCACCGCGCGCAACGCCGAGCTCGACAGCTTCGCCTACGCGGTCTCCCACGATCTCAAGGCGCCGCTCGTCAGCCTGCAGGGCATGGCCGGGCTGCTCGCGGAGGAGTACGGGCCCGCGCTCGGCGAGGAGGGCGCGCACTACCTCGCACGCATCACCGCGACCGTCGGCCGGATGGAGGCCCTCATCCGTGACGTGCTCACGCTCGCGCGCAGCGGGCGCGGCGACCAGGCGCGCGTCGAGGTCGTGCTCGACGAGATCGTGGACGGCGTGCTGCTCGTGATCGGCGAGGCCGCCGCCGCGCGCGGGATCAAGGTGACGCGCGGCGATCTCGGCGTCCTCAGCGCCGCGCGCACGGAGCTGGACCAGGTCTTCGGCAACCTCATCGGCAACGCGGTGAAGTACATGGGCGACGCCGTCGAGTCGCCGACGGTCGAGATCGGCCGCGTCAACCGTGACGGGTGGGCGGAGTGCTTCGTGCGCGACAACGGGATCGGCATCGATCCGCGCTACCACACGAAGATCTTCGAGACGTTCCAGCGGCTCGAGGAGATCGAAGCCGAGGGTACGGGCATCGGTCTCGCGATCGTCAAGAAGATCGTCGAAGGCTCGGGCGGCCGCCTCTGGGTCGAGTCCGCCGTCGGTCAGGGCTCGACGTTCTTCTTCACCTGGCCGCTGAGCACAGCGGCGGGAGCGTGATCGGGAACGGGACGTTCGGGTGGCGATCGACGAGCTGGCGCCACACGCGGCGGCCGATCTCTTCGGCGCGCGTCACGATGTCGGCCTCGTCGATCGTCAGCACCTTGTGATCGCGCATCAGCCAGCGCCCGTCGACCATCACCGACTCCACGTCGCTCGCCTGGCCGTTGTGGATCCAGCCCGACACGATGCGCAGCGCGGGCACCAGGTGCGGGCGGCGCGCGTCGAGCACGATCAGATCGGCCTTCTTCCCCACTTCGAGGCTGCCAACGTCGGCTCCGAGGCCGAGCGCCCGGGCGCCGTCGAGCGTCCCCCACTCCAGCACGTCCTCCGGCCACGGGCGCTCGCCGTCCTGGCGCGAGATGCGCTCGACGAACAGCGCCGTGCGCATCGCCTCGAGCATGTCGTGCGCCATGTTGTCGGTGCCGACCGCGATGGTGCAGCCGGCGGCGGCCAGCGCCTGGATCGGCGGCGCCGCCGCGCGGCGCGCCGCCATCGCCGCGTTGTGCGAGACGGACGCGCGGCTGCGCCCGAGGTGCGCGATCTCGCCCGGCGTCATGAAGCGGCAGTGCGCGGCGACGAGCCGCGGCGACAGGAAATCGTGCTGGAAGAGGTACTCGGCGGGACGCACGCCGCGGACGTTCATCACCGACTCCACCTCCCAGTGGCTCTGGTCGAGGTGGATCGTGGTGCCGACGTCGCGCCGCTCCGCCAGAGCGCGTGACGCGCGCAAGAGCTCCGGCGAGCACGCCTCCGGCGCGTGCGCGGCGACCACGCACGTGATGCGCCCCTTCTCGGCGCCGTGCCACGCCGAGATCACGTCGTCCACGCCGCGCAGCGTCTTCTCGGCGAGCGCCGGCGAGTAGACGAAGCGGTTGTCGCGGATGCCCGCGGGCTCGAGGTCGCTCGTGCTCTGCCCGAAGACCACGCGCAGGCCCGTGCCCGCCACCACCTTCGCGTAGTCGGGCACGCGCGTGCCGATCTCGAGCATCGTCGTGTTGCCGCCGCGCAGGCACTCGAGCGCGCCGAGCATCGCGAACACCGCGTTCTCCTCGGCGCTGACCATCGCCTGCACGGTGGTGGGAAAGCGCAGCGTCGAGGGGAAGCCGAAGTCCTCCTGAATCCCGCGCGCCACGGTGAACCAGAGATGCGTGTGGCAGTTCACCAGCCCGGGGAACACCGCCTTGCCGCGGCCGTCGACGCGCTCGGCGTCGGGGAAGCGGCGGTCGATCTCCGCGGTGGGCCCGATGGCGGCGATGCGGTCGCCGTCGACCACCAGCGCGGCGTCGTGGTGCACGGTGCGGGCGGCGTCGGCCGTGACGACCGTCGTGTCGCGGATCGCGATCGGCATGCGGATCTCCTTCCCCGATCTCGTGACGGCGCTCGCCGAGCGCCCTCACCTTGCCTCCACGTACGAGAATGCGCAATCGGAGATCTCGAGTGCAGCCGTTCCGGGATCCGTGGTGGGAGCCGCTCGGCGCAGGAGGTGGCCCGATGGCCACCCGCTGCGCGTGACGGCGGTTACCTTGGCAGCGCGAACACTGTCGCTGTCATCGTCGGCGCGTGGCCCGAGCAGAGAAGCTGGTAAGGGCCGGAACGCTCGGCGACGAAGCGAGCCTGGTACTCCCGACCGCGGCTCCACTTCGTCCTGGGAACGACGGTGGTCCCGTCGGGGGCGTTGATCCACACCTCGTGCTCGTCGCCGTTGACGACGAACGCGGTCAAGACGACCTCGTCGCCCTGCCGGACGGTCATGAAGGCCGGCGCGAACATGTAGGTGGAGACCTCCCAGCGATGCGGCGAGCTCTTGTCAGCAACCCCCGGCCCCTTGAACTCGTAGCCCTTCGACAGATCCTTGGGGTTCTGCGGCGGGGGCTGCAGCTTGTCGACCGTCGTCCCTCCCTTCACCTCGATGAGGCTCACGAAGATGTTGTGCGTGGTCGGATTCTGCGCGCGTGTGTCGCTCGAGATCGCGACGACGAGCGCGACCGCAACGATGATCGCCATCAGCACTCTGCCCATGGCACCCTCCCCGGTGAGCGCTCGCTCGTCGGAGCGCTCCACCGGTCACATGCCAGCGCAAGAGCGATGCCGCGGCAGAGATGTCGCCAACCACGCGTCGCTACGCGACAGGGCGCGGCGTCCCGGGGAGGAGCTGGGGCATTGTCCCCACACAGCGGCGAAATCACCCAGCGAAGCGATCGGGGTCGCACGAGCGCTCGACGTCCAGCATCGACGTATCGCCGACGTACGACGTCCCCGCCACCCGGCGCATCGTCGTCAGACGACGAACGAGCTGCTCGACCTTGCGCACCTCGTGCTCGGCCTCGGCCAGAGCCGTCCGCGTCGCCGTGCGGATCCCGCTCTCCCGCTTGAGCACCTCGAGCGCGCCGAGGACTCCGGTGAGTGGATTCAAGATCGCGTGGTGGAGGCTGACGACGATCTCGCCCACCGCGGCCATGCGCTCCTTCTCGACGAGCTGAGCCTGCGCGTCGTGGAGCGCGCGGTTGGCGCGCTCGATCTCGGCGGCTTTCGCGGTCAGCGCGGCGTGGGACTCCGCGAGCCGGTCGATCACGCGGCGCTCGTTGAGCCATGCCCGCCACACGACGCCGGCAAGCGCCAGGTAGAGGAGGGCTCCCAGTCCACCCGCGACGACCCAGATCCGCCGGCGGGCCTGGTGGATGCCGGCCACGACATCCGTCACATCCTTGTATGTCTCGATCACCCCGATCACGCCTGACCGGCCCGGCAGCGTGATCGGGACGTAGGCCTGGGCGACGTGTTTCTTCGCGCGCTCGTAGAGATGCTCGGGGCGCTGCGGGCTCTCCAGCACCGTGACCACGTGTCCCCTCAGCGCCGTGGCCACGTACGCGCTGTCCGGAAATGTGCGCCCGATCAGCCGAGACTCGTCCGACCACACGATGCGGCCGTCGCCGTCGAACACCTTGATCCGAAACACGCCGGGAAGACCCTCCAGGAAGGTCCGGAAACTCGGCGGACGCTCCGGCAGCGGCGGCCACGCGAAAGCCCCGGCCTCCAGATGCTGCCGCGCCTGGGACCTCACGAGCTGGGCGGTGTGGCTCTCCTCCTGGGCAAGGACCTGGGCCTCGAAGAACCGCCCCGCGAGCACGCCGGATGCGGCGACCACAGAGCCGATCAGGATGGCGCTGGCCAGGAGGAATCCCTGGAACCGGCTCGCGTGATACGACTTCATGGGCCACCGTCGCTGCCGGGACGGCCGACGTCGAACTTCTTGACCCGATAGCGGAACTCGTCCCGTGTAAGACCGAGGAGCCGGGCCGCCCGCGTCTGATTGCCGTGCGTCTGCGCGAGCGCTTGGCGCACGAACTCACGCTCGACGGCCTCGAGCACGAGGCCGCCCGGCGGCAGCGCGAACTGCGGCGCGGACGAGAGGGTGATCGCGCGGCTGCCGATCTCGGGCGGAAGGTCCCCGAGGCCGAGGCCGGCACCCTCGATCAGGATCATCGCGCGCTCGATGACGTTCCTGAGCTCCCGGACGTTTCCGGGCCAGTCGTACTCGACGAGCAGGCGCTCGGCGTCCGGGACGATGTCCGGCACGGGCTTCCTGAACTCTCGGCTGAAATGTCGGAGGAAGTGACGCGCGAGCAGCGGAATGTCCTCGCGGCGCTCGCGGAGGGGCGGGATGGTGATGGTGACCACCTGCAGGCGGTAGTAGAGGTCCTTCCGGAACGTCCCTTGCTCCGCCGCCGCTCGAAGATCGCGGTTGCTCGCGGCGACGATCCGGATGTCGACGCTGATGTCACGGGTGCCCCCGACCCGACGGAAGCGGCGCTCCTCGAGGACGCGCAGGAGCTTCGCCTGGAGCGCATGCGTCATGTCGCCGATCTCGTCGAGGAACACCGTGCCACCGTCGGCGAGCTCGAGCAGGCCCCTCTTCTGGGTCTTGGCGTCGGTGAACGCGCCCCGCTCATGACCGAAGAGCTCGGACTCCAGCAGGGTCTCCGGCATCGCCGTGCACGTGACGTCCATGAACGGCTCGTTGGCGCGCGCGCTCTCGTAATGGACGGCCTTGGCGAGGATGTCCTTGCCGGTCCCGCTCTCGCCCTGGATGAGCACCGTGCTGGCGCCGCTCGCGCTGACCTTTCGGGCGAGGGCCACCACCTCCCTCATCACCCGGCTCTCGCCGATGACGTGGTCGAAGTGCGAGGGCGAGAGCTTCTCGCGCAGGAGCGTGACCTTTCGCCTCAGCCGGCTGGCTTCCAGCGCGTTCCGCAAGCTGACGGCGAGGGCGTCGAAGTCGATGGGCTTCGGCAAGTAATCGTAAGCGCCGAGCCGCATCGCCTCGACGGCAGTGCCGACGTCGGCGTAGGCCGTCATGATCACCACCTGCACCGTCGGCTGCTGCGCCTTGATCTGACGGAGCACCTGGATGCCATCGACGTCGGGCAGCTTGAGATCCAGGAGGACGAGATCGGGCGGCTCCTCACGCACGGAGGCGAGGGCGGCGGCTCCGTGCTCGGCGGTGGCCACCTCGTAGCCGCCCTTCTCGAGCGTTTGCTCGAGCGACCAGCGGATCAGCCGTTCGTCGTCAACGACCAGCACCCGGGGCGGCATGTGCCTCCCTTCTCGTGCACCCGATGGGCGCGTCCACCGGGAGCGCGATCGTAAACGTGCTGCCCCGTCCGGGCTCGCTCGCCACCGTGATGCGGCCCCCGTGCTGCTCGACGGCCCGCGCTGCGATCGCCAGTCCGAGGCCCGTCCCCCGACTCTTGGTCGTGAAGAAAGCCTGGAAGACTCGGCCGAGATGCTCCGGCGCGATGCCGATACCGGTGTCGCTGATCAGCACACGCACGGTGCACCCGGCGGCGGAGAGCTCCGTTCGCAGCGTGAGGCGACCACCCTGGGCCATCGCCTGGCGCGCGTTGACCAGCACGTTGAGGAAGGCCTGGTGGAGGAGACCGGGATCAGCCCGGAGTGGCGGGATCGACTCGTCGAACTGCCGGACGATCTCGATGGCGCCCCGGGGCAGGACCCGCAGGCTCTGCTCGAGCAGCCCGTTGACGTCGACGTCGACCAAGGTCGGCGCCGCCGGTCGCGCGTGCTGGAGGAGTTCGCTCAGCGTCTTTTCCATCCGTGCCGTCTGTGCCTGCACGTCCGCGAGGAGCGCGCGTGTCGCATCTTCCGGCGACAGCCGGCCCGCCAGAACGCGGAGCACACCACCGATCCCCGCCAGCGGGTTACGCAGCTCGTGCGCGAGCCCGGCCGCGAGCTCGCCGATCGTGGCCAGGCGCTCCGAGCGGATCAGCTGCTCGTGCTGCTGCTCCAGCGCTTCCCGCTGGCGCCGGGCCTGCTCGGACACCACCCCCATGCAGAGGCCGACGAGCGCAAAGGCGCCGACGCGGAGCACGAAACCCGGCATCGGCGGGGGCCACTCGCCCGCGAGCGCGTAGAGGCCAATGGCGGCTGCCGCGGTGGCCAGGCCGGTCGTGAGGCCGAAGTAGAAGGCGTGGAGGGCGATGAGCAGGATGAAGGCGAGATGGAGATCGCTCGCGAACCCGCCGGTGATGCGGAGGAGGAGGAACACGATGCCGAGGTCGAAGACCAGCGCGACACGGTAGAGCGTGGCAATACGGCCGGGCCGCAGCGCGTTGAGCAGGTAGAAGGCGACGGTGAACAGGGCGAACGTGCCGAGGATCGGTAACTGGGGCGCTCGCGTCCAATCCGGCGCGAGCGCCCACCATGCAATGCCAGTGACCAGTGCGGCCGCCCGCAGCGCCGCGAGCCAGCAGTCAAGCGGCTCGAGGCCGAAGCGGCGTCGCCAGCGGACAGCCCGACCGGGCGCCGCGGACATCCCGACGGCCGCCGCATACTGCCGCTGCCTCGCTCGACCGAATCGGCGAACCTCGACGTCGCTCACCCCGGCCCCCTCGGGCGGACGCTGTGCCAGAGGGATGCCAGAGTGGTCCCCGGGTCAAGAGATATGCGAAGACGCGGGCTTTGGCGGGGGCCGCCAGCGGGCGAGCCAGCTCTCCCTGCTCGACAGGCCCACCGTTGCCGCGATTCTGGCGCCTCACGTGTGGGCGAGAATCCCCAGGGCCCGCGTGCGGATCTATTGCGTGTCGTCGACCTTGATCGCGTACACCTGCACCGGCTGGACGCGGTTCTTCACGTGGATCGGCTCCAGCCGGACGGCGGCGATGTGGTCCTTCACCTCGAGATACGTCGACTCGCTCAGGTGGACTTCCCCGCCCTGACCGTTGGACTCGATGCGTGAAGTCAGGTTCACGTTGTCGCCGATGACCGTGTAGTCCATGCGGGTCTGGGAGCCGATGTTGCCGGACACGACCTCGCCGGTGTTGATCCCGATGCGGCTCTGGATGCCGGCGAGCTCGGGCCGCGTCGATCGCCACCCGTGCTCCAGCTCGGCGAGGCGCTGCTGCATGCGGATGCCGGCCCGCACCGCGCGGAGCGCGTGGTTGTCGCCGGTGTCCTCGGGCAGGAACTCCGCCATGATCCCGTCGCCGATGAACTTGTCGATGATGCCGCCCGCGTCCTCGATGATCGTCGCCATCGCCGTCATGTACTCGTTGAGGAACGCGACGACGGCCTGGGGCTCCATGTTCTCGGAGAGCCGCGTGAAGCCGCGGATGTCGGAGAACAGGATCGTGCCCCGCACGAGCTTGCCGCCGAGGGCGAGCGTCTGCTCGCGGTTGCGCGAGATGTCGTCGACGAGCTGCTTGGGGATGTACGCCCCCATCTTCGCCTTCTCGATGGCGAGCCGTCGCTCGGCCTCCAGCGCCGCGCGCAGGTCGTCGGCCATCTGCTTCGTCTGCTCGAAGAGCCGCGCGTTCTCGAGGGACGCGCTCGCCATGCCGGCGAACGACTCGAACAGGCGCAGGTCCTCGCCGTCGAACGGCACGTCGCCGCGCTTGTTGATGACCTGCACCACGCCCTCGACCTCGTTCTTGATGCGGAGAGGCACGGTGAGGATCGAATGCGTGTGGAATCCCGTACGCCTGTCGTAGGACGGGTCGAAGCGTGGGTCCTTGTAGGCGTCCGGAATCAGGAGCGGCTCGCCCGACTGCGCCACCAACCCGGCGATGCCCTGCCCAAGCTCGACGGTCACGGATTTCAGTGCCGCGGCGGCCTCGCCCTTGGCGACGTGGAAGCGGAGCTTGCCGATGCTCTTGTCGAGCACCAGCAGCGAGCTCGCTTCCGCCGTCATGACTTCCTTGCTGAGGTCGAGGATCTGGCCCAGCACGATGTCGACGGCGAGCGAGTTGATCGCGACCGAGACCTCCGACAGCGCGCCGAGCCGTTCGGTCAACTGGCGCGTGTGCGCCATCTCCTGGTCGCGCAGCCGCTTCTTCGTCAGGCACGCTTCCACGCGGGCGCGGAGGAGCGCCGCGTTGAACGGCTTGGTGACGCAGTCCTCGGCGCCCATGTCGAGGCAGCGGGTGACGCTGTCCACCTCGTCGCGCGACGAGATCATGATCACCGGGATGTTGCGGAGCCGCTCGTCGCCCTTCAACCGGGAGAGAAAGTCGTAGCCGTCGAGCCGCGGCATCACGATGTCGCTGAGGACGAGGTCGTAGGCGCTGGCGCCGAGGAGGGTCAGCGCCTCCTCGCCGTCCCCGGCCTGCTCGGTCGCGTGTCCGTGCTGCTGGAGACGACGCGCCAGGAGAGAGCGGCTCGCCTCGTCGTCGTCGACGACCAGCACCCGGGAGGGCTCACATGTCGTCACGCCGGAACGGATAGCACGTCCACCCCCTCCGAGTCGACCCGTTCGGTGGGACGCCGAAACCCCGGCGAGCGAGGCACGCCGGCCACACTCGCCCCGCGGGGCCCGCGCCATGCTTCCGGTCGCTCGCGTCGACTCTGTCGCAACGACGCGTGTTTAGCGCGCATCCGCGCGCCTGCCGGCCGTGGCACCTCTCTTGCGCTCGTGTCACGCGATCGACCGGTCGCCGCGGGAGGGCGAGATGAGTGGACTCGGGAGCATCCTGATCGCGACGTTCATGGGCGGCATCGCGTACCTGCTGTGGCGGCGACGTCGCGCAGGGCGTCTGGAAGTCGCCCGTCTCAGCGTGCGCTGTCCGAGGCACGGCGATCAGGCCGAGGTGGCCGTCGCGACCGATCCCGCGGCGCCGGCCGGTCGCCAATCCATCGAAGTCGTCAGCTGCACGCTCGTCCCCGCCGTCGCGCGTGCGCTTCCCGAGCGTGTCGGCTATCTCTGTGACTCGCCGCCGTGCGCGATGCGCATGGCGCCCGCGTGCGCGTCGCTGCACACGGCGGAGATCGGGTGCGGGCAGCGGTGCCTCGACGTGCTCAACGCGGCCGCATTGCCGGCTTCGCTCATGCCGGTGGTGTGTTCGTCGGGCGTCAGCGACGCGATCGGGCTGGCGGAGCAGGCGCTCGGGCCATCACGGGTCTCGCGCCTGCTCTGGTACGCGAGTATCTGAAGCGCTACACTCCCGCCCGCGTTGAGAACTGTCATCCGCGGCGGGGACGTCATCGCGTATCACGGCGGCGGGCACCGCCTCCTGCGGGGCGGAGCGCTCGTCTATGAGAACGAGCGCGTCGTCTTCGTCGGGAGCGCGTACTCCGGCCCGGCGGACCGGCACGTCGACGCCACCGGAAAGCTCGTCATCCCGGGCCTCGTCAACCTCCACTGCCACGCGACCACGGAAGCCAGCGGCCGGCTCCTCGCCGACGCGGGGCGCCGCGATTTCTTCCACACAGGATTCCTGAACTACCAGGCGGCGCCTCCCGGCATCGCGCCGATGGCCGCGCGCGAGAATCTCGAGATCGGCAACCGCTTCGCGCTGGTCGAGCTGCTCCGCAACGGCTGCACGACAATCGTCGAGCTCGGCGCGGTCGACGACGCGACGGTCGCGTTCGCGGGGCGCATCGGGATCCGCGCGTATCTGACGCCCGGCTATCGCTCGGCGTCGTACCGCCTCGGGCCCGAGGGCCGCCTCAGCTACGAGTGGGACGAGGACGGCGGCATGCGCGGCCTCGATCGCGCGAAGTCGTTCATTCGCGCGCACGCCGGCGCGCACGACGATCGGATCCGCGGGATGCTGTATCCGCTGCAGGTCGACACGTGCAGCCCCGAGCTGTTCCGCGCCACGCGCAAGGCCGCGGACGAGCTCGGCGTCGGCATCCAGACGCACGTCGGCCAGAACGTCGTCGAGTTCCACGAGATGCTGCGCCGCCACGGCAAGACGCCCGTGGAGCTGCTCGACGACACGGGGTTGCTCGGACCGCGCACCATCCTCGGGCATTGCCTGCTCACGACCGCGCACCGCCTCGCCGCGCTTCCCGCGGGGCGCGATCTCGAGATCCTCGCGCGGAGCGGCGCGACCGTCGCCCACTGCCCGCTCGTGTTCGCGCGGCGGGGCAACGCGCTCGAGTCGTTCCACCGCTATCGCGCGGCGGGGATCAACGTCGGGCTCGGCACCGACACGTATCCGCGCGACCTGATCAGCGAGATGCGGTGGGCATCGATGCTGTGCAAGGTGATGGAGCACGACTTCACGGTCGCCACCGCGGCCGACGTCTTCGACGCGGCCACGCTCGCGGGCGCGCGCGCGCTCGGGCGCGACGACATCGGCCGGCTCGCGCCGGGCGCGAAGGCCGACATCGTGATCGTCGACATGCAGTCGCTCCGCATCGGACCGTACCGCGATCCGATCAGGGCGCTCGTGAACTGCGGGACCGGCGACGACGTCGAGACCGTGATCGTCGACGGCCGCACGGTCGTGGAATCACGACGCGTGGTCGGCGTCGACGAAGCGGCGCTCAGGCGCGAGGCACAGCAGGAAGCCGAGCGGCTGTGGGCCACCGTTCCCGAGTGGCACTGGCAGCGGCTGACGACCGAGCAGTTTTCGCCGGCGTCGTTCCCGCCGCTGGAGACCGACCTCTCCTAGCGCGCGCCCGCGCCTACGGGCGGTTGATGAAGTTCAGGATCTCCGCCGTGTGCTCGGCCACCAGCTTCCTCGCCGCGACCGCGAGGAGCTGACGGTCGCACGCGGAATTGAGAACGAGCCGCGTGGGAATCTCGGCGATGCGGTCTCGCACCTCTTCGGGCGTCTTCGGCGCGTTCTCCTCCTCCTTGCACGCGGCGGGCAGATCGCTGAGGTCCGCGGGCACCTCGCGGCCCGGCTTCTTCAGGGCGTAGTACGTCGCGGCGAGGCTGCCGCCCGACACGCTCGACAGATGCGAGGTGTACGTGCCGTGGGGCCAGTACACGCAGCCGACGGCGTACCGCAAGAGCGTGAAGGGCGTCCTGACCTTCCCCGCGAGCCTCTACTGGAACGTGTCCGTCGAGGCGTAGCGGCCTAGCGGACACACGCGGCGCGGCCCGGCGACAGCCTGGGATCGCGGCTCAAAGGTCGGACTGCGAGGCCGCACAGCGGCCTCGTGTCCTCCATTCGCCGCTTGATCCCAGGCTGTCGCCGGGCCGCGCCGCGTGTGTCCGTCTACTTGCACGGCGTCTCCTGCTTGCACGCGCTGATGAGGAACGTGTGGCCGACGTCGCCGCCGTCCCATCCGGAGAACGGCCAGTCCTTGATGATCTTCGGATTCACGACCACCTCGATGCGGACGTCGAAGAGCGGCATGACCTCGAAGTTCTCGAACTTGTAGTTGCCGATCCGGCGCAGCTGGGCGTCGTAGGCCTTGGGGTCGGTGATCTGCAGGAGCTCTTCCCACATCCTGTAGATCGTGTCGTCCTCGAACCAGTGGCCGACGCCCTTGCCGGCGTTGAACAGCGCGATCTGCGGCTCCACCGCCTTCTTCGACGGGACACCGCCGCGGATGTACCAGTTCGCGCGCCGCTCGCGCACCTTCGGCTGGACGATCGAGACCAGGTCGGACTCTTCCAGCTCGAGCTCGATCCCCACTTCCCGCAGTTGCGTGACCACCGCTTCGATCACCTGGGGAAGCTCCGGAGCGCCGGCGAACGGGAACAACCACGCCTTCGCCTTGAAGCCCTTCGGGTACCCGGCCTCGGCGAGGAGCTGCTTCGCCTTCTTCGGGTCGTAGCCGTACATCTCCGGGAATCGCTTCGCCCACGTGGGATCCCAGCCGGGCAAGTCCGGGTAGAAGCCGGCGACGTACGTCGGCGTCGCGCGGCCCTTGTACATCACCTTGAGGATCTCGTCACGGTTGATGGCCTTGTTCATCGCCTGGCGGACCTTCTTGTCGGTCCACGGCACCTTGGGGTCGAGCCGTCCGGTGATGCCGCCGTATTCGGTGAAGCGCTTCGTGGCCTTGTCCTCGGTGCCGAAGTAGAGCCCTCCGAACGCGATCACGGTCTGCTGCGCCACCTGCCGGCTGGGGATGAGCTTGAAGCCCTTGGCGAGCGCGTCGCTGGTGAGGTCCCGGTTGATCTCGGTGAGGTGACTCTCACCCGCGAGGAGCTGCGCGAAGCGCGGCGGCTCCTCGACGTTCCACGTCATCTTGATCTCTTTCCAGTCGACCACGCCCCACTTCCAGTGCCGCGTCGGGGCGCGCTCGTAGAGGACGTAGCGGCCGAGCTGCCGCTCCTTGAAGATGTAGGGCCCGGTGCCGGCGGGGCGGGTCTCGTACCCCATCTCCCCTTCCTTGTCCCACTGCGCCTTGCTGAAGATGATCATGCTCGAGGCGCTCGAGTAGTAGAACTGCAGGTCGAGGCACACGACCTTGCAGTACATGACGAGCTCGTGCGGGCTGATCACCTCGATCTTCTCGACCGCGCACATCCCGTTCTTGTAGCCGACGACCGTCGGATCCTTGCGGCCGGGATAGTTGGGATCGCACCACACCCCGTGGTTGTGGACGACGTCCCTGGCGGTGAACTCGCCGTAACCGTGGTGGAACTGGACCCCCTTCTGCAGCGTGATGCGCCAGGACCGGCCGTCCTTGGCCATCTCCGCGGTCTTCGCGAGCCAGGGGTTGTAGCCTCCGGACGACACGTCGACCTCGAAGAGCCACTCGAAGGCCGGGTCGTGCTGGATGTTGTGGTCGGGCGTGCCGTTGATCCAGGGCCGCATGTAATCCCGATAGGGATTGATGAGCCCCATCACCAGCCTGTCGACCTTCGCCTTGCCGGCGGCGGGCTGGGCATCGGCACTCAGGGTCATGACGATCACGAGGAGGATCGGGAGCAGCACGAACCGCATCTGCACCATGATGGTGCCTCCTTGCTGAGGCGTCGCGGGCGGCCCGATGCGCGGGACGATCCGCCTCGGATGCGGTGATGTCAAGTAGCATGACGGTCCGTGCTCCCACTCATCGTTCGGCGGCTCGCCGCGACCGTTCCGGTGATGCTGGTCGTCGCGCTCGTCGTCTTTGGCCTGCTGCGGCTCACGCCCGGCGATCCCGCGGCGGTCATCGCCGGCGACTACGCGAGCCCGGGCGACGTCGCGAAGATCCGCGCGCGCCTCGGGCTCGACCAGCCGCTGCACGTGCAGCTCGCGCTGTGGCTCGGCAATCTGCTGCGCGGCGACCTCGGCACGTCGATCTTCTCCGGGCTCCCCGTCACCACGCTGATCCAGCAGCGGATCGGACCGACCGTCGCGCTCGCGACGCTGACGATGACCGTGGCGCTCACGATCGCGGTGCCGCTCGGCGTGCTCGCCGCGTGGAAGCAGGGCACGTGGATCGATCGCACCGTGATGGTCTTCGCCGTCTCCGGCTTCTCGATGCCGGTGTTCTGGCTCGGCTTCGTGCTCGTGTGGGTGTTCGCGGTCCAGCTCGGCTGGCTGCCCGTGCAGGGCTACGTGCCGCTCGCGCGCGGCGTGTGGCCGTTCCTGCGCCAGCTCGTCCTGCCCGCGCTCACGCTCGGCTTCGTCTACGTCGCGCTGATCACGCGGATGACGCGCGCGAGCATGCTGAGCGTGCTGCGCGAGGACTACATCCGCACCGCGCACGCGAAGGGTTTGCCGCCGCCCGCGGTGCTGCTGCGGCACGCGCTGAAGAACGCGGGGCTGCCGGTCGTGACGATCATCGGCGTGGGCGTCGCCCTCTTGATCGGCGGGGTCGTGGTGACCGAGAGCGTGTTCGCGCTGCCCGGCATCGGCCGGCTGACCGTCGACGCGATCCTCCGTCGCGACTATCCGGTCATCCAGGCCGTGATCCTGCTCGTGTCCGGCGTCTACGTGCTGATCAACCTGACGATCGACCTGCTCTACCTCGTGCTCGACCCGCGGATCCGGTACTGATGACGGCCGCGCGCCATCCGATGCTGCTCGCCGGGGCCGTCGTGCCCGTGCTGCCCGCGCTGAGCGCGATCGCCGCGCCGCTGTGGACGTCGGGCGATCCGCAGCAGATGAGCCCGGGCGTGCGCCTTCGCGCTCCGGGCGCGGGCCACGTCTTCGGCACGGATCACTTCGGGCGCGACATCTTCGCGCGCACCTTGTACGGCGGCCGGATCTCGCTGCGCGTCGGCGTGATCGTGGCGCTCGTCGTGCCGGAGATCCCGCGCGTGGTCCGCGTCGTCCGCGCGCAGGTGCTGACCCTGCGCGAGCACACGATGGTGGAAGGCGCGCGCGCGATCGGCGCCGGGATCCCGCGCGTCCAGGGCACGCACATCTGCGCGTCGGCGATCCTCGTGGAGTCCTACCTGTCGTTTCTCGGCGCGGGCACGGCGCCGCACATCCCGAGCTGGGGCAACATCATGGCCGAAGGCCGCGCCTACGTGCAGCTCGGCGTCTGGATCATCCTCTTCCCCGGCCTGTTCCTGATGCAGACCGTGCTCGCGATCAACTTGATCGGCGACGGGCTCCGGGATTTGCTGAAGGTGTGATGCGGAGGGTGACGTTCATGGCGAGACGATGGCTGCTCCTCACGATCGCGTGTGCGCTCGTCGTCGCGCCGGCCGAGGCCGCGCGAGAGCTCAAGATCGGCATCCTGCTCGGGTCGAGCGGACGCGGCGACAAGGGCTTCAACGACGCGGCGCTCGCGGGACTCGACGCCGCGAAGAAGCACGGCCCGCTGATCGTGCGCGAGCGCGCCGCGCCGGTGCTCGAGGAGTACGCCGCCGCCATCGACCAGCTCGCGGCCGAGGGCGCCGACCTCATCATCGGCGTCGGCTTCCTCTACGCGGAGCCGTTCCGCGCCGCGAGCGCGAAGCACCCTCGGCGGCGCTTCCTGCTCCTCGACGTCGAGCTCTCCGGCCTCCCGAACGTGAAAGCGGTGACGTTCCGCGCCGACGAAGGGAGCTTCCTCGCCGGCGTCGCCGCCGCCGCGGAGTCGAAGCACGGCAAGGTCGGCTTCGTCGGCGGGATGGAGATGCCGATCATCCGCGCGTTCGAATGCGGGTACGAGACCGGCGTGCGCTGGGCGGCCAACGAGCTCGGACGCGACGTGCGCGGGTACGCGGTGTACGTCGGCACCACGCCGGACGCGTTCGGGAATCCGAAGGCCGGCGCCGAGCTCGGCCGCGACCTGATCGCGCAACAGGGCGTCGATGTGCTGTATGCCGCCGCCGGCGCTTCGGGCCTCGGCGTGCTCGAGGCCGCGCGCGAGGCGAAGGTGAAAGCGATCGGCGTCGACGTCGACCAGAGCTACGTCGCGCCGGAGACCATTGTCACCTCGATGCGGAAGCGTCTCGACCGCGTGGTCGAGCGCACGGTCGACGACCTCCGCCGTGATCTCTTCGTCAGCGGCACGACGGTGATGACGCTCGCCAACGGCGGCGTCGACCTCGTGCTGCCCGGCAGGCTATCGCTCGCCACGCGCACGCTGATCGGCAAGGCACGCGCGGCGATCGCGTCGGGCCGGACCGCGCCCTGCGTGAAAGCGGAGCCGCGCCCCGTCCCGCAGTTCCCGCCGCGCCGTTGATATGCTGACCGCATGGGGGGAATGCGATGGCGGACGACGTGCAGGCGGAGCTCGAGCGGCTGAGGGCGGAGAACGCGGCGCTGAAGGCCCAGGCGACGCGCGGGATCTCCATCAAGGTGAGCGAGAAGGGCGGCGTTTCCGTCTACGGGCTCGGCCGCTTTCCCGTCACGCTCTACAAGGAGCAGTGGACGAAGCTCCTCGACCTCGCGGACGACATCCGCGCGTTCATCAAGACCCACGACGCTCGGCTGAAAGCGAAAGACGCGGGCTGACCTAGCTCGAGTAGCCCTGCCAGCGGCGCGGGTTCGGCGGCGGCGTCTTGCCCTCCGCGGCGAGCTTCGCGTTTCTCATGTCTGCCTCGCGGCGGCGGCGGGTGAGGCGGCGCTTGCGCTTCACGGCGTGATCGGTCTTCGAGTGCGTGGCCATCGCTGTCCTCCGTGTGATCGATTCACCGCATGGTAACGGGTTCGGCTCAGCCGCGCGCCCACAGCGTCCGCGCGAGCACGCCGACGTGGCCTTCGACCACGGTCATCGCGTCGAGGATCAGGTCCTCGCGGAACCGGCGTCCCACGATCTGGATGCCGGCGGGCAGGCCGTCGACCAGTCCCACCGGCACCACCCCCGCGGGCAGACCGAGATAGTTGATGCCGTAGCTGTAGATCGCGGCGTCGAAGAGGTCGTTGACGTTCGCGGCGCTCTCCGCGTCGTAGTTCCACGGATACGTCGGCCGCATGAAGAACGGCGTCAGCACGAGCGGATGATCTTCGAGGAACACGCTCCACGCCCGCGTCATGCGCGTGCGCTCCGCGATGCCGAGCAGGTAGTCGGTGCCCTCGACGACCTTCTCGCGAGACGCGTACCAGTCGAAGATCCGCTGGATCGTCGGGCTGCCGTACTGCCGCGCGAGCGGAAACAGCGTCGCCTTCATCTCGGCGACGGCGACCGCGAACCACGCGCGCGCGGGCTCGGTGATCGGCGGAGGCTCCACTTCCTCGACCGAGTAGCCCGCGTCCGCGAGCCAGCGCGCGACGCGCTCGAGCGCGCGGCCGATCTCCGGGTGCATGGCGTAGCCGTGCGGGTTCTTCGTGACCGCGACGCGGATCGGTCCCTGCAGCCGTTCGCCGTCGAACGGCGCCGGGATCCACCACGGGTCGCGCGCGTCGCGCTCGGCCATGACGCGCGTGGCGAGACGGACGTCGCGCACCTCGCGACAGATCGCGCCCTGCACGGACATGAGCTGCGCCAGCATCCCGCGCTCCGCCGTCGCCGACGGGTTCCAGGCGGCGATGCGGCCCGGCGTGGGCTTCACGGTCGCCACGCCGCATGCGTACGCCGGGAAGCGCAGCGAGCCGCCGATGTCGTTGCCGTGATGGATCGGACCGAAGCCCGCGGCCGCCGCCGCGCCGGCGCCACCGGATGATCCACCCGGTGACGCGTCCGGGTGCCACGGGTTCCGCGTGCGGCCGTGCAGCGGATTGTCGGTCGTCGCACGCATCGACAGCTCGGGCGTGTTCGTGCGGCCGACGATGATCGCGCCCGCGCGCTTGAGGTTCCTCACGAGCGGCGCGTCGTCGGGCGCGATCACCTTCTCGAGCGCGGGCAGGCCGTTCGGCGTCGGCTTGCCCTGCTGGTCGACGTTCTCCTTGATCGTCGCCGGCACACCGTGCAGCGGCCCGCGCACGCGCCCCGCCGCGAGCTCGTCGTCGGCGCGCCGCGCGGCGGCGAGCGCCTCGTCGGTGTAGTCGTACACGATCGCGTTCAGCGTCCCGTTGAGCGCGCGGATGCGTCCCACGACGGACTCCATCACCTCGCGACACGAGAACTGCTTGCCGCGAATCCCCTCGGCCAGCTCGACCGCGCTCCGCTGCCACAGTTCGTCGGCCATCGCGTCCCCCTTTCGTGCGACGATAGCACCTCCCATGACGCTGACGTCCGCCGAGCATCCGATCGAGGGCTGGCGCGAAGCGATCGACGCGTACTTCGATCGCGGGTGGACCGACGGGCTGCCGGTGGTTCCCGCGACGGAAGACGTCGTGCGGCGCTTTCTCGACGCCGCCGGCCTCGCGCCGGACGAGATAGTCCTGCGCGAGCCGGTGCGCCGTCGCGTCGTCACCGCCGAGAAGCTCGCGATCAACGCCGTGCTCGCCGGCTGCCTGCCCGCGTACGTGCCGGTGCTGCGCGCCGCGCTGGAGGCGATGGCCGCGCCCGAGTTCACGCTGCACGGCTCGATCACCAGCACCGGCGGCGCGGCGACGCTGCTCGTCGTGAACGGACCGATCCGCCGCGCGATCGGCCTCAACGGCGGCTCGAACGTCTTCGGCCCGGGCTGGCGCGCGAACGCGACGATCGGGCGCGCGATCCGGCTCGTGACGCTGAACTGCCTCGGCGCGCTTCCGGGCGTGCTCGATCGCTCGACGCAGGGTCATCCCGGCAAGTACACCTACTGCATCGCGGAGAACGAGGACGACAGCCCGTGGGAGCCGCTGCACGTCGAGCGCGGCTTCGCGCGTGACGCGAGCACGGTGACGGTCTTCGCCGCCGAAGGCCCGCACAACGCGCTCACGCACTACGGCCTCACGGCGGACGCGATCATCGTGACGCTCGCCGACACGATGGCGTGCCTCGGCAGCTTCAGCCCCGGGCAATCGTTCGTGGTGCTGGCGCCCGAGCACGTCGCGATCCTCGCGCGCGACGGCTGGACAAAGCCGCGGATCAAGGACGCGCTCTACGCGCGGGCGCGCCGCACGCGCGCGGATCTCAAGCGCGGCGGCAAGATTCCGGGCGCGATCGAGCCCGGCGACGAGACCACGTGGGTCCATCGCGGCCACGGCCCCGAGGACATCCACGTCATCGTCGCGGGCGGCGGTCCGGGCGGACACTCCGCGTTCATCCCGTCGTGGAGCCGCGCGCGCAACTCGCTGGTGGTGACACGTGAGGTGAAATCATGATCGTGAAGATCCTCGATCCCACCGTGCAGCCCGAGCCCGCGCAGGCCTCGCTCGCCAAGCGCGAGCGCGGTCTCGACGGCAAGGTCCTCGGCCTGCTCGCGAACGGCAAGGTCAACGGCGACCACCTGCTCGCGCTCGTGCGCGAGGAGCTGCTCGCGCGCTACGACGTGCGCGACGTGGTGGTGATGGCGAAGCCGGGCGCGAGCGTGACGGCCGACGACGCGACGCTCGAGGCGCTCGCGTCACGCTGCGACGCGGTCGTGACCGCGATCGGCGATTGAGGGTCCTGCTCCACGTGCAGTTTGCACGACGGGATCGAGCTGGAGCGGCGAGGCGTACCCACGGCGGTCATCTGTACGGATCAGTTCATCGCGAGCGCGAAGGCGCAGGCGGCGATCTGCGGCAACCCCGACTATCCCTTCGTCGTCGTCCCGCACCCGATCGGAAGCCTGACTCCGGGTGAGCTGCGGGAGCGCGCGAAGACGGCGGCGCCCCAGGTGATCGACATCCTCACCCGGGAGGCGTGAAGGCTCGCTACTTGTGGTCCAGGGTCCACACGCCGTTCCAGTCCGCGGGCGGCGGGTCGACCTGCAGGGCGGCGATGCGCCCGAGCAGCGTCTGTGACGGCACGTCGTCGGGTGCGAGCCGCAGCGCGTCGCGCAGCTTCCGCTCCGCGACGTCCCACCGGGCGGTGCGATAGGCGGCCAGACCCTCTTCGAAGACGCCGCGCAGCTCCGCGAGCTCCGGCTGGAGCTCGCCCGCCGGCGCCAGCAGCTCGTAGATGCGCACGGGCTCCGTCTTTCCCGCCACGACGATCAGGTCGAGGTCGCGCGCCTCGACGGCGTGATGGGCCAGGCGCAGCGTGTCCTCCGTGACGAGGATCGAGGTGCCGTAGAGCTTGTTGGCGCCTTCGAGCCGTGACGCGAGGTTCACGGTGTCGCCGATGACGGTGTAGCTCTTGGTGGTCTCCGAGCCCAGCGTGCCGATGACGACCTCGCCGGTCGCGATGCCCATGCGCACGCGGAAGTCCGGCACGTTGCGCCGCATGCCCGTCAGGTTCGAGAGCTCGCTCCGAAACTCGTGGAGCGCCGCCTGCTGCGCGAGCGCCGCGAGGCACGCGTCCGCCGCGTGCTGGTCACCGGGCGAGAAGGGCGGCGTCCAGAACGCCATCACCGCGTCACCGATGTACTTGTCGACGATCCCGTTCCGCTCGCGGATGATCTTCGTCATCGTCGTGAAGTAGCCGTTGAGCATTCGCGCGATGACGTCGGCCGTGAGCTGCTCGCTCAGCGTGCTGAACGCCTTGATGTCCGAGAAGAACACCGTGACGATCCGGCGCTCCGCGACGCCGCCGTTCTTCGCCTCCTCGCCGAGGACGCGCGTGATCAGCCGTGGGTCGAGGAACTGGCCGAACGTCTCCCTGATCTTCGCCTTGCCACGGAGCTCGACGATCATCCGGTTGAACGCCTCGGTGAGCTGCCCCACCTCGTCGCGCGACGTGACGGGCAGCTCGACGGCCAGCTCCCCCGCTTCGACGGAGCGCGTGCCCTCGAGCAGGCGGCGGAACGCGCCGGTCAGCCGCTGCGCGAGCACGGCCACGGCCCCGAGCCCGATGCCCGCCGCGACGACGAACAGCACCACGTTGAGCCAGAGCACCTTCCTGGTGTCGGTCTCGGCGAGACGCACGGAGTCGCGCGTCAGCTCGGCGATGGCCCGGCGAACCTCGGCGAGGTCGGCCCCGAACGTGGTCTCGTACGCGCGGAAGCCCTCCACGACGCGCCGGGCGTCGTCGAGGCGGCCGGCCTCGACGGCGTCCTGCACGCCCTTGCCCACCTGCACGAAGCCGGGCACGCTGCGGCCGAGGAGGTTCAGCGTGCCGTCGACGCGCGCCAGCGCGATGAGGTCGCGCGAGTCGTGGCGCGGATCGCGGAGACCCGCGGCGATCGCCGTTTTCATCTCGGCGAAGGCCTTCGGCATCCGGCTCGCGATGACCTGCTGCCGCGCGAGCAGGCCGCGAATCCGCTCCGCGTCCGCGGTCGTCCCCAGCAGGCGGCGGGCGTTGACCTCGTACTCGAAGGTCTCGACGTCGACCTCCTCGATCAGGACGCTGAGCGCGATCTGGTACTCGACGATCGTGCGCAGCTCGTCGCGCACCTCGTAAATCGCGTACGTGGAGAACGCCGTCGTGATCGCGAACGCCACCAGCAGCAGCGACGCGAGCGCCAGGATCTTCAGCCGGAGCGGCAGCGCGATGAGATAGCTCATGCGGCCTCCGTCGCGCTCAGGCGCGCTCCATGACGAACAGATGGTACGCGTATCCCGGCATGTCCAGATAGAGCCCGCGCGCGGCGAGATCCGCCTCTTCGCGGACGTACTCCGCCGGGCCGAGCATGTCCCGGAATCGCCACTGTGCCGCGCCGATCTCGGGCAGCTTGAGGGGCACGAAGCACTGGCCCGGCGCCGGCGAGAAGTTCACCGCCACGAGGCGATGCTCGCCGTTGTGCCACCACTGCTGGAGCACGAAGCCCTGGTGGCTCGCGTTTCCCGCCCAGGCCTCGCGCGGGTCGATCAGCCACCACGCGCCGTCGTGGAGCACGCCATCGGCGAGCGCGCGCACGAGTGCCAGATAGAAGTCGGGCAGCCCGTTCTGCGTCGGCTCGTCGACGCGCCGGCCGAGCTGGACCGGCAGCTTGATCTGCCAGCCCTGCATCTGGCCTTCGTGCACGAGACGCAGCCCCGGCAGCGTGAGCGAGGCCACGGCGGCGCCGCGTCCGCGCGCCTCGCCGAGGGCCGCCATCGCGCGCGGCTCGTCGTGGTTCTCGATGAAGCGCGCGAGCCGCCGCTGGAACGCGAAGTCGCCGCGCAGATGCGCGCGCACCTGGGTCGCGTCGCCGTGCACGAGCCGGTCGTACAGGCGCTTGTCGTACGTGTAGTCGAAGCCCTGCTCCTGCAGCATCCACTCGAGGTCCCAGTAGACCTCGGCCATCGTGAGGAAGTCCGGATGGCGCTTCTTCACGTGCGCGATCGCGTCGGGCCAGAACTGCACGCCGGGCTCGTCGAAGGCGCCGCCCCACGTCCTCAGGAAGACGTCGTGGATCGCGAGCATCGCCATGTCGCAGCGCGCGCCGTCCGCGCGCTCGGCGACCGCCATCAGCGTGTCGCGCATCGCGCGCCGGGTCTCGGCGCGGCGATAGTCGATCTGCACGGTGTCGCTCCAGCCGTCGAAGTACGGATCGCGGCCGTACGCGAAGATCCGTCCGTTCCGGCGGAACCAGTTCTGCGGCGCGGCGGCGATCGTTTCCTCGTCGCCTCGCACGAGACGGTCCGGGGCTTCGGTGATCCATCGATGATCGATCGCGAGGTGGTTCGGCACGAAGTCGAGGATGAGGCGCAGCCCGAGGCGCGCGAGACGCTGCCGGAGCGAAGCGAGCGCCTCGTCACCGCCGAGCGCCTGATCGACGCGGTACTGCCCGATCGCGTACGGCGATCCGACGACGTCGTCGGTCGTGGAGCCGGGCAGCGCGCGGCCGTATTCGTCGAGCAGCGCGGGAACCGTGCGCGAGACTTCGCGCGCGCCCGGGCTGCGCTGCCACACGCCCATCAGCCAGACGGCGTCGAAGCGATGATCGGCGATGCGCGCGAGCTCTTCGTCGGGAACGTTACCGAGGTCGACGGTGCGCCGTCGCGCGCGGCTCAGCGCATCGAGCCACACCCACGTGTTGATCTCGTAGACGGTGGGATGCGCGGGCCACGCGGGCATCGCGTAGACATAGCGCCCGGACAACAGACCCGTCAAGGGTTACACTCGCGACTCATGACCATCGATCCCCAGCTTCTCGCCTCGCTGCAGTGGCGCTGCATCGGCCCGTTCCGCGGCGGCCGGTCCGTCGCGGCCACCGGGCACCCGAGCGACCCGATGACGTTCTGGTTCGGCGCCTGCGCGGGCGGCGTGTGGAAGACCACCGACGGCGGGACGTACTGGGAGAACGTGTCGGACGGATTCTTCGAGACCGCGGCGGTCGGCGCGATCGAAGCCGCGCGCTCCGACGGCAACGTCGTCTACGCGGGCACCGGCGAGGCGTGCATCCGCGGCAACGTCTCGCACGGCGACGGTGTCTATCGCTCCACGGACGGCGGGACCACGTGGACGAACGTCGGGCTCCGCAACTCGCGGCACATCGGGCGCGTGCGCGTGCATCCGCGCGATCCCGACCTCGTCTACGTCGCGGCGCTGGGCCACGCGTGGGCGCCCAGCCGCGAGCGCGGGGTGTTCCGCTCGAAGAACGGCGGCGCCAGCTGGGAGCACGTGCTGTTCAAGAGCGAGAACGCCGGCGCCGTCGACCTCACGCTCGATCCGAACAACCCGCGCGTGCTCTTCGCGGCGGTCTGGCAGGCGCGCCGCACGCCGTGGAGCATGACGAGCGGCGGTCCCGACTCGTCGCTGTGGAAATCGAGCGACGGCGGCGACACGTGGACCGACATCTCGCGCAATCCCGGATTGCCGAAGGGCGTGCTCGGCCGCATCGGCGTGGTCGTCTCCCCCGCCGACGGCCGGCGCGTGTACGCCGTCGTCGAGGCGGACGACGGCGCGCTGTTCCGCTCCGACGACGCCGGCGCCACGTGGCAGCGCGCGAGCGAAGAGCCGGGGCTGCGCGGGCGGCCCTGGTACTACATGCACGTGTTCGCCGATCCTCGAGATCCCGACACGGTCTGGATCGCCGACTACTCGTTGTGGAAGTCGACCGACGGCGGCAAGGGCTTCGTGGAAGTGGCAACGCCGCACGGCGACAACCACGATCTGTGGATCGATCCCGCGAACCCGAAGCGGATGATCGAGGCGAACGACGGCGGCGCCTGCGTCAGCTTCAACGGCGGCCAGTCGTGGTCAACGATCTACAACCAGCCGACCGCGCAGTTCTATCACGTGTGCGCGGACGATCAGCAGCCGTACTTCGTCTACGGCTCGCAGCAGGACAACTGGGCGATGCGCGTGCCGAGCCATTCGCATCGCGGCGCGATCACGGCGACCGACTGGGTGCAGCCGGGCGGCGGCGAGAGCGGCTACATCGCGGTGAAGCCGGGCGATCCGAACATCGTCGTCGGCGGCTCCATCGGCACCGGACCCGGCAACGGCCGCCTCATTCACTACGACCATCGCACCGGGCAGGAGCGCGTGATCAGCGTGTGGCCCGAGCAGTACGGGATGGGCACGCCGCCGTCGGAGCATCGCTTTCGCTTCCAGTGGACGTTCCCGTGCTTCTTCTCGCGCTGGGATCCGAACGAGCTGTGGATCTCCGGCAACCGCGTGTTCCGCTCCGTCGACGAGGGCCAGAGCTGGGAGACCGTCAGCCCCGATCTCACGCGCAACGATCCCGCGAAGCTCGCGCGCTCGGGCGGCCCGATCACCAGCGACAACACCGGCGCCGAGGTCTACTGCACGATCTTCGCGCTCGTCGAATCCCCGCACGAGCGCGACGTGCTGTGGGCGGGCACCGACGACGGGCTCGTGCATCTCTCGCGCGATCGCGGAAAGACCTGGCAGGCGGTCACGCCGCCCGATCTCCCGCCGTTCACGCTCGTCAGCGTGATCGAGCCGTCGCCGCACGACGCGGCGACGTGCTACGTCGCGGCCACGGGCTACAAGCTCGCCGACCTCCAGCCGTACCTGTTCAAGACGGGCGACTACGGTCAGACGTGGAAGCGCATCACCGACGGCATTCCCGGCGGCGAGATCACCCGCGTGATCCGCGAGGACCCGGGCCGGCGCGGCCTGCTCTACGCGGGCACCGAGACCGGCGTGTGGGTCTCGCTCGACGACGGCGGCTCGTGGCAGCGCCTGCGCGGCAACCTGCCCGTCGCGCCGATCCACGATCTCATCGTGAAGGACACGGACCTCGTGGTCGCGACGCACGGCCGCGCGTTCTGGATCCTCGACGACCTGACCCCGCTGCATCAGCTCGCGAGCGGCGCGCCGGGCGGTGATACGCATCTCTTCACGCCGCGCCGGACCGTGAAGTGGCGCGCGTACAAGGGCCACGGCTCGAAGGTCGGCCCCGGCCGCGAAGTCGGTTATCGCCTCTCGGGCTCGATCGGCTACGGCTACCGGCAGCTCGACGGGTCGACGGGCGAGAAGAAGGAGAAGATGCTGGATGCCGGCGAGAATCCGCCGAACGGCGTGATCGTGCACTACTGGCTGAAGGACGCGCCGGCCGGCGAGGTCACGCTGACCTTCCTCGATGCCGGCGGCCGCGAGCTGCGCGCGTTCTCGAGCCGCCGTCCCGCGACACCGCCGGTCCCGAGCGTGAGCGTCCTGCCGGAAGCGGTCAGTGGCGACGAAGCGTGGGCCGAGGAGGAAATCGTGACGCCCCCGGGCGACGACGAGCCGCGTCTCACGAAGAACGCCGGCGCGAACCGCTTCGTGTGGAACCTGCATCTGCCGAACGCGACGAAGCTTCCCGACAACAAGGGCCGCGGCGGCACCATCGAGGCGTTGGCGGGACCTCGCGTGCCGCCCGGGCGGTACCAGGTCCGGTTGAAGGCCGGCGCCACGGAGACGACGCAGTGGTTCGAGATCGCGAAGGACCCGCGCGTCGCCGCGAGCGACGCCGATCTGCGCGAGCAGTTCACGTGGGCGAAGAAGGCGCACGACATGCTGAGCCGCGTACACGACGCGGTGCTGCGCCTGCGCGATGTCCGGGCGCAATCCGACGCGTGGGCGAAGCGCACTGACGCCGCCGCCGTGAAGGACGCGGCGAAGGCGCTCGGCGCGACGCTCACCGCCATCGAGGAAGAGCTGATCCAGGTCCGTTCCGACGACCCGCGCATGTTTGCCGCGAAGCTGAACACGCGCCTCGCGTCGCTGCCGGTCCTGATCGAGTACTCGGACGCGGCGCCGACGGCCGCGCTGCGCGACCTCACCGACAACCTGACGCTGCGCGCGGAGATGGAGCTCGCGAAGCTCGAGCGGGCGCTGGCCGACGACGTCGCGGCGTTCAACGCGCGCTGCCGTGAGGCCGGCCTCGCCGCGGTGGTCCCGACGCCGCGAGGGTCGTAGCCCCAAGGTCCCATGGGCGAGACTGCCGGAAATCCGGCACGGAGGACGTCATGAACGCGAAGGCCGCGGTGCTCTACGAGATCAAGAAGCCGGTCGTCGTCGAAGACGTCGAGGTGCTCGAGCCCGGACCGCACGAAGTCCAGGTGAAGTGGACCGCCAACGGCGTCTGCCACAGCGATTACCACCTCGTCACCGGCGATTCGCCGCATCCCCTGCCCGTCGTGCTCGGCCACGAGGCCGCCGGCGTGGTGCAGAAAGTCGGCGCCGGCGTCGAGACCGTGCAGGTCGGCGACCACGTGTGCTCGAGCTACATTCCGTCGTGCGGGCGCTGCTCGTATTGCATCGGCGGCCAGCCGACGATGTGCGCGCTCCGGGACAAGCCACGCTGGCTCATGCACGACGGCACCAGCCGCTTCCGGAACAGGAACGGCGAGAGCCTCTACCACTACCTGCAGGTCGCCGGCTACTCGACGCACACCGTGTTGCCCGAGCAAAGCGTGATCCCGATTCGCAAGGACATGCCGCTCGACGTCGCGTGCCTGGTGAGCTGCGGCGTGCTCGCCGGCGCGGGGCCGGTGTTCAACCGCGCGAAGGTGCAGCCGGGCGCGAGCGTCGCCGTGTGGGGCTGCGGCGGCGTCGGGCTCAACACCATCCAGATGTCGCGCATCATGGGCGCGGGCAAGATCATCGCGGTCGACGTGATCAAGCAGAAGCTCGACTGGGCGCAGGAGTTCGGCGCCACCCACTGCGTCGACGCGTCGAAGGAAGACCCGGTCGCGGCCGTCCACGCGCTGAGCGGCACCGGCGGCGTCGACTACGCGTTCGAGCTCGTCGGCACGCAGCGGACGATGGAGCAGGCGTTCAACGCCACGCATCGCGGCGGCATGTGCGTGGTGGTCGGCGTCTCGCCGGCCGGCACGCGGCTCTCGATCGACCCCGGCATGCTGCTCCAGCAGCGCGTGCTCACCGGCAGCTCCTTCGGCGCGGGGCACCAGCGCACCGACGTGCCGATGCTCATCGACCTCTACATGAGCGGCAAGTACAGGCTGAACGAGATGATCACGCGCCGCGTGCCGCTCACCGGGCTGAACGAGGCGTTCGACCGCATGCTGGCGGGGGAAGTCAAGCGCAGCGTCGTGGTGTACGAGTAGAGCGCGTGCGCGTCCTCCTCGTCCATCCCGGCCCGCTGATGTACTCGGAGATCTATCTCCGGCTCGAGCCGCTCGGGCTCGAGCGGGTCGCGGCGGCGGTGCGGGCCGCGGGCCACGACGTGCGCCTCCTCGACCTCCAGATCTTCAAGGCGCGCGACTACCTCGCGGAGCTCGACGACTTCAAGCCGGCCGCGGTCGGCTTCTCGCTCAACTACCTCGCGAACGTGCCGGAGGTGCTCGACCTCGCGATGGAGACCAAGCGGCGCCGGCCGGACTGCTTCGTGTTCGCCGGCGGCCACAGCGTGTCGTTCGTCGCGAACGAGGTGCTCGAGCACGGCAAGGGCGCGATCGACTGCATCGTCCGCGGCGAAGGCGAGGTCATCACCCCGCGTCTGCTCGAGGCGATCGGCGATCCCGGGCTCTGCAAGCTCCCCGGCGTGGTGACGCTCGACGGCGCCGGGCCGACGCCGACGCTGCTCGAAGACCTCCATCGCTTCCTGCCCGCGCGCGACCTCGCGCGCCGGCGCCGGAAGTATTTCATCGGCGTGCTGGATCCGTGCGCGTCGGCGGAGCTGACCCGCGGCTGCCCGTGGGACTGCTCGTTCTGCAGCGCGTGGACCTTCTACGGCCGGAGCTACCGCAAGGCGTCGCCCGAAGCCGCGGCCGAGGACATCGCGAGCATCGCGGAGCCCAACGTCTTCCTCGTCGACGACGTCGCGTTCATCCACCCCGAGCACGGCTTCGCGATCGGACAGGGGCTCGAGAAGCGCGGGGTGAAGAAGGAGTACTACCTCGAGACCCGCTGCGACGTGCTGCTGCGCCATCCGGAAGTCTTCCAGTACTGGAAGCGCCTCGGCCTCAACTACATGTTCCTCGGCGTGGAGGCGCTCGACGAGGACGCGCTGAAGCTCCACCGCAAGCGCGTGACGCCGAGCGAGAACCTCAAGGCGCTCGAGATCGCGCGCACGATGAACGTCACGGTCGCCGTGAACATCATCGCGGACCCGGACTGGGACGAGCGCCGCTTCGCGATCGTGCGCGAGTGGGCGCTGAGCGTGCCGGAGATCGTGCACCTCACGGTGGCGACGCCGTATCCGGGCACCGAGATCTGGCACACGGAGTCGCGCCGGCTCACGTCGCTCGACTACCGTCTGTTCGACGTGCAGCACGCGGTGCTGCCGACGCGCCTGCCGCTCCAGAAGTTCTACGAGGAGCTGGTGAAGACGCAGGCGGTGATCAACCGCAAGCACCTCGGCGTCGCGGCGCTGAAGGACGTGTCGCTGCTCTGCGCGCGGCTGATGCTGCGCGGCCAGACGAACTTCGTGAAGAGCCTGTGGAAGTTCAGCCAGGTCTACTCGGCGGATCGTCAGTTCGGCGATCACGAGCGGCCCGTGACGTACGCGATGCGTCCGCCGGCTCCGCCGGCGAAGCCGCGCGCGCGCGACCTCTTCATCCACGCACAGCACGTCAGCTAGAGTCTCGTGAAATCGGGTGACGCGCCGCCGGCCTGGGGGCCGGGCACGCGCTCCGCGGCGCTGTCGGGCTCCGGCCTCGCTGTCGACGGCCGAAGGCCGTCGACATGCAAGTCCTCCCGCCCTCCGGCGCTTGACCTCCGCGCGACCCGGCCCCCAGGCCGGCGGCGCGTCACCCGATTTAACGAGACTTGATGCCGAGCA
>Ga0233425_10002366_pt1 | contig 37421 bp, 29 predicted proteins | sample Watercolumn_Towu_2_FD_181712 | JGI IMG/M metagenome (GOLD analysis project Ga0233425, IMG submission 181712) | Freshwater microbial communities from Lake Towuti, South Sulawesi, Indonesia - Watercolumn_Towuti2014_140_MG | ecosystem: Environmental > Aquatic > Freshwater > Lake | place... | reverse complement strand
CGATCGGGTCAAATTGGCGACAACATCTTGGGAAGAAATAGAAATCGAGCCGCGAGGGAATGGCTCGGTCACCTGAGTTGAGGCCTGCCAAAAGAAGAACGCTCTCAATTCAGGACAAACGGTGGGGCCGCCTTACCATTAACGGCGAGTTAACAGGTCTTGTGCGATGCTCGATCTCTCTGTACCGCGCGTCTTATGGCGGGAGTGAATGTCATGTATCGCGTCGCACTGGCCGCCTCGGTGGCCGTTTTCCTTTCAGCTTGCAGTCTCGGCACGAGCTCCATCTCCACGGGCTTTGCGGACGAGCCGTCAACGGCGGCAATCCCTCAGAAAAAATCGAGCCCGACCAGCGCCTTGGGCGGGGACGCAAAAGCCAACCGCACCCAGGTCGCGAGTCTCCACGACAAGGCCCCGCCCGGCTCGTTCGAAAAGGCTCCGCTGGGCTCGCTCGCCGATCGCGATTACACCAGCACCGCGCTCGATCCAGAAAGGGCCCGCGACGTCATCAATCAATACCGCCGCGACAAAGGTTTGAAGGCCCTGAGGCTCAGCTCCGGCCTGACCGAAGCGGCCAAGGCTCACTCGCGCGACCTCGCCAAGTGGGATCGCATCTCCCATTACGGATCGGACGGCTCCAACCCTTGGGATCGCGTGAAGCGCACGGGATACAAGGCGAGACTCGCCGCCGAGAACGTCGGGACCGGCCAGATCAACTTCGATGAGGTGATGAAGGGGTGGAAGGAGAGTCCCGGTCACAACAAGAACCTTCTCTTGGCAGACGCGCAGGAGATGGGGATTGCTCTCGTTCAGGACCCCAAGACCGAGTTCAAGTCGTTCTGGACTCTGGTCATCGGCACGCAGATGTAGGATGGCCGGGAGAGCGGTCTCCCCGTTCTCGAGAGCGTTTCGGCCCTTGGACGGCTCGAGTAGCCCCGCTCGCCCGTGTTGCTCTGGGGACCCGCAGTCCCTGCAAAGCCGGGCTCAATGGCCCTGCCGGCCCTTGACTTGATGGGGGTTCTTCTCAATTCTCTACTGAAGCTAGGGTTCGCGTGATCCTGCCGACGGATTTCCGGAGCAGGCCGCGACCTTTTTTTGGTAGATTGACTGGATTGAAGCCACAGAAGGAGTCTCAACATCCGAAAGCCTATGAGGGGCGCGCCTGAGCGCGAGCAGTCCGGCCCGCGGATCAACGATGCGATCCGGGCCCGGGAAGTCCGTCTCATCGATGAGAACGGACAGAATGTGGGTGTCGTCAGCAAATTCGATGCGATCGCCCGTGCGGAGCAGACAGGCCTCGACCTCGTCGAGATCTCTCCTGACGCCGAGCCGCCCGTCTGCAAGATCCTGGACTTCGGCAAATTCAAGTATCAGGAGCAGAAGAAGGCTGCCGAGGCCCGCAAGCATCAGAAGATCGTCGAGATCAAAGAGATCAAGATGCGCCCCGGCATTGATGATCACGACTACGACGTGAAGATGCGGGCGATCCGCCGCTTTTTCGAGGAAGGCGACAAGGTCAAGATCACGCTGCGCTTCCGCGGCCGCGAGATGGCGCACCAGGAGCTCGGCATGAATGTGCTGAAGCGCGTCAAGACCGACACTGAGCCCGTTGCCAAAGTCGAATCTGAGCCGCGCTTCGAGGGCCGGCAGATGGTCATGGTCCTGGCACCGAAATAGCCCGGCCGTCCATCTCCCATGGGTGTCACTGGCTGACCTTTCGAATGTCGCCGCGGCCCGGATTTCCGGGCCGTTAGGCTTTTGCACGTTGCTCGTGGAAACCATGCTCCGATGGAGAGGGGTGGCAGTCGAGAGGCCTTCGGCACACTGCATACATGTGCCGTGGACGGAACATAGGCTCGCGCCTGCCGCTGTGCTGATGCCTGCCGGCTCGAGCGTCAGCATCGGGGTTTTGCGTGAATGGCTGTCGTCGTCAGGGTCGTTGCCGAAAGCGGGGGAGGGATTGCCCGCCTCTTCTCGCGGACGATGAGGTTTCATACGGCAGTGCAGATTGACTGACCGCCCTCACCCCCATCGTCACCGCCGCGCAGGCGGCGGCCTGTCCCGGCAGCAGATTTCTCCTGGGACCGTTTGGACGGGTCGCCTTCTTGGCGGCGATGATGGCAATGCATTGGCCGACGGGTCGAACCTAACGCACACCGGTTTCAGTCGGTGCCGGCGCCGCGGAAGAATCCGTTTGACCTTGCTCATTTTCCGGCCGCACCTCGGATGCCATGCCTCGCTGGCGCGGTGTGGAGATCGATATGAACGGCAATCCAACGATGGGGGCGGCGATTGCGGCTCCGCACGCCGTTCCGGCTCACGCCATTATCGCGGCCTTGGACACCGATCCAGCGGTCGGTCTCTCAGAGCCTGAGGCAGAGGCGAGGCTCGCGCGCTTCGGGCCCAATGAGCTTCTGGGGCACGAGCCGCCCGGAGCGTTGTCCATTCTCATGGATCAGATCGCAAGCCCGGTCGTCGCACTTCTCGCGGCGGCGGCGGCAATCTCGTTCTACTTTCAGGACTGGGCCGAGGCGGCGGCCGTGCTCGTCGTGCTCGCAATCAACACGGCGATCGGATTTGTCACCGAATCACGTGCGCAACGCTCGATGGAGGCGCTTCGCCGGCTCGGAGCCCAGCGGCAACGTGTGCGTCGCGGTGCCCGGGAGCGTATTGTGCCAGCCGGCGAGCTCGTTCCGGGCGACGTCGTGCTCGTCGGCGAAGGCGATGTCGTGGCCGCCGACATCCGGCTTCTCGGCACGAGAGGACTCGAGGCAGACGAGTCGACTCTGACGGGTGAGTCCGTGCCCGTGGGCAAGAGCGTGGTGCCGGTCGCTGAGGCTGCACCTCTCGCTGATCGCCCCTCCATGCTGTTCAAGGGAACGGCCGTGACCCGCGGGGATGGCGAAGGCGTCGTGACGTCGACCGGCTTTGCAACGGAGCTGGGCCATATTGCGCTTTTGGCCGGCACGGCAGAGCCAGAGGAATCGCCGCTCACGCGCCGGCTGGCAGAGCTTTCGGCGGGGCTCGTGCTGATCGTGCTCGTGATCGCGGCGTCGCTCGGCGCCATCGGCATAATGGAGCATCAGGACCCCCTGCTCATGATCAAGGCGGCCATCTCGCTGGCGGTCGCCGCCATTCCCGAGGGTCTGCCGATCGTCGCAACGCTCGTGCTTGCTCGCGGCATGCTGCGCCTCGCTGACCGGCACGCGATCATCGAAAGGCTTCCCGCTGTCGAGACCTTGGGGGCCACGACCGTCATTCTGACCGACAAGACCGGGACGCTGACCGAGAACCGGATGACGGTTGCGCGCCTTGCGATCCCATCGGGCGATATCGACCTTAGGAAAGGCCTAGCCGGAGATGGCAGCGCCAATTCCACTCTTCGCCAGGAAGCGAACCAGCTCCTGACGGCCGGTGCTCTCTGCAACGGCGCCAGTCTCGGTGCCGAGGGCAAGGAGCAGAGCGGCGATCCGATGGAGCTCGCCTTGCTCACGGCAGCGCGCCGCTTCGGCCTCGAGCGGTCCGATCTCGAATTGAGAATGCCGGAGTGCGAGCGCGTCGCCTTCGACAGCGCGGCAAAGTTCATGGCGACTGTGCATCGGAACGCCGGCGCGCTTCTGATCGCGGTCAAGGGTGCGCCCGAGGTCATCTTGGAGCGCTGCCGCCGGGTGGGGGCCGGGGAAGGAGAGGCGCTTCTCGACGAGAGCTTGCGCTCGGCATGGCTGGAGCGCGCCAGGTCGCTCGGTAACGAGGGCTTGAGGGTGCTGGCCTTCGCGCGGGCGGAGGCGCGCGAGTTCAGGGGAGAGATCGGCAACGACCTGACGCTCCTGGGGCTCGCGGCCCTCGAGGATCCGCCTCGTGCCGGCGTGCGTGAGGCCATTGCGGCCTGCCGTAGCGCCGGCATCGAGGTCGTCATGGTGACAGGCGATCATGCCGGCACGGCCGCGGCCATTGCAAAAGCGGTCGGATTTGGCCCCGGACCGATCACCGTCGTGGAAGGGCGCGACCTCGAGAGCGAAAATGCCGTGGCGAGCTTGCCGGAACGCGGCGTCGAGGTGCTTGCGCGCGTTACGCCGCGCCAGAAGCTCGAGTTGGTCGAGGCCTACCAGCGCGCGGGGCATATCGTTGCCATGACCGGAGATGGCGTCAACGACGCTCCCGCCCTCAAGAAGGCCGACATCGGCATCGCGATGGGACGGCGCGGGACGGAGATCGCGCGTCAGGCCGCAGTCATGGTTCTGACCGACGACGCCTTTCCGACCATTGTCGAGGCCGTGCGCCAGGGTCGTGTGATCTTCTCCAACGTGCGCCGTTTCATCGTCTACCTCCTGTCCTGCAATCTGAGCGAGGTCCTGGTGGTGAGCCTCGCCATACTGGCCGGGCTCCCGCTGCCGCTCCAGCCGATCCAGATTTTGTTCATGAACGTCGTGACGGACGTGTTCCCCGCGCTCGCTCTGGCCATGGGCGAGGGCGACGGTCATGTGCTCGAGCGGCCTCCACGCGATCCTAGAGAGCCCATCATCGCCAAAAGGCATTGGGTGCGGATCGTCGCCTTCAGCGCCGTCATCACGTCTTTCACTCTGGGAGCCATGCTGCTGGCGCTCGAATGGGAAGGCGTCGACAGAGGCACAGCAACGACGATCTCATTTCTCACGCTGGCGCTGACGCAGCTCTGGTTTGCATTCAACATGACCGATACCGGAGAGGGGTTGATTGTGAGCAATGTCGTGAAGAACGCTTACGTCTGGGGTGCATTGCTGTTGTGTATTCTGATGCTGGTTGCGGCATTGACCATTGCTCCACTTTCGCACGCGCTCGACATCGCCACGCCGGACGCGACCGGTCTTGCCATTGCCGGCGGAGCTAGCCTTGGTGCGTTGCTCGTCGGAGCGGCGGTGCTCAGCGTGCTGCGCGCCAGCCCGCTCTTCTCACAGGGTTGAGGGCGGCAAGGGAGCACCTTGTGAGCCACTGGGACGCAGGTCGAGCCGGACACGGCTCACCGCGAGGTCGCCGGGCTCGGCCGCGATCGTAAACCCCAGCTCGCGGCACATGGCGAGCATCGTCGTGTTCTCGGTGAGTACGGATCCCGTGAGGCTCTCGAGACCTTCGGCGCGCGCGTAGTCGATGAGGTGGCGCATCAGGTGCCAGCCCAACCCGCGGCCCTTCAAGCTCGAGCGCACCAGCACGGCGAACTCGCCGGACTTGTAGTCTGGATCGGCCGCAAAGCGGACCACGCCGAGGAGATCGCCTGTCTCGGTATCGATGGCTACGAAGGCCATCTCGCGTGCATAGTCGATTTGCGTGAGCCGGGCCACGAAGGCATGGCTCAACTGCTTCATCGGCACAAAAAAGCGCAGCCGGATGTCCTCGGGCGAGACGTTCTGAAAGAAGGCGGCGTAACGCAACTCATCGTCGGGCCGGATCGGTCTCATTGTGACGCCGCGATTTCCCTCCAGGGTCATCTCCGTCTCCCATCGCGACGGATAGGGACGGATGGACATGGGAGCGCGCGGCTCCCGCCCTGGATCGGCTACGCCAACCCTGGCGTCGAGGGCGACGACGCCAGATTCGTCAGCCACGAGGGGATTGATGTCGAGCTCGTGGATCGCATCATTCTCGGAGACGAGATAGCTGAGACGCACAAGCGTGAGGGCAATGGCATCGAGATCGGCGGGTTTGCGATCACGATAGCCGGCGAGGAGGCGGTATGTTCTCGTCTGACGCATGAGGTCGTGGGCGAGGCCGAGGTCGAGTGGTGGCAGGGCCTGAGCGGTATCGCGCAGCACCTCCACTGCCGTGCCGCCCGCTCCGAATGTGATCATAGGACCGAACGTCGGGTCCACGCTTGCACCGATGATAAGCTCGTGTGCACGCGGCCTTGCGATCATGGGCTGGACGGTGAAGCCGTCGATGCGTGCCCCCGGCACGGCTTGGACAATCCGTTCCAGCATGGCCGCGGCCTGCTCGCGGGCTTCGAGAGTGCTTGCGATATTGAGCCGGACGCCGCCCACGTCCGATTTGTGCGTGATGCCGGGTGAAAGAATCTTGATGGCAACAGCCGCGTGGCTCTCGAGGAAGCGGCCTGCCAGCCGTTCCGCCTCCTCCGGTGTGGCGGCAATCTCGGTCGGCACAGTCGGGATGCCGTAGGAGAGAAGCAGCGACTTCGAGTCCGGCTCCGAAAGAATCGACGCTCCGCTGCGGATAGCCTTGTCGACAATGCTTCGCGCGGCCCTCCGATCGAAGGTGAGACCGGAGGGCAGCGACGGGGGCGTTCGCATCAGCTCGGCTTGTGCCCGCCGGTAGCGGGCCAGCTGCATGAACCCGTCGATGGCATCCTCGGGCGATTCGAAGGCCGGAACGCCCTCGGCGCGGAATGCGACGCGCGCCGGCTCGGCCGCGCCATCGCCGAGCCAGGCGGCCAAAAGGGGTTTGGTGTGCTTCTGCCGCCTGTGCCGCTTCACGGTGGCAAGCGCAGCCTCGGCGGCCTCGGTCCCGTCCGCCAATGCGGTCGGACAGTTCATGATGAGGATCGCATCGGACGAGCTGTCGCCAAGCAGAACATCGAGGGCCGCGGCGTATCGCTCCGGCTTGGCATCGCCTATGATATCGACGGGATTGCTGCCAGACCACGTCGGGGGCAGGACGCGATCGAGGGCTGCTTTCACAGGGTCGTCGAGGGGCGCAAGCACGCCGTTCCAGTCTGCCAGGCAATCGGCAGCGAGCACGCCAGCGCCGCCGCCATTGGTGACGATCATGAGCCGCTCGCCGGCGAGCGGGGGCGTACGCGAGAGAATCTCGGCGGCGTCGAACAACTCCTCGAGGGTTTTGACCCTGAGCACGCCGGCGCGGCGGAAGGCGGCGTCATAGGCGGCATCGGAACCCGCGAGCGCGCCCGTGTGCGAAAGGGCAGCGCGTGCGCCCGCAGCATGTCGTCCGGACTTGATGACGATCACGGGTTTGGCCCGCGCCGCCCGGCGAGCGGCCGAAAGGAACTTCGGCGCATGCGTGATGGATTCAATATAGAGCAGTATGGCCCGGCTCGAGACGTCTGCAGCGAGGTAGTCCAAGAGGTCGCCGAAATCCACATCCGCCATGTCGCCCAGCGAGACGACGTGGCTGAAGCCGATAGCGCGGGCGCTGGCCCAGTCGATGATGCTCGTGATGAGCGCGCCCGATTGGGAGAGGAAGGCGAGATCGCCCTCGAGGGGGGCGCGATGGGCGAAACTGGCGTTGAGGCCGAGCTCAGGCAGCAGAAGTCCCAGGCAATTCGGCCCTTGAATGCGCAGGCACGTCGGGCGCGCGGCATTGAGCATCTCGGCGCGCGCCTCGCCCGCGATCCCGGCCGTAATGACCACTGCAGCCCGCGTTCCCTTTTTGCCGAGTTGGCTGACGAGCTCTGGGACGGATGGGGGCGGTGTCGCGATCACGGCGAGCTCGGGCACATCCGGAAGCTCTGCGACAGAAGGAAAGCAGCGCTGTCCCTCGATCCTCTCGTGGCGTGGGTTGATCAGGTGAATGGGACCTTTGAACCGGCCCCCCAGCATGTTGCGGGTCACGATGTTGCCGAGGCTGCCGGGCTCGGGGCTGGCGCCGATCAGTAGAGCCGAGTGCGGGCGCAACAGGGCGTCGAGATTGCGGATCGTCATGGCTTGCTTTGCCGCTTTACGATGAGGGCCGTTGCGGCAGCGAGCGTTTCCGCCGGACTGCCACCCGAGGAGAGTCTGGCCCAGCCGATGGACCCAATGTCGTAGCCGAGCTGGCCGGCAACGACAGCGCGCGTAGCGTCGGAAGCATCGTTCCGCCGCTCCTCGACGCGCTGCATCAGGGTTTCGGAGGGCGCCTCGAGCCAAAGCCCGGTGAATGGTACGCCGCACCCTTTTGCGACGTCCTCGATGGCGTCGCGTTCATTGGTGCGGGCATAAACGGCATCCGTGATGACGGACTGGCCCGATCGCAGCGCCGCCCCGGCCTTCTCGAGGAGCGTGTCATAGACCCGCCTCGAGGCGTCGTGACCATAGGCATCGGGCCCGAGGCGCTCGGTCTCGCCAGCGTTGAAGAGCGCCTTGCGCTCGAGATCGGACCTCAAATGCACAGCGCCCGGCGCACGGCCGATGTGAGGCGCGAGCGCTGCGGCGAGCGTCGACTTTCCCGTTCCCGACAGGCCTCCCACGGCCAGAGCCATCGGCTTCTCAGGCGACAGGAGGGCGAGAGCCGTCGCGAGATACGTGCGCGCCTCCGAGATAGTGCGCTTCCCCCCTTCTCCATCCACCTGCTCGGCACGCTCGGCGGCAACCATCGCGCGTACGCCAGCTCGCAGAGACATGAACAGCGGCAGCGCCGCAAGCCCTGCGAGGTCGAGCAGGCTCTCAGAGCGCCACAGCCAGCGGTTCAGGACGATGTTGGCAGCCGGGCGCAGTCCACGATGCTCGAGGTCCATGATGAGGAAGGCGAGGTCGTAGAGGACGTCGATGGTCGCGATTCTGTCATCGAACTCGATGGCATCGAACAGGACGGGCTTCTCCTTCCACAGCACGATATTGCCGAGGTGGAGATCGCCATGACAGCGGCGCACGCAGCCGGCAAGGTCGCGACGCACGAGAATGTCGCGATTGGCAGCAATCTCCTCCTCCGACCGGCCGGCAAAGCGCAGAATGGCGCTCGCGTCCAACTCCGCGTGAGCCGACTGAAGAGCGGCCGTCACTTGTCCGGCGATGGCGCGCATCTGGCCCGGCGTATCGGCTTCGCCGGCCCGGGGGGCTTTGGCGTGCATCTCGAAGACGGCGTCGGCCAGGTCGCGGCAGAGAAGGGCGTCGAGACCGCTCGTTTTGACCCGCTCGGACAGGAGGTCACGCTCGTCGAAGCGCGTCATGCGCAGAGCCCACTCGACCGGGGTGCCGCCGCTCTCCACCGATAGCGCCCCGGTCGCGCTTTTCTTGATCGCGACAAGAGAGAGATAGATGTCCGGAGCCAGAGGCCGGTTGATGGCGAGCTCATGCTCGAGCGCCCGTCTGCGCCGCTCGAGCGTCGAAAAGTCCATGTAGGGAAAGCGCACGGCGCGCTTGATCTTCCAAGCCTCATTGCCCGCGAGAAAGACGATGGCTCCGTGCGTTTCGCGCCGGTCGACGCGTTGCGGGGCATGAGGATAGGAGCTGGCCTCAGACAGGAAACCAATGACCTCGGACTGGTCGTCGGCAGTGGAGCCGCCAGGAGATGGTTCCATTGTCTCGGCCATCCGGTATCCTCATGCCCGGCCGATCGGCGAGCCGGCCAGACCGGATAATCGATACATCGGATCGGATGCCGATGGCCAGTCGGATCGCCGTTCGCTCAGCAGACGGCCGGCTCGCAGAGGCGGATCTCGAATTTCTGGTGCGGACGCGGCCGCGAGAAGTCGAACATGCGTCCATCGATGCACGAGACACGACCCTCGAGCGCGATGCCGTCGCCGATCCTAAGCTCGTTGAACATCAGGAGCTCGTGAAGCTGGCAGGTCTTCTCCGACATGAGCTGCTGCTCGAGAATGATGCGCCATCTGACGTCCGGCTCGGGCTCATCAGCGGCTCTCGCGGGTGAGCCCGCAGAAGCGAGGGACAAGACGGCAAGAGCTGCGCCAATGACCAGCCGCAAGCGAGACGGAGAGCGCGGATGCTCGGGCATGATGCAGTCTTTCCTTGGCTTTCCTCGGGTCTCGAAGCAAATTAAGCTCGCCGAAACTGCCGCCTCGGGACGATGCCGGCCTTGACCGGGGTCAACGCCTTTCGGTGGCTGGCAGTGATTCCATATCAATTGCTGTCGTTCAATCGTTGAGCAGAAGCAGCGTTCGCGTGGAGATCGGCACGTGACAGACGGGGAGGTTTGATGATGACGCTGACCAACGCCGCCGGACGACTTCGCCGAATCCGGCTCGAGCTCGCCCGCGATCCGGACCATCCCGAAGGGAGCAGGGACAAGGGGTACGACTTCATCGCTCCCCTCGATGCACAGGGACGCATCGATGCCGACGCCTGGCACGAGACCAGAGAGCGCTGCCGGGTGCGCAGGTTTTGGGGTCACGAGCCGAGCGAGGTTGGCCACATCGTGCGCAAGCCTGGGGGCGCCTGGGCCTTTCACTACGACATTCATGGCGATCCTGAGCGCGACGAATCGGGCTTCCGCTTCGAGAGGCACGTTTTTGCGCCCGGGGAGTATCTCTCGATCAAGGAGCAGGATGGCGTATTGAGGACGTTCAAGGTCATGAGCGTCCTCGAGCTCGACTGAGGGGCAATCGGCGGCCGCTCTGGCCTGCAATCGGGTCCGGCCTTGATGACCATCAATGAAGTCGGGGCTTGGCGGAGCCAACGATGAGCCTCATTGAAACCTCATGGAGGAACGCAACATGAAATCGGAGTCATGGCTGCCTTCGCTGTGGAAGGAGCGGAAGGGAGCGGCCGACCCCTTTACGCACCTGCGCTCACAGATGGATGATCTCATCAACGACTGGGCCGGCGGTTTTGGCGGGCTTGCCCCTTGGCCGGCTGGCGCATCGACGCTGCGGATCGACGTCAGCGAGACACCCAGCGAGCTTACGGTCAAAGCGGACCTGCCCGGCGTAGATCAGAAGGACATCGACATCACTGTCTCGGGCGACAGGCTCTCCATCCGCGCCGAGAAAAAGTCCGAGAAGGACGAAAAGAAGGAGGACAAGGGGCGCATCTATCATCGCGTCGAGCGGTCTTACGGAAGCTTCGAGCGCAGCATCTCGCTTCCTTTTGAGGCCGATCCTCAAACGGTCTCGGCCGATTTCTCGGGCGGCGTACTGACGATCAAGCTGCCGAAGCCGGCCGAGGTGCAGAGGCAAGCCCGCCAGATCGAGATCAAAAGTACAGGCTGAGGCAGACCTCCGGGTCCCGGCCGGGGCTCGGGGGCGGGCTTCTGCCGCAAAGCGCCCATGAGTGCTTGCCGCTGGCGCCAGAGGCCGGTGCGCGCTATGCGAAATGCATGACAAGCGCTGCTCCAGACGCTGGCGGAGCCTCGGCCGGGGCCCGGCAACTCGAGGCCATACTCGAATCGGCCGTCGCCTGCATCGTAACGATCGACAGCTCGGGCGTGGTTCTGTCGGCCAACCCGGCGGCTCGGCGCATGTTCGGCTACGAGCCGGCCGAGATCATAGGGCAAAATGTCTCCGTCCTGATGCCGGAGCGGGAAAGAGCCGAGCACGACGGTTACATCAGACGCTATATCACTTCGGGAAAGAAGAAGATCATCGGCATCGGCCGAAACGTCGAGGGCCGGCGCAAGGACGGCACCCTGTTTCCCATGCACCTGTCGGTCGGCGAGTTCACGGTTGATGGTGAGCGCCGTTTCACGGGGATCATGCACGACCTCTCGGAGCAGAGGCGCATCGAGAGTGAGCTCACGCGCGAGCAGGCTTTGTTCCGTTCGATCTTCGAGACTAACCCCGTCGCGCTCGCCATTTGCGATCCGGAGAAGAGATTGCGGCTGACGAACACGGCCTTCGAGGCCATGTTTGAGCAAGAAGGCAAGGATCTCGCTGGCACCGATGCTGCCGATCTCATCGAACGGCCGCACAACGTCGGGAAAACACCGGGTGCGAGGCTCGAAGGGCCGGATCCGGGTGGCGCTGCGGCCCGGCCGGCACAATTCCGCCGCAGCTCCGGCTCGAACTTTCCGGGCGAGTACCTCCATTCCGAGATCCGCGACAGCACCGGAGCGCTCCTCGGCTCGCTGCTGCTCGTCCGCGATCTGTCCGAGGTCCAAAAGCAGGAGGCCGCGCACCGGCAGTCTCAGCGCCTCGAGGCCATCGGGCAGTTGACCGGCGGCGTGGCCCACGACTTCAACAACATTCTCACCGTCATTCTCGGCAATCTCGAGCTGCTCGAGGCCAAGCTCGGAGCTCCACTCGAGCAGTCGCTCGTGCGTGAGGCCATGGAGGCCGCGGAGATGGGCGCGCGCCTCACCGACCACCTCCTGACGTTCAGCCGCCGGCAGCACCTCGAAACGCGCGAGATCGATCTCAACGAGTTCGTGCTGGGCCTCATCGAGCTTCTGCGCAGGACGTTGGGCGAGGATGTCGATCTGTCGACGGCTTTGGCCGGGGATTTGTGGCTGACACGTGCCGATGCCGTTCAGGTCGAGAACGCTGTGCTCAATCTCGCGATCAACGCTCGTGACGCCATGCCCAATGGCGGACGCATCGTCATCGAGACACGCAATGTCAGGCTCGACAAGACCGCTGTCGCGCTGGTTCCTGGCCTGCGCCCCGGAGACTACGTGTCGCTCTCGGTCTCAGATACCGGCATGGGCATGCCGCGCGAGGTTTTGGAGCGAGCTTTCGAGCCGTTCTTTACGACCAAGGGCAAGGGGCGAGGGACGGGCCTGGGGCTGGCGACCATCTATGGGTTCGCCAAGCAGTCGAACGGACACGTGACGCTCTACAGCGAGCCGGGCAAGGGAACGACCGTCAATCTGTACCTGCCGCGCTCGGGCGAGGATGCCAGGACGGGCGCGAGCAGGCCCGAGCGTGCGAGTCCGATGCAAGGAAAAGGCGAGGTCGTGCTCGTTGTCGAGGATGACGAGCGTGTCCGGCGGCTGACGTCAGCCCGACTTGCCGATCTCGGCTACGTGCCCCGCGAGGCAAGCTCGGCAGCGGAGGCATTGCAGATCCTCGAGCGAGGAGAGAAGGTCGATCTCGTGTTCACCGATCTCGTCATGCCGGGCGGAATGTCGGGTCTGGACTTGGCAAAATTAGTGCAATCGCGCTGGAGCCAGGTCGGCGTGCTCCTCACCTCGGGTTACTCGGAGGAGCTGGTGTCGAGTGAGAACGGCGGCGGCCGGCTCGGCGTTGGTCTCTTGCGCAAGCCCTACCGTCAGGCCGAATTGGCGATCGCCATCGGCGAGGCCATCGGGACCCGGAAAGCGCTCTAGAGAGTTTCCCACGTAGGTTGGGTCAAGGCCCGCGTCTTCAGCGGGCCGCGACCCAACGATTTTTGGCCAGCCGTTAGATGTTGGGTCGCGCTACGCTTGACCCAGACCTACGGCCCAGCGATTCACATCAGGCGGAAAGCGCTCTAGGTAGTTCTGGTCACATCGGCGGTCAGGGAATAGCCCACTCCGCGCACAGTCTTGATGAGCTGACGATGCCCAGGAGCGGGCTCGATCTTTCTGCGCAGCTTGACCACCATGTTGTCGATGGTGCGATCCGTCGGGCTCCAGTCGTGCCCCTTCATGAGGTCCATGATCCGGTCACGCGACAAAACGGTGTTGGCGTGCCGCACGAGCACCTCGAGCAGGCTGAACTCGGCCGTGGTCAGCTCGCACAACTCACCGTCCGGAGAGAGAAGCTCGCGCTTTGGCACGTCGAGCCGCCAGCCGGCGAATTGAAAGACATCTTTGCGAGCAGCATTGGCGTCTCGCCCTTCGGGTCCGTTGGCGCTCGGATCGATCCGGCGAAGGACCGCACGAATTCGAGCCAGCACCTCGCGCAAGTGGAACGGCTTTGTAACGTAGTCGTCTGCACCGAGCTCGAGACCCACAACCCGGTCGATCGTGTCGCCCCGTCCGGTCAGCATCACGACCGGAATCCGGGACTGTCCCCTGATCTCGCGAACAAGGGCGAGGCCGTCCTCATCTGGAAGGCCGATGTCGAGTGTGGCCAGATCGGGGGGGCTTTCCGCGATCCTGCGCCGGGCCTCCTGAGCCGTGCCTGCCTCGCTGACCCGAAAACCCTCGCCCTCGAGGCAGCGTCGCAACAGAAGTCGTATCTTTGGATCGTCGTCGACGACGAGGATATGGGCTGTTGCTGGGGTGGTCATTGGAGAGGTGGACGTTAATCGAGGGGCAGGCCACGACTTGGCGGCTCGTGCGAGCGGCGCCCAGGCCCTGGCGGCGATCTGACGCAATCTACACGAGCCGCCAATGACAAACGATTACAATCGGTGACGGGAGGCGGATAATCCAGAGCAGGAGGCGTGCTTAGTTCGGCCCGAAGGCAAGGTTGCATTGAGCTGAGGAGCAAGACGCCATGTTGGAGCTTGGATCCGACCACACTGAAGCCATCAGCAGCATCCACGTCGACAAGAGGGGTCGCACGTGCGGAGGGCCAGCCGCGGCCCTGCAGGGGCTGCCGTTGGAGGGCATCATATCGGCAAGCTATGCCCCGCGCGAGGACCTCTTTCTCGAAGGCGACCGGGTGGGGTGCATTTTCGAGATCGCAAAGGGCATTATCTGCGGTTACAGATTGTCTCCAGACGGAACTCGGCACGTTGTCTCCTTCTATTTCCCGGGGGACCTTATCGCGTGCTGCTGGCCCGATCGCTCAACTTTCAGCGCTCAGGCACTGACCCCCGTTCGCGTCCGGCGCATTCCCAAGAGCGCCATCGATCATATGATCGAGCAGCGTCCCGGGTTCGCCCGCCAGCTGCTCGACCTTACGGGCCACGAGCTGGCCGTGACGCGCGACCATCTCATGTGCATCGCCTCGAAGTCGGCAGAGGCCAAGATTGCCGGCTTTCTGTTGGCACTGCAGCACCGGAATCGCCAGCAGTCCAAGGATCCAGATACCCTCGACATCCCGATGACCCGGGTCGATATCGGAGACTATCTGGGCCTCACGATCGAGACCGTAAGCCGGACGCTGACGAAGTTGCGCAGGTCTGGCGTGATCGATCTGCCAAAGGCGACGACGATACTGATCAAGAGCGGCGAGGCACTGCAGTCAATCGCAGGTGAATAGATCGAGGTCCAGCGTAGGAAGGACGGACGATCCGCAAGCGGGCTTTCAGAGTGTCTGCCTTGAGAAACGTCAATGCGCCGGCAGCCTCCAGATGGCGATCTGCTGCCAGGGAAGATTTCAGCAGCAGACTTCAAGCATTGTCGATTGCCGTGACCAAGTCGACCAAGATCCGGCTCGCCATTGGCCTGTTTTCAGGGGTCAATGAGCTGGCGGCCGTCATTGAGGCCCTTTTGCAGACAGGCATCGGCCAGGACCGGCTGAGGGTTGTGGTGACCGTCGCCCGTGAGGGCGGCGCGGTCGCCGGGCCTCTGGCGGGGGGCTCAGAGGCGTCTCCTCCAGGGGTCGGCGCTTGGCGCGTCTTAGTTCCCGCTGCCCCCCGCGCAAGAGCAGGTGACGGGACCCGGCTACGGTCCTCGCCGACCCGGGCCCGGCGAGGCGACGCCGAAGGCAACAGGGGCCCGACCGAGCCGGATTTCGTGCTGGCTTTCCGCCGCTGGAGTCTTGATCGCCAAGTGCGCCGGCTGCAAACCCACCTCGAGAACGGGGGCGCTGCCGTTTTCATTCGCGTTCTCGACGATGCCGAGCAGATGAGCGTGTGTGCTACCCTGCTCGACCACGCCAGCACGAGCGTTGAAACGCACGAGGTCGGGCGCGGCCGCTCCGGCGCGGTACACTGACGCGGCCCAACTGCACCAGATCTCCTCAACGTGTCCGTCACCACCCCGGATATGTCGGTCGTTTCGGCCGCATCTCGGGCGTCTCATGAGGCCCTCTCCACGGACTCGCGTTCGTGCCGCATTGCGGGAAGCCAAAGGTCGCACTTTGATGTTTGTCAAGGTTCGAGGCCGGGTGCACAATTGTTGTGCCCTGAGCAATGGGCGGCCGCCCTGCTCCTCGGGCAGGGCCGAATTCAGAACGAGGGGATGAGGCATATCATGACGGATACGGCCGCAGAACGCAGTGCGTTTGTCGATTCTCTTGCTGTCCTCACCGCCGCCGGATGCGCAGTCGCGGGGCTCTTGCTCGCGTTCTGGGCAGAAGACCCGGTGTTTGCCTTCCACGGTGTGGTGTTCGCGATCGGGGCGGCGATTGCCTCAGCCTTCGTGATGTACCGGGGGTTCGGCTCTGGAGGTCCCCACATCGCGGGGGAGACCTACTTCGACAGTCCGATCCGCTTTGCCACGATTGCTGCCCTGTTCTGGGGCATCGCAGGCTTCCTGGTGGGAGACATCATCGCCTGGCAGCTCGCATTTCCGGCCCTCAACCTCGATCTTCCCTGGACCAGCTTCGGACGCCTGCGGCCTTTGCACACTTCGGCGGTGATCTTCGCCTTCGGCGGCAACGTGCTGCTCGCCACGTCGTTCTACGTCGTGCAGCGAACCTGCCATGCGAGCCTTGCCGGCCGCTGGTCGCCCTGGTTCGTCGTCTGGGGCTACAACGTGTTCATCGCCATTGCCGGCACCGGCTACCTCCTCGGCATCACCGAGGGCAAGGAATACGCTGAGCCCGAGTGGTACGCGGACTTGTGGCTGACGATTGTCTGGGTCGTCTATCTCCTGGTCTTCCTCGGCACGCTCATGAAGCGCAAGGAGCCGCATATCTATGTGGCAAACTGGTTCTATCTCTCGTTCATCGTCACGGTTGCGATGCTGCACATCGTCAACAACCTGTCGGTGCCTGTGAGCCTGCTCGGAGCGAAGAGCTACGGCGTTTTCTCAGGCGTGCAGGATGCGATGACTCAGTGGTGGTATGGCCATAACGCCGTCGGCTTCTTTCTGACCGCCGCGTTCCTCGGCATCATGTACTATTTCGTTCCCAAACGGGTGGAGCGACCCGTCTATTCGTACCGTCTCTCCATCGTCCACTTCTGGACGCTGATCTTCCTCTATATCTGGGCCGGCCCTCATCATCTCCATTACACGGCGCTGCCCGAGTGGGTACAGACGCTGGGCATGACCTTCTCGGTCATCCTCTGGATGCCCTCGTGGGGCGGCATGATCAACGGCCTGATGACGCTGTCGGGCGCGTGGGACAAGCTACGCACAGATCCGGTCGTGCGTCTTCTGGTAGTGGCCGTCGCCTTCTACGGCATGTCGACCTTCGAAGGTCCGCTCATGTCGATCAAGGCCGTCAACTCGCTCTCGCACTACACGGATTGGACCATCGGCCACGTCCACTCGGGCGCACTCGGCTGGGTCGCCATGATCTCGTTCGGAGCCATCTACTGCCTTGTTCCGTGGCTGTGGAAACGCAAGGCGCTCTACTCGATCCGCCTCGTGGAGTGGCACTTCTGGATCTCGACCATCGGCATCCTGCTCTACATCACCGCGATGTGGGTGTCGGGAATCCTCCAGGGCCTGATGTGGCGAGCCTATGATCAGCTGGGGTTCCTGACCTACTCGTTCGTCGAGACGGTCGAGGCCATGCATCCCTTCTACATCATCCGTGCCGTGGGCGGCGGGCTGTTCGTCGTCGGCGGGCTGATCATGGCCTACAACATCTGGCGCACGGTCCGCGGCGACGAGCCCGTCGATGCCGCCGACCAGCCGCGTGTTGCCGCGGCGCCCGAGCTGCGCCTCGCCAACGCCTAATGGGGGATTGATCCATGAAACACGAAGTCTTCGAGAAGAACTCGATCCTCCTCTTGGTGTGCGCGCTCTTGGTCGTCTCGATTGGCGGCATCGTTGAGATCGCGCCGTTGTTCTGGGTGGAGAGCACGATCGAGAAGGTCTCGGGCATGCGGCCCTATACGCCGCTCGAGCAGGCAGGTCGCAACGTCTACATCCGTGAAGGCTGTTACACCTGCCACAGCCAGATGATCCGAACCCTGCGCGACGAGGTGGAGCGTTACGGGCACTACAGCCTCGCGGCCGAGAGCATGTACGACCATCCGTTCCAATGGGGCTCGAAGCGCACGGGCCCCGATCTCGCGCGCGTCGGCGGCAAGTACTCCGACCAGTGGCACGTCGAGCACATGAACGATCCGCGCTCGGTCGTCCCAGAGAGCATCATGCCGGGCTATTCCTGGCTTGCCAAGAACAAGGTCGATGCCGAGGCGATGCCCGGCCATCTGGAGACACTCAGGATGGTTGGTGTGCCCTACTCCGACGACATGATCAAGAGCGCCGCCGCCGATCTCGTGGCTCAGGCGACGCCCGGCTCGAAGGGTGCAAAAGGGCTCCTCGATCGCTATCGGACGTTCGTAACCGATCCCGCGAAGCCGGACCCCAAGGCGGATGCCAAGGTGAGGATCGCCAACTTCGACGGAAACGAAGCGGAGGTGACCGAGCTCGACGCGCTGATCGCCTACCTGCAGATGCTCGGCACTCTCGTCGACTTCACGAAGTTCGACGCCGCTGGCCCCAATCTAAGGTGAGGAGCTTCGAGCGCATGACCTACGAAACCGTTGCAGTGTTAAGCCAAGCCGCTTCGCTCGTGCTCTTCATGTCGCTGTTCGCCGTCGTGCTCGTCTGGGTGCTGCGGCCCAAGATGAAGGAGCGTCTCGAGCGCGCACAGCGTGAAGCCTTGGATCTCGAACTCAAGAATACCTCGACGGGGGGCCGCTCATGAGCGCACACAAGGAAGTCGATGACGTCACCGGCGTCGAGACCACGGGTCACGTCTGGGACGGAGATCTCAAGGAGCTCAACAAGCCGCTGCCCAAGTGGTGGCTCTACACAATGTATGCCTGCACCGTCTGGGCGATCCTCTATTGGATCGCCTATCCGGCGTGGCCTACCCTCACCGGCTATACTCGAGGCGTGCTCGGCTACAGTCAGCGGGCCAACGTCATGCAGCAGGTGGCGGATGCACGGGCCGCGCAGGCAGGGTTCCGCGACGAGCTTGCCAAGACGGCGCTCACAGAGGTGAGGTCCAAGCCGGAGCTTTTGCGCTTCGCAACCGAGGGAGGCAGGGCCGCATTCGGGACCAACTGCTCTCCCTGTCACGGCCGCGGCGCGCAAGGCGCGGCCGGCTATCCGAACCTCAATGACGACGATTGGCTATGGGGCGGCACGCTGGCTGACGTCGAGAAGACGATTCAGTTCGGCATCCGGTCGAGCCACAAGGACACGCGCAACTCCGCAATGCCGCGCTTTGGCCTCGACGGCGTCCTCGACAACAAGCAAATGGGGGATGTCGCCGAGTTCGTTCTCTCGCTGTCCGGTGCCAGCACCGACAAGGAGGCAGCGGGGCGTGGCGGAGCGATCTTTGCTGAGCAGTGTGTCGCCTGCCACGGCGAGAAAGGGACTGGAAACCAGGAAATGGGTGCGCCCAACCTTTCCGACCAGATCTGGCTTTATGGCGGTCGCAAGGAGGACGTTCTCGAGACCCTCAACACGGGCCGGGGTGGTATGATGCCGAGCTGGAAGGATCGGCTCGATGAGACGACCGTGAAGTCTCTGGCCGTCTATGTCCACGGGCTTGGCGGAGGCAAATGAGGCCGATGCCGCAACAGCGCGGCGCTGGCAAATGGCATCCGGATAGTGGCGCGAAGATCGCTTCCGGAGTGTTGGCTCGCTTCGGCGGGCCGGGGAAGACTGGCCATGACCATCCTGGAGCAACTGGAACGCATGAGGCCGGAGGCGGCGGAAGCCGCTCCCGGCGTTGCCGCGATCGACGTCGAAGCCGTCAATCGCAAGGCGGACCGCTCGCTCTATGCCAAATGGCAGAAAATTCATCCCAAGCGGGCCAAGGGCACGTTTCGCACTCTGAAGTGGGCGCTGATGGCGATCTGCCTCGGCATCTACTACGCGCTGCCCTGGCTTAATTACGATCGCGGACCCGATCTCCCGAGCCAGGCCGTGCTGCTCGATCTGCCAAACCGGAGGTTCTTCTTCTTCGGGCTCGAGGTCTGGCCGCAGGAGTTCTACTACATAACCGGCCTCCTGGTGATTGCGGCGCTCTCCCTGTTCCTGATTACGGCTGTCGCCGGACGCGTGTGGTGCGGCTACTTTTGCCCGCAGACGGTCTGGACCGACCTCATGATTGCCGTCGAGCGCTTCTGGCAGGGCGACAGAAACGCGCGCATCCGTCTCGACAGGGAGCCATGGGGCGCAGTCAAGATCTTGAGGAAGGTGATGACTCACCTTTCCTGGCTCGCGATCGCGGTCTCGACGGGCGGAGCGCTGATCTTCTATTTTGCCGACCCGCCGACGCTATTGCGTGAGCTTATTGCAGGTGAGGCCTCGGTCTTCGCCTATACGTTCCTGGCGCTCTTTACCTTCACGACCTATCTCCTGGGCGGCATCGCGCGCGAGCAGGTATGCATTTATATGTGTCCCTGGCCGCGCATCCAGGGCGCCATGGTCGATCACGAGTCGCTGCTCGTGTCGTACCGGGATTTCCGCGGCGAGCCGCGCGGTCCCGTTCGCAAGAGTGGGTCGTGGGAGTCGCGCGGCGACTGCATCGACTGCAAGGCGTGCGTTGCGGTCTGCCCAATGGGCATCGATATCCGCGACGGAGCCAAGCTCGAATGCATTCAGTGTGCGCTCTGCATCGATGCCTGCAACGAGATCATGGACAAGATCGGCAGGCCCAAAAACCTGATCGCCTACGAGACGATTGCCGGCCAGGAGGCGGCCGCGAAAGGAGAACGTGCGCCGGTCAGGATCGTTCGGGCGCGCACGCTGCTCTACCTCGGACTGATAGCTATCGCCGGCACCATCATGCTCTGGGCGCTCATGGGCCGCACGGTGCTCGAGGTCAATGTGCTTGCCGATCGCAATCCGCTGTTCGTCAAGCTCAGCGACGGCAGCATCCGCAATGGCTTCTCGGTCAAGATCCTGAACAAGCTGCATGAGCCCCGCTCCTTTAGGCTCGGTGTCGAGGGGCTCACGGGAGCGCGGCTCGCAGTCAGTGGTTTCGAAGGGCAGGACGTGCCCGAGATCGAGGTCCGGACCGATACGCTTCGCGAGGTGCATGCCTTCGTTGCGGTACGACCGGAGGACGCCGCTCAGCTTGCCTCACAGACGACGCCCTTCCATTTCGTCGTGACCGATGGCGCATCGGGAGCAACGACACTCAGAACGGCAACATTCCGCAGTCCTGGCGGCACCAAACCCTGAGGACGATATGAGCGAGCACTCTTCAGTCCCGCATGCCTTTCGTCTGGAGGGCCGGCACGTCCTGGCGATTTGCCTGGCTTTTCTGGGGGTGGTGCTGATCGCGAACGGCGCGTTCATCTATGCCGCGCTCTCGACCCACACGGGTGTGGTCGCGAATGAGCCCTACCGCAAGGGTCTCAACTACAATCAGCGCGTTGCCGCCGAGAGGCGACAAGCCGAGCTCGGCTGGACGGCGACGACCCGCTTCGATCCCGCCTCGCGCAAGGTGAGCGCTGTGTTCAAGGGCGCGGACGGCATGCCAGTGACCGCGCTCGGCGTCACAGCTACGCTCTCCAGGCCGGCAACCGACAGCATGGATCGGCGGGCCGTGCTCGAGGAGGCCGGTCCCGGGCGCTACGAGTCGGACACGCTGGACCTGGCGCCGGGAGCCTGGATCCTGGCCATCGAAGCGCTCGCGTCCGGGTCGAGTGGCGAGGAGAGCCTGTATCGCAGCAAGGAGCGGCTATGGCTGGCGCCTTGAAACAGGAGATTGCGGCCCGCACGGCGGCTCACTCGAATGACAACGAGCCGGTGACCGAAAGGGTGACGCTCGCCGTGTCCGAGATGCACTGCGGCGCCTGCATTCACGAGGTCGAGAACGCGCTCTCGGCGATCGATGGCGTCAGCAACGCGCGGGCCAACCTCTCTCTTCGCCGCGTCCTGGTCTCCTTCGATCCGCACCGGGTCGGCCTCGATCAATTGATCGAGGCTCTCGCGGGAGCGGGGTTCACTGCGGCCGAGCTCGCACCCGGACCCAATGCAGACGCGGAAGCACACGACGGGGACCTCCTGCGCCGTCTCGGCGTTGCCGGCTTCGCAGCCATGAACATCATGCTGCTCTCTGTCTCGGTGTGGGCCGGAAAGTCGGGCGAGATGGACGCCTCGGTCGAGACGCTGTTCCACTGGATCTCGGCGCTGATCGCGCTGCCGGCGGTTGTCTATGCGGGACAGCCTTTCTTCAAGTCGGCCGGCGGCGCGCTGAGCGCCCGCCGGCTCAACATGGATGTGCCGATCTCGCTCGGCGTCATTCTTGCGACGGCCATGAGCCTGTTCCAGACCACGCGCGGCAGCGAGCAGGTCTATTTCGATGCCGCGGTCACGCTCCTGGCCTTTCTCCTGGCGGGCCGTTATCTCGATCAGCGCACGCGCACACGGGCGGCAGGAGCTGCCGGCAACCTCATTGGATTGCGGACCATGACCGCATCCGTGATCGGGACCGACGGAGCCATCGAGCGCCGGCCTGCGCGCTCGCTCGTTCCCGGCATGAAGATCCTCTCTGCGGCGGGAGAAAGGATTGCCGCGGACGGCGTGGTGCTCGAAGAGGAGAGCGACGTCGACGAGAGCCTCATCACGGGGGAGACATTGCCGCGGCGCGTGGCTCCCGGAGAGCCGGTCTACGCCGGCACGGTCAACCTGACCGGCCCGCTCGTTATCGAGGCGGCCGCGACCGACGAAGGCACCGTGCTCGCAGAGATCGGCCGGCTGATGCTCTCTGCGGAGCAGGGCCGCGGCAAATACGTGCGTCTGGCGGATCAGGCCGCACGTCTTTACGCGCCGGCGGTTCACGTTCTGGGGCTCTCGACTTTCATCGGCTGGATGATGGCGGGGGCCGGTTGGGAGGCGGCCCTCACAGCAGCCATCGCCGTGCTCATCATCACATGCCCTTGTGCTCTGGCGCTCGCAGTGCCGGTGGTGCAGGTCGTGGCCTCGAGCCGGCTTTTCTCGCGCGGGATCATTCTCAAGGCGGCCGACGGTCTCGAGCGTCTCGCCGAGATCGACTGGGTTGTGCTCGACAAGACCGGTACGCTGACGATGGGGGAGCCCGTCCTGATCGGCCTGCAGGAGAGTTCAGCGCTCGCCGCGGCAGCAGCACTCGGCTCGGCCAGCCGGCACCCGTACTCGCGGGCGCTGGTTCGCGCAGCCTCCGAGCGGGGCATCGCGATCGTTCCGGCACAGGGCGTCTGCGAGGTGCCGGGCGCCGGCCTGGTGCGGACAACCGGGGACGGAGAGGTGCGGCTCGGCTCGGCGCTCTGGTGCGGCCTCGATCAAGGCGAGAGCCGGCCCGACGAGGTCTGGCTCAAGACTCCGGGAAAGGCTCCCGTCGCCTTCCGCTTCTCGGATGCGCTTCGGCCCGATGCGGTCTCGGTGGTCTCGCGTCTCGACGCCGGTGGCTATGCGCTCGAGGTGTTGTCGGGCGATCGGAGCGAGGCTGTCGAACGGGTGGCGCATGATGCGGGCATCCGGGTCTGGCGCGGCGGACGCAAGCCTGACGAGAAGATTGCCCGGCTTGCGGCGCTGAAGGCGTCGGGCCGGCGTGTCCTGATGGTGGGAGACGGCCTCAACGATGCGCCGGCTCTTGCGGCCGCTCATGCCTCTCTGTCGCCGTCGTCGGCTGCCGATATCAGCCAGACGGCGGCCGATGCAGTGTTCCAGGGTCATCGCCTCGAGCCCATCGTCGAGGCGCTCGCTGTCGCCAGGGCAGCGCGGCGCATGTCGCTCGAAAACTTTGCCATTGCCATCGTCTACAACGTATTCTTCGTGCCGTTGGCGATGGCGGGTCTGGTGACGCCCCTCATCGCCGCCGTCGCCATGTCGCTGTCCTCGATCACGGTGACGGCGAATGCCTTGCGTCTCAAGACAAAGAAGCTGGAGCTCGGCTCATGACGTCGCTCGCTTGGCTCATCCCCGCAGCTCTCCTGATGGGAGGGCTTGGACTCGTGGCCTTCCTGTGGTCGCTGAAGGCGGGTCAGTACGAGGACCTCGATGGTGCGTCCTGGCGTGCACTCGACGATACGGACGAGGGAAGCTGCCCCAAGGCCGCTGGGCGGAGTGAGAGCTGAGAAGAGAGGGAGCGCCGCCGTGGAATTGTCGCTTGCAGGTGGTGTGGCTCTCGGGCTTGCGAGCGCGCTGCACTGCGCCTCCATGTGCGGCGGCCTTTCTCTGAGCGCACTCATGCTGTTCAATCCGGCCGGTCGCATGCGGCAGGTCGAGACGCTCGCTCTTATTCAGGCAGGCCGCATCACTGTCTATGTGCTCGCCGGGGCGCTGGCCGGGGCCATCGGCTCGGGCGCGATCGGGTTGCTCGAGCCTCGACAGGCGGCCAAGGTCTTGCAGTGGGCGGCGACCGTCTCTTTGATGTGGATTGGCCTGTCGCTCGCGGGTCTCATGCCGGTCGCGGCGGCGATCGATGGACGCGTGGTCTCGCTCGCTCAATCGGCGGGCCGGTTGCTGGCGCCTCTCAAACGTCAGCGCATGCTTGGACCCTATTCCACCGGCCTCATGTGGGGGATCAGCCCCTGTCCGATGGTCTACGGCGCCCTGTTCACTGCCGCGCTCACAGGCTCGGCGGGTTCGGGGGCGGTGCTGATGCTCGGGTTCGGGGCGGGGACCGTGCCAGCGGTCGCCGCCTCGGCCTTAGGTCTCAACACATTGCTGAGGCATTCGTGGGCGCCACCTGTTCGCGTCGGGCTCGGGATCACCACTGCGCTGGCGGGGTTCCTGAGCCTCTACACAGGGTATCTCGATTTCGGCGCGTTCTGCCTGCAAAAAGTGAATTGATGACATAGCGGCCCATGCAAGGTGACAGATGGGCGGTTTAGGGCCGGGTGTCGAAGGAGGCCGGTCAGCCGGATTCATTGGGTCCCTGCGGCGCGGCCCGGCGTTTCCATCTTGCGGATCAAGGGAGATGCCCACGGTCCGCTGATCTCCACGGAGCCGATCACCGCGGGTCGGCCGCTTGCATTCAATTCGTCCTGCGCCACCGACTGCAACTGAACGGCGAGAGCCTTCTGGACGGGGTCGATTGTTCCGCTCGCCAAAAAGCGTGCGGTCGCCGTCGCGGTATCGAGGTGGCGGATCTCGATGTGGCCGACGTTGGCCTCGATGTGCGCGGTCAACGATTGGACTTGGGTGCGTGGTCCCGCCCCGCTTCCCCATGCGGCCTTGGCCTGGTCGCCGCTCGAAGCGATCATCTCGTTGAGCCCGGCCGCAATGGAGCCGCCCTTGTCCATCGTCAGGCCAACGGTGCCAGTCGCCGAGGCAAGTGCCGTGCCGAGCGAAGCGCCCCACCCTGTAAGATCGGCATCGACCTGACCAGGCCCGGAGAGAAGGTCGAAACCGAAAATCAGTCGCGAAAGGGTCGCAAGCTCACAATCCATGAGCCGTCCGCGTATCGCGACGCGGGGCTCGAGCTGGCGCGCGTCGACGGTGAGATGCGCATCCCCGCTGCCTCCGGTCTCGAGTGTGAGCTCGGCGACCTCGGCCTGCATTATCCGGTCTTTGACGGTGACGCTCACCGCGCCGCTGCCAATGGCGGTGCCGGATGCCGAGACGCGGCTGGCGGACATTCGCAGGTCTGCATCGAACTCCGAGATCAGCAGGGTACGTCTGCCGTTGGGATCGGCGATGCCCTGCAGCCACATTGAGCTTGCTGAGAACGGCGCTCTGCCCTGCTCTCCCACAGAAAGATAGGGCGCGACCTCGAAAGCCTCGAATGCGAGCGTGCCTTCGACAAACGGTCGCCCCGCCGTCAGGCTGATCGACAGTCCTCCCGTGGCCGAATTGCCGTCGACGACGAAGCTGGCCTTCTCGAAAGACAGGCGGCCATCGCTCCAGGTCATGGGTCCCGATGCCTCGAAGCTCGCAAGGCCCGGTCCTTCGACAAGGGGCGCGCCGAGCCAACGCGCCGTCTGTCTGATGTCCTTGACGCGAAGCTCGCCCTTGGACGAGACGATAGCTGGCACCGGCCCGAGCTTCAGGCGCCCGTCGGCCTTTGCATCGATGCTCGGTCCCGAAAGACGCATCGCCAAGGTGTGTGAGCGTGCGGAAGCCCCTCCTTGCGGGGCCCCTAGCGAAGCCTCGAGCGTGAGCGTTTCGCCTGTCAACCGGATTGTCGCGTTGGCCTCGAGAGACTTGCCGGAATTGACGGCAATCTCTGCGTTGATGTTCTCGATGGCTTCCTCGGAATGCGCTCGCTTTATCGTGAGGACGGCATTGCGGATCGAGAGCCCGGCAAAGCCGAGCCTGGTCATTGCGGTGAGCAACGGGCTCAACTCGGCGGACTGAGAGGGATTTGAGGATCCTGCGGTGCCTTCGGCCTCTGCTGAGGCGTGGGGGCTCATGTCGAGGCTCAGCCGAGCGCCATCGAGGACGAGCGCTGCACGTCCGCCGGCGAGGATCTGCTCCGGGCTCTCAACTTTTCTTTGGATAAGGCTGGCCGGCCGATCGAGACGGATCGTGCCGCGCTCCAGAATCAAACGCGGGGAGGTCATGAGCTGTACCGGCTCACTGACCGTGATCTCGCCTGGAACAGCCGCGGCCACACGGAGGGCCGGTGCGTCGAGCGATCCTGGGGCCGTCTCGATGAGGATGGAGGTTGCTGCACCCGTAATGGCCACGAGGGCGATGAAGCCGCCGGCGATCAAGCGGTGGATCGAGCGCTTGTCAGACGTCATGATAGGAGCCGTCCGCCTAAGAACAGATAACGCCCACTTTCCCCGCCGGGTGGTGAATTGGTCGGGCTTGCCGACGGCACACCACTCATGCCGAATGTCCTGATCTTCTACTCGACACGCGCCCGCTCTGCAACAGGACGTAGGTAGACTGTGAACCCCATCCGACGAGAATTTCTTTCTCACCACTCAATTCGGACGAGGAGCTGCGCGTGCTGTTGCCGTTTGATAGGTCAGAAGCCGCAGGCTCGAGGCCGCAATTCTCGTGCTGGCCGCACACTTCCTGCTGTCGCTCAGCCGGAGCCATTGCCTGCGCGACCGCCCGCGACGGCCCGATGCAAGAGAAGCACCGGCAAGAGGCCTACGAGAACGATTGCCAGTGCACTGAGGGCCCCCTGCTCGAATTTTTCGAGGGCAGCAAGCCCGTAGAGCTGTGTCGCGAGCGTCTCGAAGTCGAAGGGCCGCAACAAGAGCGTGGCGGGAAGCTCCTTCATCGCGTCGACGAAGACGAGGAGGCCCGCAGAGCCGAGCGCCGGCACGAGGAGCGGCAGATGCACACGGCGCAGCGCACCGAGCGCCGATTCGCCAAGTGCGCGGGCGGCAGCATCGAGATTGGGCGAGATGCGCTCGAGCCCGGCCTCTATGCCGCCGAGCGCAACCGCGAGGAAGCGTATGACATAGGCGAGCGTCAGCGCAAAAACGGAGCCCGACAACAGGAGGCCGGTGGAAACACCAAACGTGTTGCGCATGAAGCCATCGATGGCGTTGTCGAAGGCTGCGAGGGGCACCGCGAGACCCAGGGCGAGAACGGTTCCGGGTACGGCATAGCCCAGCCCGGCAAGGCGCACCGCAGGCCTCACGAAGCCGTTTGCGGCAACGCGCCGGGCATAACCGAGGATCAGGGCGAGGACGACGGCCGCGGCGGCGGCAAGTGCCGCCAGAACGAGACTGTTGGCAGCGGCCCGCATGAAGTCGCCGGAGAGGGCGGGCTGGCGGTGGATCAGGAGATTATAGATGAGCACTCCGGTTGGGACCGCAAAGCCTGCAATGAATGGCATGGCGCAGAAGAGGGCGGCGGCATATCCGTGCCAACTCTCGAGGTCCTGGAAGGGAATGGAGCGATAACGGCCTGTCGTGTGATGGCTCTTCGCGCTGCCGCGCGCCAGGCGCTCGGCGGCGAACACGAGGGCAATGCACGCGAGCATGACGATGGCGAGCCGTGCCGCTCCGGCGAGGCTCGAGCGCTGCAGCCAGGTGGCGTAGATGCTCGCGGTCAAGGTCGGTACGCCGAGATGCTGCACGGCTCCGAGATCGTTGAGCCCCTCCATCAGGACCAGAGCAACCCCGGCAGCGAGAGCGGGCCTTGCAAGCGGCAGGGCGACGGCCCAGAAGGCGCCCATCGGCGTGCGGCCGAGCGTGCGCGCGACTTCGAGCACGCACACCGACTGCTGAACGAAATTGGCGCGCGCGGTCAGATAGACATAGGGATAGAGCACCGAGGCAATGACGAATATTGCGCCCCATGCCGAGCGGATGTCTGGAAACCAGTAGTCGGCAGGCGACTGCCAGCCGAACGCGCTTCTCAAACCAGACTGAAGCGGTCCGGCGTAGTCGAGGAGATCGGCATAGGCGTATGCGACGATATAGGTCGGCATGGCCAAGGGAATGACCAGGAGACGGTCGACGATGGCGCGTCCCGGAAAGCGATACATGGTGACGAGCCAGGCTGCGGCAGTGCCGGTCACGAGGGTCAGGGCTCCGATGCCGAAAGCGACGAAGAGCGTCGCCGACAGCGCGTCCCAGAGAAGTGCGCCGGCCGCATGACCCAGGCTGTCGCCCGTCGATCCGAGCGCGATCCAGCCGATCGCAACGATGGGCGCGATCATCACAGTGAGAATGAGCGCGACGAGGGCGGTCCAGGCCGGCGACGAGCGCCTGCGCGCTCGCCAGATGGTGACGCGCGTGCGTGCACCCGCTATGAGGCGCACCACGTCGCGCAGCTCCGGCCGGAGCAAGGAAGGGGGCGGAGGGCTCGTCATGACGGGCCACCATTTCTGTGCCAGTTCACGACGTCAAGCGTCGCATGCAAACAAGATTTGCGCCCGGGCCAGGACCGGCCCGGGCGCTGCTCAGCGGCTCAGGTACCGGGGCCGAGATCGAACTTGACCTTGTCGACCAGCTCGGAGGCCTTCTTGCGCAGTCCGGCAATGGTGTCGAGGGGAAGACCATCGGGACGGAGCTCGCCCCAGCTCTTGACGATATCGGAAGCCGGCACGCCGCCGATCGCCGGGTACTCGCCATTCGCCTCTGAGTAGAGCGCCTGTGCGTCGGGCGACAGCAGGAATTCCATGAGCATTATCGCCTGCTCCCTGTCGGGAGCGTTGGCGGCCAGCGCCATGCCGGAGATGTTGACGTGCGTTCCACGATCGGCCGCGTTCGGAAACAGGATCTTGACGGCATCCGCCCACGGCTTCTGCTCGGGGTTCTTCTGCATGGCGGCCATGTAGTAGGTGTTGCCGATGGCCAGATCGCAGAGGCCCGCGTTGACGTCGCGCACGCCCTCACGATCTCCGCCAGCCGGCTTCCTCGCAAGATTTGCCTTGACGCCCTCGAGCCATGCCTCCGCCTTCTCCTCACCGTGATGCGCAATCATCGAGGCGAAGAGCGCGATGTTGTAGGTATGCTGACCGGAGCGCGTGCAAATCTTGCCCTTCCATTTCGGATCAGCGAGCTCCTCGTAAGTGATCGCGCTCTGAGTGACCCGCTCCTTCGAGGCGTAGATCACGCGTGCGCGCCGGGTCAGCGCGAACCAGTGCCTCTCCGGATCGCGCAGCGATTCCGGCAACGCCTTTTCGAGGGTCGCACTCTCGGCAGGCGCCGTGATGCCGGCCGCCTTGGCCTGCGTCAGCAGTCCGAATTCGTTCGTGAGGAGGACATCCGCCGGGCTGTTGCGCCCTTCCGCGACCATGCGCTCGATCAACCCTTCCTTGGCGTAGAGGAATTTCACCTCGATGCCGGTCTTGGCCGTGAAGGCATCGAGCATGGGCTTTATGAGGTCCGGCTCACGGTAGCTGTAGACGTGAACCTCTTCGGCTGCCGCACTCGAGACTCGAAGGCCGATGAAGAACGCAATCGCGGTCGCCATCAGAAACGCACGAGCAGCAGGACGCAGGGGGGAGCAAGGCATGTTTCTCTCCAATAGACGGGGTTAAAAGTCCCGGTATCGGTCTCGGTTCCGGAGCGAGCGCTCCGCTCCCGCCAGCGGCATGCTGAGGGCGTGGCGACTAGAGCAGCAGTCGTCATCGTGCGTCAAGAAACGGCACGGATGATGCGACGATGCGGGCACTTTTGAAGTTTTCAAATTTTAAGATGCGAGCATGCCCGGTTGCCGTTGAGCCGCACCTGCTTGGGCGCGTCGCCAATCATCAAACCTCATGAACGAGCTGATGCAGGCTCGATGGCCTCGACTGTTCGTCGCGCCGGAAAAACCACGGAGACTGTCGTTCCCCTGCCGAGCACGCTGTCGATCGAGACGACGGCACCGTTTTCCTCCGCAAGCTCCCTGACAAGGGGCAGTCCGATGCCAAGCCCGCCACCCATCCGGGCGCCGGGCGCTGGCGGCGGCATTCGATCGAGCAGGCGAGCGATCTCGGCACGAGTCATGCCGCAGCCAGAATCGCTGACGTCGAAAATGACAGCGCCGCCCGGGCGCCCGGATGTGGCGAGCCGGATATGGCCGCCGGGCTCCGTGAACTTCAGGGCATTGGTGAGCAGATTGAGAAGAATCTGCCGGACGATGGTCGGGTCCGCCTTGAGTAAGGGCAGACGCTGCTCGAGCTGCATCTCGAGCGTTCGGCCGGAGCGCTTGGCAAGCGGCAGGATGGCCGACATGGCTGCTTCGGCCGCCGTGTTCGGATCTGTTGCTGGCTCAGCGCCGGCGTCGTCCGATCCGGAGACGCGGCGTGTCGACGACTTGTCCGAACTTAGTGCCGGCGTCGTGGCGAGCATGCGATCGATGACGGCGAGAGCATGATGGGCGTTGCTCACGATGTCGGCCGCATAGTCCCGATAGCGCGTGCTGCCGATCGGACCCAGACGTTCGTCGCGCATGACCTCTGCAGCGGCCGCGATGGCCCCGATGGGCGTCTTGATCTCGTGCGCCACCCGCGCGGTCTCGCCGGGCTCGAAGGCGGGCTCAAAGACGGGTGCGGTTCCGCGAGGAGCCTCTCGCGTCTCGGGAGCCGGCCCGCGGACATCCCCGTCATGAGGGTCTGTGGGAGCGCGTGCCTCGAAGCCCTCGCGGATACGCCGGGCGATTTTGCGAAGCGTCGCCGAATCATCTGTCGCGCCGCTGTCTCTGGGCACTTGCTCATGGCTTTCGAGCACGATGAGGAACGCACGCGACGGGGCGCTCAGCTCGCGAACGTCGCAGACGAATGTACGGAGCCCCCCGCTCAGGGTGCGAAACGCAAGGACGCTTTTGCCGGTTCTCGGTGGACAAGCGGACAGAGCCGTCTCGAGGCCGGCGCCCGCGGACCCCAGGAGAGCCTCTGCAGCGGGATTGGCGGCAATGAGCAGGCCTGTCGCGGCGTCGGCTGCGCACGCCGGCTGCTCGAATGTCAGCACGGCGTCGCGGGCCCTTTTCGGAAGTGCCGCGCTTTCCTGCTGGTGTTCCTTGCTCGGCATCTCTATATTGGCGTGTGTTTCCTGTTTGTTAGCGCCAGCGACTGCGTTCGTCTATGAGCATTGGGGGCGAGCCTATGTGCCGCATCCCGAAATTTGGCAGTCGCCAAGTCCCGGCTTGAGGCTATAGTCGGAGTGTGTGCCATGCCGTTGTGGCGCTGAGCGTGGGTCGCCCGGAAGGGCGTCATTCTTGTTGTAGAGTTGGCTTGTTGAAGAGTTGGAGTGATCCCCTATGGCCGACCAGCCGCAATTCGAAATTCCTGAGGCCGTACGCGATATGGCCGAGCGCAACGTCGAGCAAGCGCGCAGTGCCTACGAGCAGTTCATGGAGATGGCCCACAGGGCACAGGGCATGATGTCCAAGTCGCAAGGTGCGCTGGCATCGGGGGCTATGGAGCTCCAGTCTCGCGCCATGGGCTTCGCCGAGGACAATATCGACGCGAGCTTCAAGTTCGCCCGCGACCTGGCACGTGCTCGAGATCTCAAGGAATACCTCGAGATCCAGACCCGTTATGCTCAGCGCCAGATGCAGGTCTATGCCGAGCAGGCTCAGGAGCTGGGTCGGCTGATGGCCGACGCCGCCAAGAATGCCAAGCCGTGATGGGAGGCTCCGCCGCCGCGTAAGGCCGGCATTTGCTCTTGCCGTGTCATCCGAGGCAAATTGAGCGATCGCCCGTGCTTCTCGAGCGTTTTGTCGTCCGGGAACAGGGCGCAGGGAGTCTCGGGGGCAGGGATTCCTCTTGACGAGCCGGTCCCGAAACGGTTTTACCTGCCCCTACCGGCCGCGCCCCTAGGGTCGAGACCCTGTGCCGCCTTAGCTCAGCTGGTTAGAGCGCTAGATTGTGGATCTAGAGGTCCCCCGTTCGATCCGGGGAGGCGGTACCATTCCATTCGACAGGCCGAGCCGGGCGAGGCGTATGCCTGACATTGTCCACCTGACAACCGTCCATCCGCGCGCCGATGTGCGCATTCTCGCCAAGGAGGCCCGCACGCTCGCGTCTGGACTTGGACGCGAGGTGGTGCTCGTCGTGGCGGATGGGCTGGGGTCGAGTGGAGCCCGCGACGGAGGCATTGCCGTCTACGATGTAGGCAAGCCGCCGGCAGGGCGGCTCGGACGTTTCGTAGACGGGTCGCGCCGAGCGCTCCGGGAAATCCGCCGGCTCGAGCCGCGCATCGTGCATTTCCATGATCCCGAGCTTCTGCCGGCCGCCCTGATCTTGAAGGCATGCGGCTATGGCGTCATCTACGACATCCACGAGGACGTGCCGCGTCAGATCCTCTCGAAGCACTGGATCTCGCCGGCACTGAGGCTGCCGGCCTCGTGGATCGTAAGCGCTCTCGAATGGCTGGCGGCGCGCTCCTTCGACGGTCTCATTGCCGCGACCCCCAAGATTGCCCGGCGATTTCCGGCTCAGCGCACTCAAGTCGTGCAGAACTTTCCCATTCTGGACGAGCTCGTGGTGCAGGGAGCAGCGCCCTATGCGAAGCGGGCGCCGATGTTCGCCTATGTCGGTGGCATCACCGCCATCCGCGGCGCAAGGGAGATGATCGAGGCGCTCGAGGTGCTGGGGCCGGTGGCAAATGTCCGCCTCGATATTGCCGGCACGTTCTCGCCGCCAGGTCTTCATGACGAGTTGTCGGCCCGGCCCGGCTGGTCGCGCGTCACGTGGCATGGTCATGTCGGGCGGGCGGAGGTGGCGCGCTTGCTCTCAGAGGCTCGCGCCGGGCTTGTCCTGCTCCACCCCGTCGAGAATTACGTCGAGTCGTACCCTGTGAAAATGTTCGAGTACATGGCGGCCGGATTGCCGGTCATCGCGTCCGACTTTCCGCTCTGGCGAGAGATCATCGAGGAGACTCGATGCGGACTGGTCGTCGACCCCAGGAGCCATGATGCCATCGCCGCGGCCATGCGCTGGATGCTCGATCACCCCAGGGAGGCGGAAGCAATGGGGCGGCGCGGTCGCGAGGCAGTCGAGCGGGCCTACAGCTGGAACGCCGAGGGCGCGCGCCTCATCGACCTCTACCGGAGGGTCTGCTCCCGGTATCTCTGACCCGTGCCGGAGGGGCCATTCCTTCACCGCTTCCTTTCCTTTTCGAGGAGCGCCTGCTTGCGTGCGATGCCCCAGCGGTAGCCCGCCAGGCTGCCGTCTTTGGCGACGACACGGTGGCAGGGGATGGCCACGGCAATGGCGTTGGCGGCACACGCCCGGGCTACGGCGCGGACCGACTTCGGCTCACCTATGCGTCGCGCGAGCTCGGAGTAGCTTGCCGTCGCGCCAGGCGGAATGGATCGCAACGCGTCCCACACCCGCTGCTGGAACGCCGTGCCGCGGATGTCGAGCGGCAGGTCGAAGCTGCGATCAGGCTCCTCGACGAAGGCGATCACTTTGGCCACGAGCCTCCCGAACCGGCGATCGCCGGAAACGAGCCGTGCCTTCGGAAAGCGGCTGCGAAGCTCGTGCTCCATCTTTCCGGGTGCTTCGCCAAAAAGAATCGCAGCGATGCCCTTCTGGGTTGCGGCGACGAGGATTGCGCCCAGCGAGCATCGCGATACGGCAAATCGGATCTCGATGCCATCGCCGCCCGTCCGGTAGGCCATGGGCGTCATGCCGAGCGTTGCGGCAGCCTTCGCATAGAACCGGCCGCTCGAGCCAAAGCCCGCTTCATGTATGGCCTCGGTCACGGTTCGGCTCCGCTCGAGAGAGGCCTGCACGCGGTTGCGCCGGTGCGCTTCGGCAAAAGCCTTCGGCGTGACCCCTGTCGTGGTCTTGAACAGCCGGTGGAAGTGAAAGGGGCTGAGCCCCAGGGCGACGGAAAGCTCGGCGAGCGTGGGCAACTCGTCCGCCGCCTCGATGAGGCGGCAGGCGCGCGTCACTCTGGCGACGTCATCCCGAACACTTCCCGTCTCCCGCGGCTTGCACCGCCTGCACGGCCGGAAGCCGGCGGCCTCTGCCTCGTCGCAGGTGGCGTGGAAGTGCACATGCTCTCGTTTGGCGCGGCGCGCCGGACAAGAGGGACGGCAATAGACCCCTGTCGTCACGACGGAATAATAGAACGCTCCATCGCACGCCGGGTCACGCGCAACGACAGCCGCCCACCTCTGGTCGCTGGCCGATGGGGCGGCTGCGGCTGGCGCTGTGCTCGAGGGCCGTTTCATCATGAATGCAAAAGCCGTCGCTCGCATGGGCTGGACGGCAAGCCTACGTCCGTTCCGCGTCCCCGGTCACCCTCTTCCTTGCTGCCGAATGCAAGTTTCCTGCGGAAGAACCCAGTCCTTCCGTTTGGCGGCGGGGTTCCTGGGTGTACCTGCTTGCGACAGGCGGTCTCTCAAGCCAGCGACTTGTTGTCCAACACCTTCGCGGGGCTCAGCACCGCATCGACTGCTGCGAGGCGCACCGGCTCGAGTGCCGGACGGCCAACACTGGCGACGCCGCCCATCACCGCGTCACGCTCGTCGAGACGCCGGCGAACCTTCTTCTTCACATCCGCCCAATAGTCGGGCCAACGCAAAAGCCTGAGGCTCTTATTCGCCGCGAGGACTTTTGCTCGCTCGTCCTCCGACAGAGACTCGGTCTCCGCAAATTTTCCTATCCCGGCGACGATGGCGTCGCGGTGGGTGTCGAGTGCCTCGTTGAGCTTGAAGAGCGCCTCTGGCGCATAGGCGGGGCGCATGGCCGACATCCTATCGAAGACGGTCTCCGAAATGACGGCATGCAGGGGGAGTGTGCGTGGGCGATACTGATAGAGCCGACTGAACCAGGCCCGGACTTGTCCGGTGCAATCCGGATCGACGGTGGCGACCTCGTCGTCGCTACTATCGGTGAGGCAGGCGACCTCGACTTTGTCGGCTTTACGCGCCGAGAGGTAGACGCCCCAATCCTCGGCGCCAGGCGTCGTTTGATCCGTCGCCGCATAGCCACTACTGATGTGCCGGAGCAGGAAGTCGAGTGTGATATCAGACAGCCGGTCCGTAGCCCATCCGCCGCCGATATTGGCGTGGTCGCCAGGAAACCAGACCTCCACGATGCGCTCCGGCCGGATCGGGTCGGGATCCATCAGCGTTGGCTCAAAGCTGTCGCGGCGCTCGTCGAGAGCGACCATGTGGTAGGCCTGTTGAACGTTGTCGGGCACGGACAGGTCCTTACCCATGTTGAGCTGCTGGAAGTTGATACCGAACATCGTCTTCGCCACGCCGAACGCGCCGACCGTATCCCAGCAACCAAGGACTGTGATGGGAACCCGATTCTTGACGCTCGACATCCAGATGTTGCGGTGCTGCCCAAAGAGATAAAGTGTCCAAACCGAGCGCGGGGCGCCTCGCGCGTCGACCATGCGCGCGAGCAGGCGGGCAATGGCGGCACCCCGGCTGAAGCCCGTGATCACCACGCGGTCGCCCGGCCTGTAGACGCGAATGAGGTCGAGGTACGCTCTCTCTATGATATCGTCGGCGCCCGCGCCGGTGGCGAGACCCAAAACCTCCAGCAGCGGATTATTGTCATACTTGTTGCCGACGCCAGCATAGTAGAGGCCGAGCTGCCGCTCGCCGTATCGCTTGCATAACGAGGCATCGAACTCGCCTGTAGGGGCATAGGGCCCCGAGGTCGAGCGCAGCATTTTGAACAGCTTGTAGACGTTGGTCTGCGCCGCAAAGCCGCGCTCGATCTGGTCGGGTGTGTTGCTCGTGCCATCGAGACAGAAAACGATGTACTTGCCTTTCCGGTGCGGCCAGGGCGAGGAGTTGCGAAACAGAGTGTAGACGAGGGGAAGGCCAAGAAAGAGGAACTCGGCTTTGTAGAACCACCTCAGCGGCCCATCACCCAGGAAGCTCCAGATCCAGCTTGGCGTGGCGCCACCGCTCGAACGACCGGGACCCCAGTCCACCACGCAGGCGATGCCGATCAGGACGAGAGCGACTTTCAAAATCCAGTTCTGTACGCTAGGACGCAGAAACTCAAGGCCTTGCGCGTGCCGCCGGAGCCGGAAGGCGAGCAAGAGGATGACGAGCTGCGAGACGACGAAGAAGAAGAGCTCGCCAGAGACAGGCATTGGCTCCTCTCCCGTCGTGAGCGAGCCGAACATGCCGGACGCATTGATGCCCATCAGCAGCGCGAAGGACGCCAGGAACCAGCCGAGAAAATTCCTTCGATAGACGAGGCCGGCAAGGCCCGGGAGCAGCGAATATAGGCTCAGCTGCCACACGGTATGGACAACCGATTTGATGATCGTGGGGAAATCCTTGCCGATCAGCTGGTCGAGAAATATCTTCGCCATAGGCCGGCCTACGGCATAGAACTCGCCGGCAAAGTAGCCGAATGAGCGCTCGTTTCCGTTCGCGTCCTTCAGCGCGAAGAGCCGTTCGCTCAATCTGTCCTTGATGCCACCCTCGTTCAACTCCAGCTTTTTGGCGATCTTGTCAAAGGTGAGCGGGTCTTGCTCGGTGTGAACGAGACCAAGCTCGGTGGCGAGCTGCTCGTATCCGGCCGGGAGGGAATAGGCCACAAAGAGCGCGAGGCTCAAGAAAAGCGTTAAGATCGGGATGAAGCGTGAGCTGCGGCGAAGCTGGAGACCGACATTCGAGATATTCCCCGACGCCGACTTGATTTTCTCTGTTGCAGACTGCACCTTGGAGATGGATGCTTCCCCCATCCTACGCCTCCCACCTACAAACAATTTTGAGCATTTGTATCCGGCCGCTCGCGTGTGTCGAGCGATCATGGCGCTCGGATCGGTTTCTGTGCGGCGCTGCGGCAATAATGCAACGGCTGCGGACGGTTGTCCCTGTGCGGGGAGGGAAATATTTGTGCGGCGCAACGTGGCCCGGTTGTCGCCGATCCGTCGTCGAGGCATTCGAGGCCAAGGTTGACTGACCTCTATCCAAGCCTTCGACGAGCCGCATCATTCCCGTCATCGTCAAGCGTGCTGGGGCGTCAGCGAACTTCGGAAACGGGACCCTAGTGGCCCGTCGCGCCTAAATCGCATCATAGTGGCGCCCCCTATCGATTTAGGCGCGACATAAGGGCCACTAGGAATGTCATTGGCTTAGTGTGGCGTTCAACGCGCCATTGTTGACGCCAACCGAGCCGCGCCATAGGTCAACAATGGCGCGACGCCACACTAGAGCCCTTTCCACCTGATTTGGGTCATTGCGACGAGGGGAGGTTGTCGAACGAGGCCATCGGTCCGAGTGACGGACCCTGCGGTTTCGTGCACAAAACGCTGAAACGGAAGCTGCGAAACAGAGAGCAAACACAAGAACAGAAGCAAACAAAAATGTGCATGCTCTCGGCCGTGCCCCCTCATCGAACAGGAGAATCGGTGGAATTTCCAGCGCATAGATTCTGTGTCGCGCCCATGATGGACTGGACGGACCGCCACTGCCGGTTTTTCCATCGGCGGCTCTCGCGCCATGCGTTGCTCTATACGGAGATGGTGACGGCGGATGCCGTCATTCATGGC
>Ga0233425_10002365_pt1 | contig 37428 bp, 32 predicted proteins | sample Watercolumn_Towu_2_FD_181712 | JGI IMG/M metagenome (GOLD analysis project Ga0233425, IMG submission 181712) | Freshwater microbial communities from Lake Towuti, South Sulawesi, Indonesia - Watercolumn_Towuti2014_140_MG | ecosystem: Environmental > Aquatic > Freshwater > Lake | place... | reverse complement strand
CGGAACCTAGCCATATCTCTCCTGCGTATGGCCGGTGCCTCCCTGATCCCTCCAGCCTTGCGCTTCTGCTCACGCATAGGACTGAACGTCATTCGCTTACTCGGAATTCGACTTTGACGGAACCGTGCCCATGGCCGCAAGTGACAAAAAACATTGTCTGGCAGATCAGCCTCCACCAAAAGCTGCTTGCTCAATCCTCAGCCACGGCGCACGCCACTTCATCACCCTGCCAACCATTGAGGACAGTATAGGCAACAGGCACCCTCATTTCCGCTCTGCCACTGTCTCGTCATCCCAGGTGGCGCACCTTGGCACGCGCACTTCCACCAACAGATCCTTGACGAACCATACCCATCAACTAGCACCACATTTTTCGACAACCGGACTGACTCACGGAGACCGCTACGCATCCCCCGCCCGCTGAGCGCAAGCGGCAGCAGTGCAGGACAATTACGGCTCCCAGCACTGTCTCTTTCTGGGGCAGCGAGCTGATCCTCACAACGAAAGGAGCAACACCCACTTAGGTAATAACTACCAGTTACTCCCAGCAGTACTGACTACCACCAAACAAAGACCCGGCATTTAATTATAATAGAAACCAAAAAAAATTTAACACCGTGTTTCTACTCTGCCAGACTATTCTTAAGTAGCAGTGCGCAATGACACGATCCACAGTTAACCAACAGCTCTATCGGAAGCCATCGCCTCTTATCACCATGCCAATGCCACCAGCACAGATCGCCACGAGCCTTGAGCAGCTCCTGACCAGCCATCGGACGATCAGCGGCCGGAGCGAGCCGGAATTCATAAGCCTAGGCAATTCCCTGCAAACACTCTACTCCGAAACCTCGAGACTCAGTGGAGCAATTTGCACAGCAGTTGATCTCATCGGCAACCCTGCCAACGGCGCCCTGATCTCTCTCAGACTGCTTGCCCAAGGCTGCCTTGGTGAATTCAAGTCTCGCCGCCAGGCAATTGGCACCAGCCTGCATGCAGTTGATACCATATTCGACAAACTCACCACCCTGACCTCGCAAACCGACTCCCTTGCCAAAATGGGGCTCTACCTCAGGGTGATAGGCCTCAACTGCGGAGTTGAGTGCGCCCATACCCCGGAGACGAGAACCGCCTTCTCCACAATGGCCACCGAAGTTGTGCAATTGGCCAACACCATCTCCCAGGTAGCCACCGCCTTCGCCGACGATTGCCAATCGATGCAGCATCTCCAGCAGAACGTCCGCAATGGCATCGCCAAAGACCTCCATGTCCTTGAGGGCCTGCCCTCACACACCGAGCAGGCGGTGGCCGAGGCCGTCAGTCAAGTGGAGCAAGTGACGGGCAAGGCCATGTCCGCCCTGGGGGATGCCACCAATCACACCCAGTCTATCGCCAGCCAGGTGGGTGAAATTGTCCTCAAGATCCAGCTCCACGACAGCATGAGCCAGCGCATTGACCACATCGTCCAAGCATTGACCCTGGTGATCAATACCCTTCAACACACCAAAGACAAGAGCAACAGCCTGGAGCAACAAAAAAACCTGGCCGGCGCGTGGCGGATCGTCACCCTGCAATGCGGCCAGATCAAACGGATCATCGAAGAGCTCGACGAGGCGGAACGCCACAGCCGTAGCGCCTTCATTGCCATCGACCAAGACGTCGAGGCCATGGGCCACTGCTTCGCCTGCCTCTCCACCGGCGACAACGCCGCCACCGACCAGCCACAACAGAACTCCTTGAGTTTCCTCCAGGATTCCCTCTCCCGCCTCAGCCGCCTCATGACGGACGGCGCGACCACGATCGAAACCTTGCAGCACAGCACCGGCCAGGTGAGCGACCTGGTGAGCGGCCTCAACCGGCACATGCAGAGCATCGAGGATATCCGCTTCGAAATCCAGCTCAAAGCCCTGAACGCCATCATCAAGGCGGCAAGCCTTGGCCATAGCGGCCGAACCCTCGATGTCCTTGCCACAGAGACCAAGGCCCAGGCCCTGGCTGACCGGGCCCACAACTTTGTAAAAGAGGTCAGCACGGTCCATCAGACCATCGAGCAGTCGGTGGGTTTACTCCAGGCTGGAGACACTTTAGCGAGTGACGATGCAGGCCGGTTCCAGGGCGAGCAACTCGAGCAGGCGATCACTGCCATCACCGAGGCCCTCACCCGCTTTGACGGCGATGCCGAACGCTGCGCCAACGAAGCTGGCGTCCTGCACCTGGCCATTACCAAGGCCAATGACGACTTGGCCTTCATTGCCCGCCTGAGCGAAGAACTCAGCTCCCATCACCAGACCTTGAGCGCCATCGCCGACTCGATGGCGGTCTGGGGCCAAGCGCTTGACAACCATGAACTGAACGACGACGCCATTCACCTGATGCAACTCTACACCACCGACCAGGAGCGCCAAATGCACGCTGCCATCCTCGGCCTTGATAACGAACCGGAGGCGACATCCTTGGCGGCGGAGCAGGGCGGTGACGATGCCGACATGTTCCTGTTCGATGCCGAGGATAGCCCGGCACGCAAAGATGACGGGCTCGGCGACAACATCGAACTCTTTTGAGCGGACACCGCTTACCGCGCCAGACAAGGAGATCAACAATGCGTTGTGACCTACAGCACCCGGAACAAGGAAAGGCCAGGCTTGCCCTCGGCGGCGCGCTGACCTTGGATTCAGCCAACGAGCTCAGGGATATCCTGCGCCAGGCCCTCGACTCGGTCTCAGAACTGACCGTTGAGCTCGCCCACGATACCGAAGCCGATCTCTCCTGCCTGCAGCTCCTCTGCTCCGCCCATCAGACCGCCATCAACGCGGGGCAGCAGATGAGCCTCTGCACGAACAACTCGCAACAATTCCAGGAGGTGTCCTGCCTGGCCGGATTGTGCCGCCATCAAAAATGCGCCATCCGCCCACAGGAGAAGTGCCTACTCGCCGGAGGAAAACTGTAATGGGAAAACTCATCATGACCGTGGACGACTCTGCCAGCGTCCGACAGATGGTATCTTTCACTCTTAAATCAGCTGGCTACGACGTCATTGAGGCAGTTGACGGCAGCGATGCCATGGCCAAACTCGGCGCGACCAAGGTAGCAATGATCATCACCGACCTCAATATGCCCAACATGAATGGCATCGAACTGACCCGGGCGGTGCGGGCGGACGCGGCCCACAAATTCGTCCCCATCGTGCTGCTTACCACCGAGAGCCAAGACGACAAGAAGCAGGAAGGCCGGGTGGCTGGCGCCACCGGCTGGATCATCAAGCCTTTCAAACCGGAGCAGCTATTAGCCGTGGTCAAAAAGATCGCCGGCTGAGCGGCGGTCAAATCCAGATCAACCCGAGAGACCTCCCCATGGACGACACCCAAAACCTCTTCCGCGAAGAGGCGTACGAGCTCCTGAGCGAACTAGAAACCTCCCTGCTTGAGCTTGAGGAGCGGCCCAGCGACCAGGAGCTAATCGGCCGCGTCTTCCGGGCCATGCACACCATCAAAGGATCTGGCGCGATGTTCGGCTTCACCGACATCTCGAGCTTCACCCCTGAGGTCGAGACCATCTACGATCAGGTCCGCGAGGGCAAGATGGCGGTCACCCCGAAGCTGGTGAACCTGTCCCTGGCCGCCCGGGATCAAATCCGGGCCATGCTCGATGCCTCCGGCACTGGCACGGACATCGATGCCGCCGAATCGGCCAGGATCATCAGCGAACTATCGGCCCTCCGGACCCCGGAGGCCAGCAAGCCGCAGGCGGCTGCCGCTCCGCCATCTCCCGCCCCGCTCCCCCAGCTGCCCAGCGGCATGACCGCCATCTACCGCATCCGTTTCCGGCCCAAACCCGCCCTGTTCCGCTCCGGCACCAACCCCCTGCGGCTGCTCGACGAGTTGCGCGAGCTGGGAGCCTGCACCGTCATCGGCCAAACCGGCAACATCCCCCCCTGGACGCCATCGCCCCCGAAGACTGTTATTATGCCTGGGACATTATCCTGACCACCGACAAGGGGACTGACGCCATCCGCAACGTCTTCATCTTCGTCGAAGACCTCTGCGACTTGAGCGTCGATGTGTCAAACAGCGACGTCACCATGGATTACGAGGGCGGGGACAAGAAGATCGGCGAAATCCTCATCGAACGGGGCGATCTTTCCCCTGAGGCGCTCCGGGCGCATCTAGAGGCGCAAAAGAGGATCGGCGAGACCCTGGTGGCCTCCAATGTCGTCAGCCAAGAGGCCCTGGACGCAGCCCTAGCCGAACAACAGCACATCAAAGAGCAGCAGAGCAAGGCCCAAAAAGAGGCCAGCGCCAGCACCCTCCGGGTCGATGCCCACCGTCTCGACGGCCTGGTCAACCTGGTGGGCGAACTGGTGACGGCCCAGGCCCGCCTCTCCCAGCGGGCCCAGCAGAGCAACGACCCGGAACTCCACGCCATCGCCGAAGAGGTCGAGCGCCTGAGCAGCGAGCTGCGCGACAACACCATGGGCATCCGGATGATGCCCATCGCTTCCATCTTCACCAAGTTCAAGCGTCTGGTGCGCGATCTCTCCCGCGACCTCGGCAAGGAGGTTGTGATGACCACCGAGGGCGAAGAGACCGAGCTCGACAAGACCGTCATAGAGAAACTGAACGACCCCTTTGTCCACCTGATCCGCAACAGCATCGACCATGGCATCGAAGCCCCGGAGAGCCGAGACGCGGCAGGAAAACCCCGCCAGGGTACGGTCCACCTCTCGGCGGTCCACTCCGGCGACTCGGTCATCATCGAGATCCGCGACGACGGGGCAGGCCTTGACCGCGACGCCCTGCGGCGCAAGACCATCGACAAAGGCCTGCTCTCGGAGCAGAGCGCCAACGCCTTGAGCGATCAGGAACTGGATCAGGTGATCTTTCTGCCCGGATTCTCCACCGCCAAGACCGTCTCCAGCGTCTCGGGCCGGGGGGTGGGCATGGATGTGGTAAGACGGGGCATCGAGTCGCTGCGCGGCACCATCCAGCTGGCCAGTGCGCCGGGCTGCGGCACCACGGTGCGGATCAGGCTGCCGCTGACCCTCGCGATCATTGAGTCCCTGCTGGTCAGGATCGGCGACGACGGCTTCGTCTTGCCCCTGGGATCGGTGGAGGAGTGCATCGAGCTGACCAGGGACGAGGCGAAGAAGGGCCACGGCCGCAACCTGGTCAACGTCCGTGGTCATCTGGTGCCCTATATCCCCCTGCGGGAAAATTTCGCCATTGCCGGCGAGCCACCGGCCATCGAACAGATCGTGATCACCAACATCAACAACACCAAGGTCGGCTTCGTGGTCGATCATGTGGTGGGCCAGCACCAGACAGTAATCAAGTCACTGGGCCCGCTGCACCGCGACGTACGGGGCATCTCCGGGGCCACCATCCTGGGCGATGGCTCGGTGGCCCTGATCCTCGATGTCCCGCAGTTAGTGGAAGATGTCACGGTAAAGGCGATCTAGCAAGCAGAAAGAAACCCTTTCACTACGTAAGGAGGAGACAAGGATGGCGGACACAGGAATTACCCAAACCAACCAATACCTGACCTTCAGGCTGGGGAATGAGGTCTTTGCCCTGGAGATAGGAAAAGTCCGCGAGGTGCTGGACTTCTCCGCCGTCACCAAGGTGCCGCAGACCCCGCCCTTCATGCGCGGGGTCATCAACCTGCGCGGCAGCGTGGTGCCGGTGATGGACATGAACCTGAAATTCGGCCTGCCCGAGACCGAAAAGACGGTCAACACCTGCATCATCATCGTCGAGATCTCGGTGGAGGGCGAGGAGACCATCGTTGGCGCCCTGGCCGACTCGGTGCAGGAGGTGCTGGATCTCGAGCCCGACCAGATCGAACCGCCCCCTAGGATCGGCACCAAACTGAATACCGACTTTATCAAGGGCATGGGCAAGGCCGACGACACCTTCATCATGATCCTCGACATCGACAAGGTCTTTTCCGACGAGGAGAAGGCCGCCATCCGCAGCACCGAAATGGCTGCGGCGCAGTAAGCACAGGCCACTCCGGCACAATTTACAAAAACCGCTCTCTTCGGCGCACACTTACTTTCTGGAGGATACGATATGCAATGGTTCTATGACATGAAGGTCGGCAAACGGTTGATGGTCAGCTTCAGCGCGGTGCTGTTCTTGCTCATGGTGGTTGCCGTGGCAGGAGTCTGGGGGGTGATAATCGGCGAAAATACCGCCGTCGACATCCTCAACACGGATGCCAAGGTGGTACAACATGCCTCCCGGGCCAGAGTCAACATCACGGGCATGCTCCGCCATGAGAACAACGTCTTCCTGCGCCTCGGAGACAAAGAAAAGATGGAGGAGTTCTACAAGAAATGGCTGGAACAGGAAGAACACCTTATCACCCGCTTGGCCGACCTGGAAAAGGCTGTCAACACAGACAAGTACAGGGAGCAACTTAAGGGCATCAAAGACAACTCTGTAGTCTACCGGGATGGCTTCAAGAAGGTCTATGCCTCGCTCCAAAGCGGCGCAAACACCATTAGCACCCCGGCAGACGCGATCGCCGCCATGGCGGCGTACAAGGACGATACCAAGAAAATGGATGACATCTGCAAGGAGATGACCGAAGAAGGCAACAGCGAACTAGATGAGGCTGAGGCACAATTCATCGCCCGAGCCGACCAGATCACCTGGACTGTGGCCATAGTCTCATTGATCTCGATGGCATTAGGAATATTCCTGGCCAACATCGTGGCCCGCAGCATTCGGGATCCGTTGACCAAGGGCGTTGAGTTCGTCAGTGCCATGGCTGCCGGTGATCTGACCAAGAACATCGACCTCAACCTCAAGGACGAGTGCGGTCAACTGGCCGACGCCATGAACCGGATGGTGGGTAAACTCCGGGATGTGATCAACAGTGTCCGGGCCGCCTCCGACAACGTCGCCGGCGGTGCCCAGGAGCTGAGCTCGAGTTCCCAGGAGATGAGCCAGGGCTCCACCGAGCAGGCGGCGGCAGCGGAGGAGGCATCGTCCTCCATGGAGCAGATGAGTTCCAATATCCGCCAAAACGCCGACAACGCCATCCAGACCGAAAAAATCGCCGTCAAGTCCGCCGAAGACGCCCGGGAAGGCGGCCGGGCGGTAGCCGAGGCGGTGACGGCCATGAAGGATATCGCCAGCAAGATCTCGATCATCGAGGAAATCGCCCGTCAGACCAACCTCCTGGCCTTGAACGCCGCTATTGAGGCAGCCCGAGCCGGTGAGCATGGCAAGGGATTTGCAGTGGTGGCATCCGAAGTCAGAAAGCTCGCCGAACGCAGCCAGAACGCCGCTGCCGAAATCAGCAAGCTGTCGGCCAGTTCGGTGCAGGTGGCCGAAACCGCTGGCCAGATGCTGGGCAAGATGGTGCCGGACATCCAACGCACCGCCGAACTGGTCCAGGAGATCGCCGCCGCCAGCAAGGAGCAGGACACCGGGGCCGAGCAGGTCAACAAGGCCATCCAGCAGCTCGACCAGATCATCCAGCAGAACGCCGCCGCCTCCGAGGAGATGGCCGCCACCGCCGAAGAGCTGAATTCCCAGGCCGACCAGCTCCAATCCACCATCGCCTTCTTCAAGGTGGGTGACAGCGATGGCCATGATTCTCTGGCCAGCCACTCACCCAGGCAGCAAAAAAGATCCCAGAAGAAACCAGCCGCCATCTCCCACCTTGGCGCTGCAATCAAGAAGACCGCCGCCATCCCCCCGCCCAGCGGTGAGGCCGCCGCCAACCCGAGAGGCATCGCCCTGGAGATGGGAGCTGATCACGACCACCTCGATGACGGCTTTGAGCGGTACTAACCCTGATCTCATCCTTCGGCAGGGTGGGGTCCAGGAGTGCCCCGCCCTGCCCTCCCCACCCAATACTACCGACAGCTAACAAAGGCAGGCAATGGATCTTTCGGACGCCGACTTCACACGCCTGAGCACCTTCCTGCAGTCAAAGCTGGGCATCAAGCTACCGGAGGCCAAACGCACCATGCTTTCCGGCCGCCTGATGAAACGGTTGCGGCTCTTGGGGATCGATTCCTTCACCGCCTACTGCGACTTCGTTTTCAGTCCGGCTGGCCAGCAGACGGAATTGATCCCCCTGATGGACACGGTCACCACCAACAAAACCGACTTCTTCCGCGAACCCGCCCATTTTGCCTACCTGACCGGCACCGTGCTGCCCCGCCTGATCGCCAAAGGCAAGAAACACTGCCGGGTGTGGAGCGCCGGGTGTTCAACCGGCGAGGAGCCGTACACCCTGGCCATGGTCTTGAGCGATTATCAAAACACCAGCCCGGTCCATGGCTTTTCCTTTGAAATCACGGCCACCGATATCTCGACCAAGGTCCTCGACATCGCCAAGCAGGCCATCTACAGCGAGGACAAGATCCAACCGGTTTCTGCGGAGTTCCGGAAGCGATACCTGCTTCGCGGCAAAGGGCAGCACCAGGGGACGGTCCGGATAGCCCACGAACAGCGAACCAAGGTCCGCTTTGGCCGTTTGAACTTCATGCACGAAGACTTCAAGATGCCAGCTAAACAGCAAGTCGTTTTCTGCCGTAACGTACTGATATACTTTGACAAAAAAATGCAGGAGGCCGTTATCAACCGGCTCTGCCAGTACCTCGAGCCCGGCGGCTATCTCTTTCTCGGCCACTCCGAATCGATCATGGGCTACGATGTGCCGTTGAGCCAGGAAGTGGCCACCGTGCACCGGAGGCTGCCGTGAGCCGCCGGCACGGCGGAACAGCCGCGAAATTCCTCAAGCCGGGAGAACTGGCCTTCCTCGAGCGGCCAACCATTGTCACCACAATCCTCGGCTCCTGTGTGGCCATCGTCCGGCACCACCCTCAGTCCACCTTCGGCGCCATCTGCCATGCCGTGCTGCCGGAAAACAACAGCGAACACGACCTGAAATACGTTGATCAAGCCCTCACCCGCATGCTGAGCTACTTTGCCCGCCGGGCCATCAAACGCAGCCAGATTGTCAGCAAGCTGTTTGGCGGGGCCATCATGTTTGGCGATGGCGTCCTCGGGGTAGGCGGCAAAAATATTGCCACCGCTCTGCGCTGTATCAAAGGCGCGGGGCTGTGCCTCACGGCCTCCGACGTCGGGGGACGCCAGGGCCGCAAGATCCTGTTCCACTCTCACACTGGCTCGGTTTTACTGAAGAAATTCACCACGCATGAGGCGTGCCCCGACCACTTACCTGCTGGGCAGTCCCTATGAATACCAAGATCAAAGTGCTGATTGTCGATGACTCGGCGGTGGTGCGCCAAACCCTGAGCGATATCCTCTCTTCGGACCCGGAGATTGAGGTCATGGCCGCGGCTGGCGATCCCTTTGTAGCGGCCCAAAGGCTCCGGGATGAGGTCCCAGATGTCATCACCCTGGACGTGGAGATGCCCAAGATGGACGGGCTCACCTTCCTCAAGAAGATCATGAGCCAACACCCCATCCCGGTGGTAATGTGCTCTAGTCTGACCGGGAGCGGCTCGGAAACGGCGATGAAGGCCATTGAGTATGGCGCGGTGGAGATCATTCCCAAGCCGCGGGTGGGGACAAAACAGTTTCTGGAGGAATCCCGGATCCTGATCTGCGACACGGTCAAGGCGGCAGCCCAGGCCAAAGTCAGACGGATTTCACCCCGAACCCTGACGGCAGCGCCCAAACTGACCGCCGATGCCGTACTGGCCAAACCAAGCGGCACAGCAATGATCCAAACCACGGAAAAAGTAGTGGTAGTCGGCGCCTCCACCGGCGGAACCGAGGCCCTGCGCGACTTTTTGGAGGCTATGCCGGCAGACACGCCAGGGATCGTCATTGTCCAGCACATGCCGGAAAACTTCACCGCCGCCTTCAGCAAACGCCTGGACGGACTGTGCAAGATCACCATCAAAGAGGCCGAGGATGGCGACACCGTGGTCCGCGGCCGGGCTCTGATCGGGCCAGGAAACCGGCATGTGCTGCTCAAACGCAGCGGGGCCCGCTACTATGTGGAAGTCAAGGATGGCCCCCTGGTCTCACGGCACCGGCCATCGGTGGATGTCCTCTTCCGGTCGGCAGCCCGCTATGCCGGCAAAAACGCCATTGGCGTGATCATGACCGGCATGGGCGATGATGGAGCGCGGGGGATGCGGGAGATGAAGGAGGCGGGGGCCTACAACTTCGCCCAAGACGAGGCCAGTTGCGTGGTTTTCGGCATGCCCAAAGAGGCGATCAAGCTCGGCGCCGTTGACCGGGTGCTGCCGCTGGACGCCTTGGCCGCTGCGGTCCTCAGGGAAAGCAATAGCTAGCCGGAGGCCGCAAGACCCGCCCTGGTGCAGCAGAGGAGAGGAGTCAGTCCTGTGCCGTGCCGTCTTCTCCCCGCCCGGCACCCAGCTCTCCCCCCACGCAAACCGGCAGGACAAGCTCGAAGATCGTGCCATGCCCCCGCTCCGAACGGACCAGGATATCGCCACCGTGGTTCTTGATGATCGAGTAGGAGATACTCAACCCGAGACCGGTGCCCTTGCCGACCTCCTTGGTGGTGAAAAAGGGGTCGAAAATCCGTCCGACGATCATATCGTCGATGCCGGACCCCGTGTCAGCGATGCTCACGTGCAGCACCCCGCCCTTCTCCCAGCTCTTGACTGTGATCGTTCCCCGGTCGGTAATGGCTTGCGCCGCATTAAGCAAGATATTGAGGATGACCTGGCTCAACTGGCCGGCCAAGCCTCTGATCATCGGCAGGACGGTGGCATGCTCCTCGTTGATGACAATCCGGTCGGCAAATTCCCGGCGCACAATGGCGACTGACGCCTTGAGCCCCGGCAGGATATCGACAGGCACAAAACCAGCGCCCCCTTCGTGGCAGAATATCGTCAAATCCGAGACAACCCGGATGGTGCGATCGACCCCTTCCCGGATATTGCCCAGCAGCACGGTTACTTTGTCTGCGGGGCAGCCCCCTCCCTCCTTCAAGGCAGAGTCAAGGGTCATCTCCAACAACGGCAGCGAGGTGGCGATGAAATTAATCGAATTCTTGATCTCATGGGACAGTCCGGAGATCATCATGCCCAAGGCGGCCATTTTTTCCGAGTGCACCAGCTGTGCCTGGGCCGCCCGTAATTGGCTCAGGGTGTCGGCCAACTGCCGGTTTGTGCTGGCCATGGCATCTTTCTGGGCCACAAGTTCCTGGTTGCTTGATTTCAGCTGCCTGGTCCGCGCCGAGACCTTCTCCTCCAGGCCCGTCTTCAGCTCATAAATGGTATTGTACGACGTCCGCAGAATGGCAACCATCTCGGCGAAATCGGAGGGCAAAAACGGCTCCTTACGAACGGCGCAACTCTCATCGCCCTGCAAACGGCGGATTTCACCCACCAGGCTCCGCAACGGGGTGGCCACCGCCCGGTGGATCACCACCAGGATCAGCAGCCAGCCAAACAAGGTGATGCCAATAGTAATGGCCGTATCCCTGACAAAGATGCCTTGTGCCTGCTGGCGGACGGACGCGGTATCGACCACCATGGCCACGTAGCCGATGAGCACATCCTGGCCCGCCGCCTCGGCTGGCACCAGGGTATCGGCAAACATGTCGATGAAGGAAAATCTCGGGCCGGTCAGCACCGGCTCAACGATAACAATGCTTGAACCTGCCGTGCGCAACAACGATGCGCTGCGGGGATGGGAACGGATGTGCTGGGGGATATCCTGGTCTGGAAGAAGCTCCAATCCCTGCCGGTAGTCTTTCCCCTGATAGTGCAGGAGGGGAATGCCGTTTTCCTCATAATAGACGATCATCTGACATTCAGGATCAGAGGCCAGATAGGAGGCAGCGGCCAAGAGCTGTTCCTTGTTGCCGGTGTAGATGGCGACCCGGCTGCTGTTTGCCAGGGAGCGGGCCAGACTCTGGTTATGGTGGATCAGGTCAGACTTGAGCCGTTCGGCGGCCCGGAGAGAAAAGTAGGCGCTCAGGGCCATGGTGGTCATGGTCAAGAGGAACAACGTGGCGGCGACAACCCTGGCCATGAAGCTGTCGCGCAGGTACACGAACGGAAAATTCATCGTAACAGGAGGACCCTTTGCCGACGGCACACAATGACATCGCCATGGCCAACCAAAAATCTTCTGGCGCAGCGCACGCCTTGCGTGTTACCCGGCCATCGTCCGGCGCGCCACTGCCGGCTAGGAGCGGTAATCTGCGTTTATCTTGACGTAATCAATGGAAAAATCGCAGGTATGGATAGAGCAGGAGCCTATGCCCTCCCGAAGGGTGATCAGCACCACAAACGACTTCTGCTTCAGGACCACGGTAGCCGCCAGCTCGGCCTCAGCCCCTAGCCACAGGCCATTGCCGACGATGCCAACATTGTCAAAGGCAATGTCGACTTTCGTTTGATCGAACTCGATCCCTGAGCGGCCAAGGGCGGCGATGATTCGTCCCCAGTTGGCATCCTGGCCGAAAAAGGCGGTCTTGACCAGGGGGGAGTTGGCTACGGTGCGAGCCGCCAGTTCCGCCTCGGCGTCTGACTTTGCCCCCTCGACCCTGATAGTGACGAGTTTGGTGGCACCCTCACCGTCGGCGACGATCTGCAGGGCCAAATCGCGGCTCACCTCATCCACCACCTGCTGAAAACGGACAGCATCGTCCGCCGCAGGATCAGAGAGCACGGCATTCCCGGCCTTGGCGCTGGCCAAAAAAAGCACCGTGTCGTTGGTGCTGGTGTCGCCGTCCACCGTGATCCGGTTGAACGACTGATCGACGCTGCGGCGCAAGACCTGCTGCATCACTCCGGACTCCACCGCCGCATCGGTTATCAAATAGCACAGCATGGTGGCCATATTGGGCATGATCATGCCTGCCCCCTTGGCCATACCGGCAACGGTCACTGTTTTCCCGCCGATGGTTGCGGTCCTCACCGCAGTCTTGGGCACCGTGTCGGTGGTCATAATCGCTCTGGCCACATCCATGGCCCGGTCGGCGGCCAACTCCCCGGCCAAACGCCTAACATGGGCAAAGCAGCCCATATCCAGCTGCTGGCCAATGACCCCAGTGGACGAGACTTGAACCAGGCCCTCGTCGATGGACAAGGCCTGGGCGGCGAGGCTTGAGGCCGCGCGTGCCTTGTCCATGCCCTCGGCTCCGGTGCAGGCATTGGCAATGCCCGAGTTGACCAGGATGGCCTGGACCCTGCCCCCCTTGATCCGCTCCATCCCCAACAACACCGGCGCAGCCTTGACCTGGCTGGTGGTGAACACCGCCGCTGCCGCGGCCGGCTCGGTGCAGTAAATCAAGGCCAGGTCAAGACGGTCCTTGCCCCGGATCCCTGATTTAACAGCGCCGAAGAGAAACCCGTCAACCCGCAAATCGTTATCTTCCATGGCCGCCTCTCCGGTCATCACGCCATTTTTCCGCAGCACCGCTTGTACTTCTTGCCGCTGCCGCAGGGGCAATCGTCGTTGCGGCCGATCTTATCCCCATCCCTACTCACCGGCTGACGGGTCTTGTCCTCGGACTCTTCGTCGCTGCGCTGCATCTTGGCGTCCAAGGCTTGCTGCTTCTCCCGCTGGGCCCGGGCCAGTTGCTCCACCTCGTCCTCGCGCACCAAGCGCACCATGAACAGGGTCGAGAGAGTCTGCTGCTTGATGATGTTCATCAACTCGACAAACATCTCATAGCCCTCTTTCTTGTACTCGTTCAGAGGATTTTTCTGCCCGTAGCCGCGGAGCCCTATCCCGTCCTTCAAGTGGTCCATGTTGAGCAGGTGTTCTTTCCAGTGGCTGTCCACCACCTGCAGCAGAATGACCCGCTCCAGATGACGCATGTTGGCCACCCCAATCTCGTCTTCCCGCCGCTGGTACTCATGCTCTACCACCTCGATTAAACGCTGGGCCAGGGCGTCCCGGGTCAGGCCGAGGCGCGACTCCTCGCCGATGCCATGGCCGAAACCGAAGGCGGCATGCATCCGCTCGTCCAGCAGATGCCAGTCCCAGTCCTCAGCAGTGGCCTGGTCCCCGGCAACTTCAAAGGCCATGGCCTCGACCATCTCCGGAATCATCGACACAATCAGCGGCTTGACATCGTCGCTGGTCAATACCTCGCGGCGCTGGCTGTAGATGATCTCCCGCTGTTTGTTCATGACGTCGTCATATTCCAGGAGGTGTTTGCGGATGTCGAAGTTGTGGCCCTCGACCTTACGCTGGGCATTTTCAATGGCCCGGGTGATCATGGAATGCTCGATGGGCTCGTCCTCTTCCATGCCCAAGCGGTCCATAATCCCGGAGATCCGGTCCGAACCGAAGATGCGCAGCAGGTCGTCCTCGAGGGAGAGATAGAAGCGCGACGAACCGGGATCCCCCTGGCGGCCGGCCCGGCCCCGGAGCTGGTTGTCGATGCGCCGGGACTCATGGCGGCTGGTGGCCAGGATATGCAGACCGCCCAGGTCGGCGACGCCCGGCCCCAGTTTGATGTCGGTGCCGCGGCCCGCCATGTTGGTGGCGATGGTAACCCGGCCTACTTGCCCGGCCTCGGCGATGATCTCCGCCTCCCGTTCGTGGTGTTTGGCGTTCAAGACTGCATGCTCGATCTTCTCCTTCTTGAGCATACTGGAAATCAGCTCAGAGATGTCGATACTGATGGTGCCCACCAAGACCGGCCTACCATTCTCGTGCATCGCCTTGATCTCGCGGACCACGGCCCGGTACTTGGCGGCGGCGTTCTTGTAGATGACGTCGGCGTAGTCGTCGCGGACCATCTTCTCGTGGGTGGGGATCATCACCACGCCCAAGTTGTAGATCTTTCTGAACTCCACCGCCTCGGTGTCAGCGGTGCCGGTCATACCGGCCAGCTTTTCGTACATCCGGAAATAGTTCTGGAAGGTGATGGAGGCCAGCGTCTGATTCTCCTGGGCGACCTTGACTCCCTCCTTGGCCTCCAGGGCCTGGTGCAGGCCGTCGCTGAACCGGCGACCGGGCATGGTGCGGCCGGTGAACTCATCGACGATCACCACCTCGCCGTTCATGACGATATAATCCACGTCGCGCTTGAACAGGACGTGGGCCTTCAAGGCTTGGTTCAGGTGATGGAGGTACTCGATATTCTTGGGATCATAGAGGTTATCGACCTCCAGTCTCCGCTCGCCGAGCTCCACGCCGTCGTCGTTTAGAGCCAGAGTGCGGGCCTTCTCGTCAACGGTGTAGTGTTCATCTCTCTTGAATTGGGGAATGATCCGGTTGACCTTGTCGTAGAGTTCGGTGGACATCTCGGCAGGGCCGGAGATGATCAGCGGCGTCCGCGCCTCGTCGATCAGGATGCTGTCCACCTCGTCGACAATGGCGAAGAAGAAATCGCGTTGGCAGAAATCCTCCAGGCTGAACTTCATGTTGTCTCTGAGGTAATCGAAACCGAACTCGTTATTGGTGCCGTAGGTGATGTCGGCATGATAGGCAGCCCGGCGCGCGGCATCGTCCATGCCATGCAGGATGGTGCCCACGGTAAGCCCCAGAAAGCGGTAGATCTCGCCCATCCACTGGGAGTCGCGGCGGGCCAGGTAATCGTTGACGGTCACGACATGCACGCCCTTGCCCGCCAGGGCGTTCAAGTAGACCGGCAGAGTGGCCACCAGGGTCTTGCCCTCACCGGTCTTCATCTCGGCGATGCAGCCCTGGTGCAGGATGATGCCGCCGATGAGCTGGACGTCGTAGGCCCGCATATTGAGAACCCGCTTGCCCGCCTCCCTGGCTACAGCAAAGGCCTCGGGCAGGATGTCGTCCAGGGTTGCACCGCCAGCCAGGCGCTCCTTGAACTCAAGGGTTTTGGCCCGCAGCCCATCGTCAACAAGGGCCGCAATCCCCGGCTCCAGGCTGTTGATCTTATCAATAACCGGCCTGATCCTCTTCAGAATCCGATCGTTCTTACTGCCAAAGATCTTGGTAAGCACTTTACCGATCATAAATCCATCACTCCATCGTCAGAAGGGAGCAGAAAAGGATGCCCCCAAAAAAAATCGCAAAAACAAAACTCCCCCTACCGCTCCCAGATCAGGGCCGTTTCGTTGCAATCGGGAAATTTAGGACAGTTGATGCAGTCGCTCCACACCTTGTGAGGCAACTCGTTCTTGTCGATTTCACGGAATTTAAGCTTTTTAAAAAAACCAGGCTGATAGGTCAAGGTAAATACCCTATTGATCCCCAGGGTCTCCGCCTCGGCCAGGCACGCCTGGACTAGCTGAGTGCCGATCTGCTGGCCCTGGAATCGCTCCTGGACCGCCAGAGAGCGGATCTCCGCCAGATTCTCCCAGCAGACATGGAGAGCAGCCGAACCTGCCAGAACTGCTGGGGTGTCATGGGCGGCCGAAGAGTCCTCCGCCTCATAGACCTTAAAATCCCGCAATTGGTCATACAAGGCGCTGAGCGCCCGTCCCAGGAGTTTGCCCTGGGCGGCAAAATGGCTGAGCAGGGCGTGGATTGCCTTGATATCGGCCATGGTAGCGTTACGAATCATAGCGAACCTATCTGTCAATCTGGGTAAAGGGACTCAGAGTCAACGCTCACCGCTCCTCAAGGAGAGGCAGGAAAGTTCTTCTGGCTTTCAGAAACCAGACTGATAAACACCTTGTTCTGCTCGCTGGTTTCGAGCTTGGCGGCCAAGGTGTTGGCCTCGGCCAGACTGTCAAAGTGACCGATCAGCACCCGGTAAAAAGTACCATCGGCATCGGGCTTCAAGTAAAAGGCATCATACTCCCTAGCCCTCCACTGGGCCACGGTCTTAAGCGCCCGCTGCTCTTCCCGGAAGGCGCCCACCTGGATGGCAAAAAACGACGGGCTATTCTCTTTGGCAGCCTCCTTGGGATCCGGGCTCCCTGCTGCCGCTGTCGGCGATTGCCGCGTAGACGCGACGGTAGCGCTCTTGCCGCCGGCCTCGTCCCCAGCCTGGGAGTCCAGCGCCGACGGAGGGCCTGCCTTCAGCATCTTGGTGGCGGCGCTGATCAACTCCCGCGGGTCGCCGGTGGCCAAGGTGGACTGTAGTCCGGACTGCCCGGTCCAGACCCCGAAGAGGTACATCCAGAGAAAAATGCAAAAGACCACCACCGCTAGGCCCAGCAAGCCGCCGATGCCCAGCTCGATCCGCACCAGGGCGTTCTCTTTGGGAGCCTTGCGCGCCACGGGGGGTTACATGGTCTCCGGGGCCTTGACCCCGATCAGCACCAAACCATTGCGCACGACCATGCGCAGACCGTTGATGAGCCACAGCCGAACCTGGGTCAGCGGCAGATCGTCGGATAGAACCCGGTGCTTATTGTAATAACTATGGAATTTTCCTGCCAGATCCTGAAGATAAAAAATAATCCGGTGCGGGGCAAGCTCGCAGGCCGCGCTGTGCACCAGCTCGGGATACGCCGCCATCTCTTTTAGGAGATCAAGTTCCTCGGGCTCGGCCAGGAGCTCCACCCGAGCCTGATCGATGCCGCCCAAGTCCAAACCGCGGTCGCCGGCCTGGCGGAGGATGCTACACAACCGGGCATGGGCGTACTGCACGTAATAAACCGGATTTTCCTGGCTCTGCTGAGTGGCGAGACCAAGGTCGAACTCCAGCTGGCTGTCCGCCTTGCGCATCAAAAAGAAAAAACGGACCACGTCGGCCCCCACCTCGGCAAGCAACTCGTCGACAGTGACAAAGGTCGCCTTACGGGTCGACATCTTCACCTGCTTGCCGTCCCGCATCAGGGTGACGAACTGGTGCATCACCACCGTCACCTTTCTGTCGTCATAGCCCAGGGCACGAACCCCGGCCAAGACGTCTGGGACGGTGGCGATATGGTCGGAACCGAAAACATTGACCATCCAGTCGAAGCCGCGTTTGAACTTCTCCCGGTGATAGGCGATATCGGGCAGACGGTAGGTCGGCTCGCCGGTGCTCTTGATGATGACCCTGTCCTGATCCAAACCCAGCTCCGAGGTCTTGAACCACACCGCGCCGTCCTGATCGTAGACCAGGCCCTTGGCCCGCAACTGGGCCACCACATCATCGATATGGCCATCGTCATAGAGCGAGTGCTCGTTGTAGTAATTATCGAAGTGGATGTCGAGCCGCTCTAGGGTTCCATTGATGTCGGCAAAGATCGCCTGCTCCGCCTTGGCCTTGAAGGGGGCCAGATCCTCTTGCTGGCGGAGCGCGGGGCCGTGCTCCGCCAGCAGGTCCTTGGCAATGGCCACTATATAGTCGCCCTGGTAGCCGTCCTCCGGGAAGTGGCCCTCCTCGCCCAGCAGCTCGAGGTAACGCGCCCGCACCGATTGGGCAAGAACCCGCATCTGGCGGCCGGCGTCGTTGTAATAATACTCCCGGGTCACCTGATGCCCGGTCGCCGCAAGCAGGCGGCAGATGGCGTCGCCCAGCACGGCCTGACGGCCGTGGCCAACACTGAGCGGCCCGGTGGGGTTGGCACTGACGAACTCCACCAGGACTCTCTTGCCAGCCCCTGCCTCAGTGAGGCCAAAGCCTTGATCCTGGCGGCAAACCTCGGCCAGCACAGACTGCCAGACCGCTTGCTTGACGAAAAAATTGACAAAACCCGGACCTGCGACCTCAACCTTGTCGAGCAACGGACATTCCGCCAGGAGTTCCACCAGTTGCGCAGCGATGAGCCGAGGGTTCTTCTTCTCCCGGCCCGCCACCACCATGGCAAGATTGGTGGCCAGGTCCCCCTGTCCCTCGCGTTTCGGCTGCTCCACGGCGTAGCTGCCAGCAGCGTCAGCAGACCAATACTGCCGAGCGACACCTTCCTGAAAACAACGATCGACAATCTCTTTTATGCGCGTTTTGATCATAATATTCCAACAAGTAGCATGTACATATGAATAACTGCCGGGAAGGGAGCAGTCTGGATCCTGTCTTCTGTATCCCTACCCGCCATTGATATAAAACCTCGGCACCCGGTCGCTGATGGCGGTCAAGACCTCGTAGCTTATCGTCCCGGCGCGTTGCGCCAGATCATCGGCGGTAATCGCCTCCTGGCCCTGGGTTCCAATCAGGACAACTTCATCACCGATGTATGCCTCGCCATCGTCAAGGCAGACCACTGTCTGATCCATGCAGACAGTTCCCACGACTCGGTAGCGCTTGCCGCGGATCAGCACCTCGCCCTTGTTGGACAGGGCGCGCATATAGCCATCGCCATAGCCCACCGGGATGGTCACGGCGCGGCAATCCTTCGGTGCAACCCAGGTCCTCCCGTATCCGACCGAACTCCCGGCCAGGATCACCTTAAAGTACATGACCTTGGCCCGCAGCGACAAGGCAGGTCTCAGCGTAGCCTCAGACTCGGAGTGGATCGAAGGGTGATAGCCATAGAGCATAATCCCCGGCCGCACCATATCCAGATGGCTCTCCTTGATCCGGCAGATCGCCGCCGAATTGGCGATCTGCAATAGAGGCTTCTCAAGGCCATGCTGGTCATAAAACCCCGTTGCCTCAAGAAATCGCTCGAGCTGCAAACGCTGAAAGCTTAAGTCGTCGCCATCGGCATCGGCAAAATGGGAATAAATGGAGACCACATTGCAGTGCTTGGCCTTGAGGGCGGCGGCAAACAGCTGATGGGCGTTGGAATGACGGATGCCAATCCGCATCATGCCGGTATCGACCTTCAGATGGATATTGGCCGTCTTGCCAAAAAACGCCGCCGCCTCGTCGATCAAGTTGAGCGCCCCGACCGCGGCGACGGTAAAATCGACATTATTCTCAATGAACAGTCCGACCTGAAGCTTCGAGAATGGTCCGGAGGTAATAATCGGCGTCGTGATGCCCGCCTGCCGTAAGGCCAAGGCCTCTTCGACATAGGCTGTCCCCAGATAATCGACGCCGCACAACGCCAGGTGTTCCGCCGTGCGAACCAAGCCGTGGCCGTAAGCATTGGCCTTGACCATGGCGATGATTTTACACCCCGGGGCCTTTGCCCTAACCACCTCCAAGTTGTGAGAAATGCAGGCGAGATCAACAATGGCAGCCGCCCGATGGTACACGTCGGCAACGTCAACTTCAACGGTTGGGTTCGTCATGAACGTGGTCACTTGCTCCCGGCAGACGGCCAGGCCGCGGCTCGTTGCCACACCAATCGGCTGGACAGCAGCAGGGCCCAGCCAATCGCTCCGTAGATCACCCCGACCACCTCAGCGGGTAGACCGGAGTGACGAAGGAGCCAGCCCATGCCGATCATCAACGCCACCATGCCCCACATTCTGATCGAGTAGACCCCGCCGAGGCAGTCGCCATCCTCCTTACCCGCCAGCCGCAACAGATTCTTCCGGGCCGTCTTGTCCAGAAGATACAATGACTTTGCCGTGCCAGCCACCAGGGCCGGGATCATCAGCCACACCCGTCCCGCGGCATGCAGGAAGAGCCCGCCCCTGATCATCAGGGATATGCCGACCAGACTCCAGACAGCGGCGGCAACAAAATGATGCGTGCGGAGAGAAGCGCTCGGTTTCACGGTCTGGTCACCCCGATGGCTGAACGTCAAAATAAAAAGGCCCATCCCCTGACGGAGACAGGCCCATTGCTCCCAAGACACGTACGAAACGTGGATTAGGCCTCGCTTACAGTGATAGCACCTGACGGGCAGGTCTCAACGCAGGTCTCGCAGCCCAGGCACTCATCGATATTCACAGCCTCTGCCTTACCGTCAACCATCTCCAGAACCTGAGCGGGGCAAGCGTTTACGCATTCTTCATCGCCAGTGCATTTGTCCTTATCAATTTCTACATTCCACATTACTACTTCCTCCATAAAAATTAAGTGAATAACTTGCGCAGCAGGTTTCCCCACCGTTCAAAAACTACTGAATAATGTCATGACCATTAATGCACCGCCTTTTTTTTGTCAACAAAAACTTGAGACGCAAACTACGGCGCCACCAATGTTATCCTGGCCAAGCTCCCAAGCGCTCCCAGCCTAAAGACAAAAAAATACTGGTCATCTCCGCCACTATCGCGTACAAGCAGATAACCTATCACAGGCCACCGCGCCGGAAGACCGCATCAAGGAGCCGCCAGATGAAAAAACAACAAAAAAGCCCACCATCCAGCCAAAGTAAGGCTCTCAAGTCAGAACAAGCCATGATTGCCGGCATCATTGAGGGCAGCCCCGAGGCCATCGGCGTAGCCGTTATACGCCTGGAGTGCGGCTGCCGCAAAATGGCGGCGGTAGATAGCAAGGGAGAGCCAGCCAGCAAGGTCATCGCCTATCGGGACCAAGCCGAGTCGGTCTGCGCCAAGTGCAAGGAGGACAACGGCGCCTTTCACCGGGTAACCGATTCTTTCATCGATTGGGTCTCCCCAGAGCCGGACCAAGCGACAAGGACAATCATCGAGGCCAAGGTCCTGGGTACGCGGCCTGTCTGCCATTGAACGCACGGGAGTGAGAATCGAAAATTCAGTATCCAGGAGAAAAGAGTGGTGGCATTGGCTGGGGGCGCCACGCCGAAAAGACCGCGTTGCCGTGCCATACCCCTAACGGCGCAAGTACTGATTACCTTAGAAGCCGCCTCCCGAATTCTCGATTCTGCCCCCAAAAGCTGCCGGCGCTAATACCGCAAGCCTACCCGCTCCCGCACCGCCTCCAGGGTAACCACTGCCTTGGCCCTGGCCTTATCCGCCCCCTTGGCCAGGATCGCCCGCACTTGGGCCGGATCCTTGGCCAACTCCTCACGCCGCCCCCTGGCCTCGGCAAAAAATTCCCACAACAGATCGACCAACTCCAGCTTGATGTAGCCGTAGGCGGCCCCGCCATTCAGATAGAGATTCCTCACCTCGGTCAGGCGCTCTGCCGGGGCAAACATCTTGTAAATATTGAACAGGTTACACTTTTCCGGGTCCTTAGGCGCCTCAACCGGGGTGGCATCGGTTTGAATGGCCATCACCGACTTCTTCAGCTCCTTGGCGGTCTGGAAGATATTGATCGTGTTGCCGTAGGACTTAGACATCTTCTGGCCGTCAAGACCAGGGATGGTAGCCACGTTGTCATCGATCACCGGTTCCGGCAGCACAAAGGTATCACCAAAGGTGTTATTAAATTTGATGGCGATGTCCCGCGCCACCTCGATGTGTTGCTTCTGATCCTTGCCCACCGGAACCCGCTCGGCCTGATACAGGAGGATATCGGCTGCCATCAGCACTGGATAGGAGAACAGCCCGTGACTGGCGGCGATGCCCTTGGCAACCTTATCCTTGTAGGAGTGACAGCGCTCGAGAAGACCCATGGGAGTTAGGGTGGACAATATCCAGGTCAACTCGGTCACCTCCGGGACATCAGACTGCACCCAGAAGATGCTCCGCTCCGGATCCAACCCCAGGGCCATGAAGTCAAGGGCGGCGTTCATGGTGCCTTGGGCCAATCGCTCCCGGTCATGAACCGAGGTCAAGGCGTGGAGGTCAACGATAAAGGCATAGAGCTCGCCCTGATCCATGGTCCTGATCATTGGGAGCATCATCCCAAAATAATTACCAATGTGAAGTTGCCCCGAGGGCTGGATTCCTGAAAGGGTTTTCATGTGTGCCTCTGATGTGATCTCATGGTTTCTACTGTTGTGCAACGGGCAAACTACAGCCGAGCCGCCTTTCTACCAAAAAAAATGGGGGAACGCAATTTCTCACGTTCCCCCATGATGCAGCGTACGGCTTTCGGGACTACTTCACTTCCTCGAAATCGGCATCCACCACGTTATCGTCCTTGGGTGCGCCTGATCCGCCAGCGGCCCCGGCGCCCGGCTGGTCCTTGGTCGCCTGGGAGTACATGATCTCGGCGAGCTTGTGCGACGCTTGGGTCAGGGCCTCGATATCGGCCTTGATAGCATCAGTATCGTCGGTGACCATAGTCTTCTTCAGCTTCTCAATAGCGCTTTCCACATTCTTGCGGGTCGCCTCGTCGACCTTGTCACCCACCTCTTTCAGACTCTTTTCAGTGGCGTAGATCATGGAGTCGGCCTGGTTCTTGGCCTCGATCAAGGCCTTGCGCTTCTTGTCCTCCTCGGCATGGGACTCGGCGTCGTTTTTCATCCGGTTGATCTCAGCCTCGGACAAGCCGCTGGAGGCGGTGATCTTGATCGACTGCTGCTTGCCGGTGCCCAAGTCCTTGGCTGAGACATGGAGAATACCGTTGGCATCCAGATCGAAGGTCACCTCGATCTGCGGCACACCGCGAGGCGCAGGCGGGATGTCTGCCAGTTCGAAACGGCCGATGGACTTATTGTCTGAGGCCATCTCACGCTCGCCCTGGAGGACATGGATGGACACCGCCGGCTGATTGTCGGCGGCGGTGGAAAACACCTGACTCTTCTTGGTGGGGATGGTGGTGTTCTTCTCGATCAGCTTGGTGGTCACTCCGCCCAGGGTCTCGATACCCAGTGACAGCGGCGTGACGTCGAGGAGCAGCACGTCCTTGACATCGCCCTTTAGCACCCCGCCCTGGATGGCGGCGCCGATGGCCACCACCTCGTCCGGGTTGACACCCTTGTGGGGTTCCTTGCCGAAGATCTCCTTCACCTTCTGCTGTACCATGGGCATCCGGGTCATGCCGCCGACCAGGATCACCTCGTCGATCTCGGCCGCAGAAAGACCGGCATCCTTCAAGGCAACCTGACAGGGACGCACCGTCCGCTCCACCAGATCGGCCACTAGGGTCTCAAACTTGGCCCGGCTCAACTTGACGTTCAGATGTTTGGGCCCTGAGGCGTCGGCAGTGATGAAGGGCAGGTTGATGTCGGTCTCCATGGTGGTTGACAACTCCATCTTGGCCTTCTCCGCCGACTCCTTCAAACGCTGCAGGGCCATATTGTCGCTCCGGAGGTCAATGCCGGCATCACGCTTGAACTCGTCGGCCAGCCAGTTGACCACCCGCATATCAAAGTCTTCGCCACCGAGGAAGGTGTCGCCGTTGGTGGACTTGACCTCGAACACGCCGTCACCGAGTTCAAGGACCGAGATATCGAAGGTGCCGCCGCCCAGATCAAATACCGCGATCTTTTCCTCGTGCTTCTTATCCAGGCCATAGGCCAAGGCTGCTGCGGTGGGTTCATTGATGATCCGTTTGACATCGAGACCGGCAATCCGGCCGGCGTCCTTGGTGGCCTGACGCTGGCTGTCGTTAAAGTAGGCTGGCACCGTGATCACCGCCTCGGTGACCGCCTCGCCCAGATACTCTTCGGCGGTCTGCTTCATCTTACCAAGCACCATGGCCGAGATCTCGGCTGCCGTGTACTTCTTGCCATCCACCTCCACCTCGGCATCGCCCTGAGCGCCCTTGACGATGGAAAATGGACTGAGCTCGATGCTCTTTGCCACCTCTTTATCGTTAAACTTGCGGCCGATCAAACGCTTGATGGCAAACAGGGTCTTGGTGGGGTTGGTCACCGCTTGGCGCTTGGCGACCTGTCCGACCAGGCGTTCGCCACTGGACGAAAAGGCGACAATCGAGGGAGTGGTCCGATTCCCTTCCGAGTTCGTAATAACCTGAGGGTCACCACCTTCCATGATCGCGACGCAGGAGTTGGTGGTTCCCAGATCGATGCCAATAATCTTACCCATATCGTTCTCCTTAGTTAAAACGTAAAATATGAATCATATCAGTACTGCCCGAGGCAGTCTTCATCATGCAACCCAACATTACTCTGAGGCCTTGGCCACCACTACCTTGGCAGCGCGGAGCAACCTATCCTTATAGTAATACCCCTTCTCAAACTCACGGATCACCGACTGGGGAGGAACCTCATCGCTCGCCTCCATCACCAACGCCTCATGGACATTGGGATCAAAGGGCTGACCCACGCTGTCGATGGCCACCAGGCCAAACTTGGCGGTAGCGCTCAGCAGCGCCTTCATGGTCAAATCAACCCCCTGCCGCAGAATGTTGATATCCTCCACGCTGTTCTGGTGGGTCAAGGCCCGCTCCAGATTGTCAAGGGTGGGCAGGAGTTCCTTGAGCAGGCCCTCCTCGGCGTATTTAATAGCTGTCTCCCGCTCCCGAATCATACGCTTCTTATAGTTCTCGAACTCTGCGGCCAAACGGAGCAATTTATCGTTGGCATCCCGCTTTTCGGCCTCCAGCGCCGCAATTGCCTGAGCCGTGTCATCGGCCACCGGACCAGCCTCGGCAGTTCCGTTGGCCTCCGCCTGTCCATGCTCCTCGACAACCTCTGCCTGCACCTCAGGCGCGGCCTCTTGGCTTGCCGCCTTCTTCTCTTTGTGTCCGTGTCCTACCACCGATCCCTCCATCACGCGTCAGTTTCTCCAAGAGCACCCTGCCGCGCCTGCTAACCTCCCGACTGGCAAGGCTTTTGCGGCCTCATGCCCTGTAATAGTCAGCAATGGTAAGTAGTGTTCCAGGGGTTGTCAAGGAACGGGCCGGAAAAAGAAATTCACAACCACAAAGCCGATGCCCGGGAAAAAAATTCCCACCGCTCTGTAGAATGGAAACAAGCAACCAGCTGATAATTATCAACAAAAACATTATTGACCAATGGCACGCTAGTTGCTGCCGGTTCCCATCATACGAATCGATACTCTTCCTTGAGCAACAGGCGAGGTATGCAATGGATTTCCTGACATCGTTCTACAATGGCATCAGCGGGGTCAACGCCATGGGCCACCGGCTCAACGTCGCCGCCAACAATGTTGCCAACGTCAACACCAGCGCCTTCAAAACCGGACAGGCGACCTTCGCCGACCGGCTGGACACGGCCCTTGGCTCGGTTGCCGTAGGGCATGGGGTCCAGCTCAACGCTGTCAACACATCATTTGCCTCGGGCTCTTTCGAGAGTACAGGCCGCTCGACAGATATGGCTATCAGCGGCGGAGGCTTCTTCGTGCTCAGGGATCCAGCAACCACAACTGCCGACCAGTATACCCGCAACGGCGAGTTCATGCTTACCCCTCACCTCGGCCCCGAGCCTGATGCCTATAACCTGTCCGCCACCACCGGGCAATTTGTGCAGGGCTATACCTTCGGCGCCCAGACTGTCGCGCCCACTGCGGTCAGCGATCTCCTGATCAAGAGGACATCGCCCCAGATTGCGACCTCCCAGGTGGACGTCGCCGTGAATCTGCAAAACAATCCGGCCTGGCGTGAAACAGCAGACAACCCCTTATTCGCCAACTGGGACGGCAGAAACAGCGCCTCCCCGATTGCGGAGAACAGTTACGAATATTCGACCTCGCTAAAAATCTACGGTTCCGACCGCGGAACGGCGGCCTCTTCGACTCTATCCGACACCCTGAACATCTACTTCGACAGCACGACCAACCAAAATGAGAAGGAATTCCTCGTCACCTGCCAACCATCGCTGGATCAACGGCTGATTGGCGGCACTACTGCGCGCTACAGCAGCAGTACTGACAAAGGGGCTGGGGCGCTGCTGTACGGAATCCTCCACTTTAGCCCCAATGGTGAGCTGAGCAACATCCAGTGCTGGGATGTCCCACCAGACGGCAGCGTCAGCGCAACTCCCGCCACAACCCTGGCACTGCCCAGGGGAAAATCGTACTTCAGTTTCGATTTCAACTTGGGCGGGAGCACTACCAACGACACCTCCACCCTCAATTTCGGCAGCACCCCTAAACCGCAGGCCGTGACCAGTCCCCTGTCAGCCTCTACGACCGCCGCCACCTCATCCCCCATTGATGCTTACTCGCCCTGGGACTCCATATTCGACAGCCTCGGCAACAAGGTCAAATCAGGCGACCGTATCCGATTCCAAGGCCATTCCGGCGATGGCACCCTGCGAGACTACACCTACACCGTCGATTTTTCCCAATCGATGCAAGACCTTCTCGTCGGCCTGCAGAATCAGTTCGCCTGCAAGGCGGAGATCATCAACGGCAAGTTGACCTTAACCGATACCGAGGTGGGCACCAGCCAGCTGGCCATCGATTCCATTACCTACGCCAACGCCAGCGGCGCAACACCAGCGACCGCCACAAACCTGGCCCAGATCTTCGGCAACCAGGGGACCTCATTTATCGTATCACAAGAGGACCGTTACACCACAAACTCACTGGCCACCACCAGCTACGCCAGCCCATCGGCAACCCTCTATCAGCACCAAAATGGCGCTGAACGCGGTCTTTTACAGACGATTCGCGTTGACAGTCAGGGGGAAATATTCGGACAATACTCAAATGGCCGGGAAATCAAACAGGCACAACTGGTGCTGGCCAACTTCGACAGCCTCCAGGGTTTACGGACGGAGGGCGGCAACATCTTCGCCGCCACCCCCGAATCCGGAATCGCCACCTTGGGCATTGCCGGCGCTGGCGGTTTAGGCAAGGTCTCGAACAACAATCTCGAGATGTCCAACGTGGATCTGGGCCGTGAAATGACGGACCTGATCATGACCCAACGGGCATTTCAGGCAAACTCTAAATCCATCACTGTGGCAGACGAAATCTACCAGGATCTCATCCGGCTGACGAGGCGATAACCCTCCTGGCAGGTGGATCAGCCAATAAAAAAGCCGCCCTGGCAGGCGGCTTTTTTATTGGCTGATATGGTAGCGGCGCGAGACCAGACATCCCACCGCAAACAGGCTAGCACTGATCAGGAGTCGAGATACTGCCTGATCGATTCGGCGATGGTCTTGAATATCCTCCGGAAGACCTCTTCGTCCTTCTCCAGCAAGGTCACCCGCAGCCCCTGCAACTCAGTGGCAAACGAACTGAGCGGCACGGTGCAAACCCCGGTGGCCCCCAACAGGTAATAGACAAAACGCTTATCCAGGGAAACCCCTGCTGGGTTCACCAAGAGCTCCACCTGCTTCTTGACCTCGGGATTGGCAATCGGCAACGACTGGGTTCTATTCAACCGCCCTTCGGCAAACACCACGCTCATGTAGAATGCCCCGTTGGTCCGGTTCACCAACACTCCCTCCACGTCCTTCAAACAGTCATAGGCAATATTGGAATACTTCTCGTAACGGTCAATCCGCTCCTGCAGGTAGCTGCCGTATTCCGGATGGGACATCAACCGAGGCAGCACCGCCTGGGGCAAGGTGGTCGAGCAGACCTCAAGCATTTTGGCGTTCAAGATCGACTGGACATACTTTTCGAACATCGGTTTGCGGTGACCGTTATAGACCTCGATCCAACCGCAGCGCCCTCCCGGCCACGGCATCTCCTTGGACATCCCGCGCATGGCAATCGCCGGCACGTCTCCGATCAGATCTGAGATCGGCAAAGTTTTATAGCCATTATAGACGATATTGAGATAGACCTCGTCGCAGATCACAAACAGGTTGTACTTCTTAGCCAACCGGATGATCCCGCCGAGGATCGATTCGGAATAGACCGCGCCGGTGGGGTTGTCCGGATTGATGATCAGAATCCCCGCCACCGCGGGGTTGTACTTGATCCGCTTTTCCAGATCATCGAGATCGGGGTACCACTGGTTGTTGGGATCGAGGAGATAGGTCACCGGCCGGTCACCGGCGTGGGCCGCCTCGGCCGACGAGTGGGTAGTATAACTGGGGGTCGGCATCACCACCCGGGCGGTCGGGCGCAGGAACCCGTAGATCTTGCTGATGGCGTCGCCCAAGCCATTGAAGAAAATGATGTCGTCCGGGGTGATCTGGGCGCCGCCCCGTTGATTGGTCCGCTCGGCAATAAACTCCCTGGTCGCCAGAATTCCCCGGGTCGGCGAATAGCCGTAGGTAGAATCCTGCTGGGCCAAATCGATCACGATGTCTTTCATCCATTGGGGGATGTGCTCACCCTTGGCAATGGGGTCACCGATATTTTCCCAATAGGTGCGAATCCCGAGCTTCTGGAGTTTTTCACCGACGGTGACAATATTACGAATCTCGTAGGTCAACTCGCCGGCGCCACTATGAACGATATTTGTACGCATACTATCACCACATCAAAAACCAGGAGGCAAGGGGAACCCAGGCCCGGTTTTTTGAAAAAAGTCGAGGAAGAAAAAAATCAAGGCGGATCGCCCAACACGCTGTGCCTGCACCGATCCTGGCAGGATCAACCAATGAACCAAGCCAGGAGGTATATCTAGCACAGGCACAGGGGATAGTCAATACTGGGGCGCGGTGGCACGGAGATCGAGGAGAGAGGCTCAGGCGATAAAATCAATAGGGGAGCTGCCGCGCTCGGCAGACGGCGGCACAAAGGAACGATAGGCGGACACCGCCTGCTTGACAGCGGGGAGTCCTGGCCCATGGCCGCCTCGCTCCATCTCCTGGCCTGCCCCTCGATAGATATCACGGGCTGTTTCGCCCTCCGCCTCCGAGGGTTGCTGGACCAACGGCTGAAGCTGATCCCGGCTGGCGCGAGAGGTGAACAGTTCCTTTGATGCCTCGGCGATCTGCAGGGTGGCATAGGAGGCAACCCGTTGATCCTGGGGGGAAGGGTCGGCCGGAGCCAGGGCCGCCTGCCGCACCACCTGCATCTTGACGATGGTCGCCTCGGGCGTCGCCTCCTTGCCTGTATCGATCTGAACCTCGCCGCCCACCGCATAACTCTGGCCATCCGGCCCGCGCTGATAGCTGAAGGAGGCACCACCGGTGGCATAACCGCCAGCTGCGGCCAGATGGGCCATCTCGTGGGCCCTCACGGCCTGATCCGCCTTCTGCAATTCACGGAGGACCGCCATCTCTGCCTTGGACAAGGACTCGCCGTTGGGTTTCTTGAGGGAATCGGCAGGAACGGGAGACTCAGAGTCGCCACCGACCGCATCGTTTGCAGCTCCAGCCGCTGCCCCACCGGTATCGGCAGGCCCTGAAGCCTCCGCGGCAGGCTCCCCTTCCCGCCGGGGAGCTGTGACATCCTTACGGGTATACACCAGGCGGGGCTGATCTTGCCCCATACCGGCAGTAGCCTGCCGACGGACGAAATCCGGCCCGGCGATCGATGAAGATTCGGGAGGTGAAGAAAAAGGAGAGGCACCCTGTCCGGAAAACGGCGAAACAAATCCCGGGGCAAACTGGGCGATAATGGCGTTGATACTCATAAAAAGGCCTTGGCGATCAGGAAAGATACCTCACGAAAGCCATCCTTGACTGACAGGAAGCTATCCCTCATGGACAGCCTACCCGGTCAACTCCACCGGGGGTGATATTCCTATCGGCAAACCTCAACAGAACCTTAAACAAAAAGGACAGGAACAGCTTACGTTCTCCTGCTGCACCCAGCCAGCATCCAAGTTAAACCCGCATCGGCAAGCGGAACCGGCAAAGGATCATCCTGGACATGCCAACAGCTTCAATCGCCGCGCCCCTCCATGGGGACGAAAGGCCGCGAGACCGGCCCTACGTAAATCTGGCGAGGCCGCCCGATCCGCCAGTTGTCGTCGTCCCACATCTCTTTCCAGTGAGCGATCCAACCAGGCAAGCGCCCCAGGGCGAACATAACGGTGAACATATCCTTGGGTATGCCGATGGCCTTGTAGATAATGCCGCTGTAGAAATCGACGTTGGGATAGAGCCTGCGCTCGACGAAATAGGGATCGGTAAGGGCGACCTCCTCGATCTCCTTGGCCAGATCCAGGAGTGGATCTTCAATATGGAGGGCCTGGAGGACATCGTCGCAGGCCTTCTTGATGATCCTGGCCCTGGGGTCATGATTCTTGTATACCCGATGGCCGAAACCCACCAGGCGGAACGGATCGTTGGGGTCCTTTGCCTTGTCGATATATTTCCGGTAGTTGCCGCCTTCGTTATGGATCTGCTCCAGCATCTCGATCACCGCCTGATTGGCGCCGCCGTGCAGCGGACCCCAGAGGGCACTGATCCCAGCTGAAATTGAGGCATAGAGGTTGACGTGGGCGCTGCCCACCAGCCGCACCGTCGAGGTCGAACAGTTCTGCTCATGGTCGCCATGCAGGATCAACAGCTTGTTCAAGGCATCAACAATGACAGGATTGACTTCGTAAGGGGTGACCGGGGAGTGGAACATCATGTTGAGGAAATTGGCGCAGTACGAATAGTCATGGCGCGGATAGACCAACGGCTGGCCCATTGCCTTCTTATAGGAAAAGGCGGCGATGGTGCGGATCTTTGAGATCAGCCGTGCGGTCATCATGTCGATCTTGACCAGGGGGTTATTGATCATGTCCGGGTAGAAAACCGACAGGGCGTTGACCATGGACGACAGGATCGACATCGGCGGCGAGCCCGGAGGGAAGCGATCGAAGAAGTGGACCATATCCTCATGGATCAGGGCGTACTTATTCAACATCCCGGAAAAATTCTTGAGTTCGCTGACCGTTGGCAAACTGCCATGGACCAGGAGGTAAGCCACTTCAACAAAGGTGCACTTCTCCGCCAGATCCTCGATGGCGTAGCCCCGATAGTTAAGAATCCCCTTATCGCCGTCGAGGTAGGTGATGGTACTGGCGCAAGAGCCGGTGTTCATATAGCCATAATCCAGGGTGACATAGCCGGTCAGACTCCGCAGTTTACTGATATCAATGGCTTTTTCACCCTCCTCGCCCACCATGATCGGAAACTCGTAGACCTTGCCATCGATCTTGATCTCAGCCTTTTCCTGCGTGTAATACTTGCCCAGTTTCATGCCCAACCTCCCATCTTGCTCTCAACCATCAGTCACCACAACGACGCACACCTTATCCCAGGCATTGGTGGCTCAAAATCCTCATTCCCTCGATTGTCATGGGCGGCCCATGCCTGCCGCCACGTACGCATCCTGCGCATCGGCTCTCCCCTTGCGCTGCCCGACACAATCGGGTAGAAGGGAAATCACATCTCGTCGCAAAAAAAACACGAACAGCCTTGCATATATAACAAAATCCCGCCCGTTCTTCAATGCCATTAACCGCCCCCCTCACCCTGCAGGAACGCCTCGCCATATTCCGGGATCAGGTCACCCTCTACCCGGTCTCCTGCGAACGCCTGGCCAATGGCCGCAGCGATCTCGACTGGCTCTTGGCCGTCCTCTCCGCCGGGGTGCGAATCGTGCAGCTGCGGGACAAGGTTTCAAGCGATCGCGAGCTATTCGCCAAGGCGGTGGCCTTCCGCCAACACACCAGCCAAGCCGGGGCCCTCTTGCTCATCAATAACCGGCTCGATATCGCCATGGCGGTGGACGCCGACGGCGTCCACCTGGGCAACAGCGACCTCCCGGCCGAAGAGGCCCGGCGGCTCGCCCCGGAGATGATCATCGGCGTCTCCGCCAACAGCAAAGAACAAGCCGCCTCCGCTGCCGGACGGGGGGCCTCCTATTACAATATCGGCCCACTGTTCCCCACGGCGACTAAAGAAGGGCTATCCACCTTCCTCGGCCCGGAGGCCATCGCCGACTTTTCGGCCACCTCCAGTCTGCCCTTTACGGTGATGGGCGGCATCAAGCTCGGCCACGTGCCAGAGCTCGTTGCCTGCGGGGCCCGGCGGATCGCCGTGGTCACCGCTCTTACCCAGGCCGCCGACATCGCGGCGGAAACCAGACAATGGCTGGCGGCAATCCGCTGTTCAGCCCCAACCTCTAGCCAGAAGCCATGACTCTCAGCGAGCAAAAGGCCGCAATCCTGTTACTCATGGATTACGCGGTAAACGAAGAAGACCAGGCCCAGGCCCGAAAACTGGTGGAGCACTATGCCGGCGACGCCATCGCCCTGCACGTGTTCCATGAATTCTACAGTTACCTCCCGGACGCCGAGAACGACGCCATCCGTATCCTGCGCTGCCTCGACAAGAAAGGGGGCAATTTCCTGCTCGCCGCCACCACCTGCCGTGACACTTACCTGTATCTGGCCAATAGTGAAGGCGCCGAATTCCTCGGAGACCACCGCGACGGAATCTGGGACGAAGAGGTCCTTGCCTATTTCGGAGTCACCCGGGAGCAGGCCTTGGCCAAGTTCAAAGACCTGGACTCATTCCCGGTCAATGTGCCGGTGCACCTGAACCCAAACCTCTGCCTTGCCTGCGCGGTTGAGCACGGGGAATTGCACCGCCTGGGCTGCCCGGTTGAGGTCTGCCCCTGGTGCGGCGGACAGCTGACGCGGTGCAACTGCCGCTTCAGCGAGGCCGGAGTCGACCAATTCGCCTCGGAGATTCAACTGGAAAAATTCATTGAAGCCTTGGAGTCAAAAGGGCGTATCCCATTCGACGCCGCGGAGCAACGTATCGGGTTCGGGGACACGCACGAGGGAGGGGAAAACAGCGACTGAGCCAGCGCCGGACGGAAAGAAGCGCCACAGCAAGCAGCGCCCTCCCCGCTTTTACTGCAACGCATTCAGGTAGCGATAAAATTCCGAGTCTGAGGGGACAACCAGCCTGGTGTTAGAACCAATGGTCTGCTCATAGCTCTCCAGCGTCTTAAAGAAGGTGTAAAACTCCGGATCCTTATTAAAGGCATCGGCATAAATCCGGGCCGCCTCGGCATCGGCCTTGCCCTTGATCTGCTCCGCCTCCTGGCGGGCGGAAGAGGTGATGTTTCGCAACTCCCTGTCCACCTTACCCAGGATCTCGGCCTTCTGGCCTTCTCCTTGCGAACGCTTTTCAGCCGCAATCCGTTTCCGCTCCGAAATCATCCTCTCGAAGACCTTGCCCTGGACCGTATCGATGTAATTGACCCGCTTGAACATGACATCAACCAGCTCAATGCCGTACTTGACCATCGACTCCGAGGCCGTCTTGTGGATCACATCAGTGAGTTTGTCTCGCCCCATGACGATGGGTTCCTCGTCGCCGCGCGTTCCGGCACCTTCACTCATGATCCAATCGGAACTGCGGATCATCTCCACCAGGTTGTTCTTATTGACCATATCCCGCACCGTGGAATCGACGACGTCGTCCAATATGGTCTGGGCACGGGCTTCCGTCTTTACCGCCTGCAGGAAGACCAAGGCGTTTGATATCCGCCAACGGGCGGTGACATCGACATAGACAAAGGTCTTGTCCTTGGTCGGGATCTGATTGGGGTCGCCATCCCAGATCAGTATCTTCTTGTCGAAAAAGGTGACCTCCTGGATAAACGGGGTCTTCAGATGCGGGCCTGCGACTACCACCGGCTCACCGATTGGCGCCCCGAACTGAGTCACCACCGCCTGAAACCCTTCCGGCACGACATAAAAACTATTCCAGGCCGTCAACGCCAGGACGCAAACCAAGCCAACCACAGCTGTACGAATGACCTTTTGCATTGGCTCCTCCTCTTATTGGCTAACGGCAGGTTTCGCCGAGGCTTGGGGTATCGTCTTGCCGAGATCCAACAGCGGCAGGATGGAAGGTTGACCGCCATCGACCACATACACCGCCTCGACCTTGGGCAGGACCTTCTGCATGGTTTCCAGATACATCCGGCGCCTGGTCACATCCTTTGCACCCTTGTACTCCTCGAGGATATTGAGAAACCGCGTCGTTTCGCCCTTAGCCAAATTCACCCGCTCCGTGGCATAGCCATGGGCCTCTTCCAGGATCTGCTTGGCACTACCCTTGGCCTTGGGGATCACCCGATTATAATTTTCCTCGGCCTCATTGACGAGCCGCTTCATGTCCTGGTCCGCCTCATTGACCTCATTGAAGGCCGGCTTGACCGCCTCGGGCGGATTGACATCCTGAAGCTTGACCGTCACGATCTTGATGCCGCTTTCGTAGCTGTCCAAAGTTTTCTGCAGATCTTTCACCATGGACATCTCGATGACCTCCCGGTTCTGCAACGAGTAATCGAAATCCTGGTTGCCCAAGACCCTGCGGATCGCCTTTTCCGAGACATCCCGCACTGCCTGGGCCGTATCCTTGACCTTGAATAGAAAATTGATCGGGTCCTGCACCTTATATTGAACAATCCACTCCACATCAATGACATTCTTATCCCCGGTTAACACCAGTGACTCGGCTTTAAAGCCCGCCTTTTCGTAGACCGTCTTCTGGCCTGGCGACTTGGTGCGGAACCCGAACTCCTCCTTCCGGACGGTTTCCACATCGACCTTGATCAAGGAGTCGACCAGCGGCAGTTTGAAGTTCAATCCCGGCTCCGCCACGCTCTGAATCCTCCCCAAACGCAGGATCACCCCACGCTCGCCCGGCGCGATGGTATAAAACGAAGAGGCCAGGATATTGAGTACCAGCAAGGCACCCACCACGCTCAGAACCTTCGCCACCCCAGCGCCAAATCCCATCGCCTCCCCGGTTCCCCCCGGCCGGGACGGATTGCCTTCGTCGCCGCCCCCCTCGAAACTGTCCTTGATCTTTTTTAGCAGCGCCGCGATCAAATCCTCAGGAGTCGGCGGCCCCTTTTTTTTGCCCCATGGCGACTGAGATTGATTCTGCATAGTCATGACATTTGGTTCCATTAATCATTCAATGACTGGACTCGAAAGACGATTCCCACCGACATACGCCGTGGACTCCCGAGAGGCTATTGGTCCTGCGCCCATCGACCCTCCGCGTAAGAAAGCGAGCCGACCGCAACCGTTGGCTCGCCCCTCGCCTCCGCTCGGAAACCACCCGACTGCGGCACTGTCAATGGCTCCCTGTGCGGAGTCGAAGTGGCATTGCCGCTTAGGGTGAGATGATTGGCGGAAAATTGCTTATAACCACAAAAATTACGGGCGATGCCCCAGGAGGCGCGGCATCGCCCTTGCGTGTGACACTATCATCGATTTAGAAACATGTGACAAGATTTTTCCCGCATTGTCCGGTCAAGAAGTTATAGCCCCTGCTTTTTCCTATCTCCCCAGCCTCTTGCAAAGCAAGGCAGTCAAGGGCGCCTTATGCAAACAATATCCAGAGAAGGGATAAGGCCAACACCCGACCGCGCACAAAACGTCACGAATCGCCTTCACCGAGCCCGCCCATCTCTCTGCGAATCCGCAAAAACTCCTGTTCAGTGGAGACAAAGGCGTCGACGATATCCGGATCAAACATTCGCCCTCGCTCCTCAAGGATAATAGCCCTGGCTTCCTCGTGGGAAAAAGCGTCCTTATAGCACCGCTTGGAGGTCAGGGCATCGTAGACATCCGACACAGTAACGATCCGGGCCGAGAGCGGGATGGCCTCGCCGCTAAGTCCCTTGGGATAGCCGCCCCCATCCCAACGTTCATGATGATAGTATGCGATCTCCTTGGCGATGGTCAGAAACGACTGGTTCTTAAACTGGGCGTCCACCGCCGACAGGGTCTTGCCACCAAGAAGCGAGTGGGTCTTGATCACCTCGAACTCCTCTGGGGTAAGCCTCCCCTTCTTGAGAAGAATTGCGTCTGGGACTCCAACCTTACCTATATCGTGCAGGATAGAGGAGTGATAGATATCTTCAATATAGTCTTCGGATATGTAGTCGCAATACTTCGGGTGCTGGGCCAATTGGACAACCAACACTCGGCTGAACTCCCGCATCCGCTCCAGATGTCGGCCGGTATCGGTGTCCCGGTGTTCGGCAAGCTTGGCAAGGCCCAAAATAATACCGGCCCTGGCCTCTTTGACATTATTCAGGGACTGGAGCAGACTCTTTTCCAACATCCTCTTCTCGGTGATATCACGAATAATTCCACGAAACCCAGACGACTCGCGTTGGGCGTTGGTGATAAGCGATATCGACATCTCAACGACCTTTTCGCCGCCGCCCTTGGTCCGCAGTTCGCCTTCAAAAATCGTGGCGGTTTCGCGGCCCTGTCGAAATGCCTGCAGCAGGGGAACGAAGCGGTTCTTCGATTGGGGCTCGAGGTGATCTGCAAGCTTAGTCAGCAAGAGCCCATCCCGAGAGTCATCCATAATCTTCATCGTCGAGGTGTTGAAAAAGATAAACTGCCCATCAAGGTCAATCTCGTAATATCCCTCTTCGATGCTCTCGAGGATGGTCCGGTACTTTTCCTCACTCTCCCGCAGGGTGTCCTCGGCAATTTTCCGCTTTCGTATGTTGACCTGGGCGTGTGAGCCATACACGATGAACAGACAGATGACGATAAGCAGATTATACAACTCAAATTCCGTCCCCAAAAACACTGACGACAACGACAGGTTGGGCGAATTAAAAAAACGGAGAAAAGAGGTGAACACCCAAAAGAAAAGCGAGATGCCAAGGCCAAACCACAGCATGGAGTCCGCAAGCAGGTCATAGCTATTCTTTTTTTGTATCATTGCAACACCAATGTCCCATGTCCTCCTTACGACAGACGGGCAGCCGGTGAAAGGAAGAAAAATAGTGGGCGCAACAGGACCAAACTGAGGCGCTCGCAACACGGCATACAGCACGAAGGCCCATAGCAATACCCAATCTTTGGTGATCTGGGCAAGAAAAACAAGCAGTGGCCATAATTGTTCTTCTGATTAGCCTCTTTGCCTTCGGCTTGCGGTAACACTTCGCCGTCATCCCCTTGTTGTACGCAGCAAATAAAAAAGCAGACTATCGTCTGCTTTTTTAGACATCATCTGGTTGTTGGAAACTGACTATTTTTTTTCAGCTTCCGCAGCTTTTTTGGCGAGTTCTTCCTTTGCCTTGGCAGCAGCCTTTT
>Ga0233425_10002364_pt1 | contig 37434 bp, 33 predicted proteins | sample Watercolumn_Towu_2_FD_181712 | JGI IMG/M metagenome (GOLD analysis project Ga0233425, IMG submission 181712) | Freshwater microbial communities from Lake Towuti, South Sulawesi, Indonesia - Watercolumn_Towuti2014_140_MG | ecosystem: Environmental > Aquatic > Freshwater > Lake | place... | reverse complement strand
GTTCGTCGGCGGCGTCACCGTCACCAACGCCACCCTGCACAACGAGGACGAGGTACGGCGCAAGGACGTGCGCGTGGGCGACACGGTCATCGTGCGCCGCGCCGGGGATGTCATCCCGGAAGTCGTCTGCGTGGTCATGGAGCGGCGGCCCATGAAGGATCTGGTCACGCCTTTGCAAGCACCCTTCCGCATGCGCGACACCTGCCCCGAATGCGGCGCCCCCGTCGTCCGCCTGGAGGGCGAAGCCGCCGCCCGCTGCACCAACGGCCTGGCCTGCCCGGCCCAGCGCAAGCAGGCTATCCTGCATTTCGCCTCGCGCCGGGCCATGGACATCGAGGGCCTGGGCGACAAGCTGGTGGACCAGCTGGTGGACAGGGGCCTGATGGCCACCCCCGCCGACCTCTATGACAAGGAAAAAATCAACAAGACCGTTTTGGCAGGTTTGGAGCGTCTGGCTGACAAGTCAGCAGAAAATCTGGTTGACGCTATTCATGGCAGTAGACACCGCTCCCTGGCCCGCTTCATCCACGCCCTGGGCATCCGCCATGTGGGCGAACAGACCGCCAAGGACCTGGCTCGGCACTTCGGCGCCATGGCCGCCTTCCTTGAGGCCGACGAGGCCGCCCTCACCGCGGTGGCCGACGTGGGCCCGGTGGTGGCCGCCTCGATACGCGCCTTCCTGGCCGAAGCCCACAACCAGTCCGTCATTCGCGCGCTGGGAAATGCCGGCGCCTGGACGGATGGGGAGCCCCAGCCGCGCGCGGCTTTGCCCCTCGCCGGCAAGACCTTCGTGCTCACCGGCACCCTGCCCGACCTCAGCCGGGAACAGGCCAAGGAGAAGATCGAGGCCCAAGGCGGCAAGGTCGCGGGCAGCGTCTCGAAAAAGACCGACTACGTGGTCGCCGGGACCGAGCCGGGCTCGAAATTAATGAAAGCGGAAGAATTGGGCGTTAAGGTGCTGGGTCAGGCCCAGTTATTGGAATTGCTGAAGGGAGTTGCAGAATCATGAAACGCGTCACCAAGGCCGTTTTTCCGGCCGCCGGCATGGGCACCCGCTTCCTGCCCGCCACCAAGGCCAATCCCAAGGAGATGCTGCCCATCGTCGACAAGCCGTTGATCCAGTACGCGGCCGAGGAGGCCGCGGCGGCCGGCATCACCGACCTGATCTTCATCATCGGCCGTACCAAGCGGGCCATCGCCGATCATTTCGACAAGGCCTATGAGCTGGAGGTGGAACTGGAGACCCATGGCAAGCTCAAGGCGCTGGAACAACTGCGCGGCATGCTGCCGGTGAACGTCAACTGCATCTATATCCGCCAGGCCGAGGCCCTGGGCCTGGGTCACGCGGTGCTGTGCGCCCAGCCGGCGGTGAACGATGAGCCCTTCGCCGTGCTCCTGGCCGACGACCTGATCGATGGCGAACCCGGCGTGACCAAGCAGATGTGCGACCTTTACACCTATTACCAGTGTTCCATGGTGGGTGTGCAAAACGTCGATCCCTCCGAGACCGGCTCCTACGGCATCGTCGCCACCGCGCCCCTGGGCGACAGGATCAGTCGCATCAACCAGATCGTTGAGAAGCCCAAGCCCGCCGAGGCGCCCTCCAGCCTGGGGGTGGTGGGCCGCTACGTTCTGACGCCGCGCATCTTCCACCACCTGCGCCACATCGAGCGCGGCGCCGGCGGCGAACTGCAGCTGACCGACGCCATCGCCGCCCTGTTGCAGGAACAGCAGGTGCTGGCCTACGAATTCACCGGCACCCGGTACGACTGCGGCAGCAAGCTGGGTTACCTGGAGGCGACCGTGGAATACGCCCTCAAGCATCCGGAGGTGGCTCCGGAGTTCAATGACTACCTGCAGCGCCGGTTCTGCGGACCTTGTCAGGCCGTCAAGGAATGATGAGCACAGCGGCCCGGGTCAACCCGGACCGCTGAACATCCGGCCCCGGACATCGCGGCTGTCCGGTCCCATGAGATAAAGGAGGCGGGCCGCCAGGTCATCCGGCTGGAGCAGGCCGGACTTCTCCTCGCCAGGATGGGTTTTTGCCCGCTGCGGCGAGTTCACCGGGCCGGGAATGAGCAGGTTGATGCGCATGGGCTTGTCGGCCCATTCGTCGGCCTGGATCTTGAAATAGGCCTCCAACGCCGCCTTGGACACGGCGAAACCGCCCCAATAGGCCGCGGGCGCATGGCCGTGGGTCTCCCCCACCAGGATGACCGCGGCGTCGCCGCTGGCCTCCAGATATGGGGCGCAGGCGCGGTTGATGGCCGCCGGCGCCGCCGCGTTGACGCGGAACAGCTTCATCCACGCTTCCAGGGTGTCCAGGGCCTGGGGCCGCAGCGCATCGAAGGCCGCCGCGCAATGCAGGATGCCGTCCAGGCGGCCGATCTGCTGGTCGATGGCCTGGGCCATGGCCTCGAAGTCCGCGTCCGTGGCCGCAGCCAGGTCCATGGGAAAGATGGCGGGCTGGGCGCCGCCGGCCGCCACGATCTCGTCGTACACCTTTTCCAGCTTGCCCACCGTGCGCCCGAGCAGAATGAGCGTGGCGCCGTGCCGGGCGTAGGCCAGCGCGGCGGCGCGGCCCAGACCCTGGCCGGCCCCAGTGACGAGGATGACCCGGTTCTTCAGGAGGTCGTGGGCGAGAGAGTGGTCGGTCATAAGGGGTCGGGAAGGAAATGAAAAGGAAGGTATGAGGCGGAGGCGGGGCTGTTCTGCATGCCACTCATGACTCATCCATAAAGATCAGTCGTGCGCATTTTATGCCGCTGCGCACCGCGCCCTCGAGGGTGGCGGGATAGTCGCCCGCAGTGTAGTCGCCGGCGAGATACAGGCCGGGGAGGGGGGTGAGATTGTCGGGACGGCGCAGATGCGGAACGCAGGCGAAGGTGGCGCGCTTCTCGACGATGCGTTTCCAATCGAGCAGGGGGGGGAGGGGGCCCAATTGCGCGACCAGCAGGTCCAGGTATTGCTCCCGCAGAGCTTCCTCCGGCTGCGCGAGGTGGGGGCCCTCGGCGCTGACCACGATGGCGACCAGGCCGGGATGCAGGTCATTGCGCTCGAAGGCCCAGGGCGCCTGGCCGCCCCCCAGGCCGAGCATGGGGAAGGGAAAACGGACGGGTTTGGCGAAACGCAGCCAGAGGGTCAGGATGGGCTGCCAGGCGAGGCTGGAAACCTGTTCCAGGAGGCGATCCGCCCCGGCGAGGCCGGCCAGCAGCTCGGGCAGCCGGGCCGGAGAGGCGGCGACCACCACCCTGCCGTAGGAAATGTCGGGCCCCGCCAGGCGCCAGTTGCCGTTTTCGCGCTGCACCCGCTCCACCTTGCAGCCGGTGGCGATGCGGCCGCCCTTGCCGGTGACGAAGGCGGCGGCCGCGTCGGGCAGCACCAGGCCCAGATCGGCCCGGTTCAGGACCAGGTCGCTGTCGGCGCGCTCTCCCGCCAGGCTGTCACGCAGCACGTTGCAGAATACCTGGGCCGAGGCGGTCTCCACCGGCGTGTTGAGGGCGGCGACGCAGATGGGCCCCCACAGCTTGTCCACCAGGTTCGCGGGCTGCTGCTGGCGGCTGAGGAAGACGGCGGCCGTCTCGTCCCGCGGCAGGCGGAAGGCGCGCTCTTTCAGATAATGCATGAGCCGGGCCGCGGCCAGCTTGTCCCGCCAGCGCAGGCCCCGGGCAAAGGCGAGGCCCGCCGCCAGGTTCAGGGGGGCGGGCAGGCGCGGCAGGCGCAGGCGGAAGCCCGGCACACGCAGTTCCAGCGGACGGCGCTCCAGGAAAGCCTGAGTGCCCAGCATGCCAAGCAGACTCAGGGTTTCCCGATACGCGCCCACCAGGAGGTGCTGACCGTTGTCGATGGCGATGCCGTCCCAGTCGACGCGCCGGGCGCGGCCGCCCAGTTGTTTCGCGGCTTCGTAGAGGTGGACGGGCAGGCCGGCCTCGGCCAGCTTCACGGCGCAGGCCAGTCCGGCCCAGCCTCCCCCGACAACGGCTACCGGCGGTATGCCCTTCTGGTAATTCATGGGCGCATCCAGGTCCGCCAAGCAATCCAGAATTTGCGCAGCGGGGTGAGGGAGACGCGGCGGTCCAACACCCGGAAGCCGTCGGCCCGTATTTCCTCCAGCAGGGCGCGATAGATGGCGGCCATGACGAGGCCGGGCCGCTGGGTCTTGCGGTCGACTGCGGGGAGCAGGGCCAGGGCCTCGTCGTAGGTCTGGATGGCGCGCAGGTACTGGAATGCCATGAGACTGCGGAAATCGTCGGACATGCGGCCCGCCAACAGGTCGGCCTCGGAGACACCGTATTCCGCCAGCTCGTCCCGGGGCAGGTAGATACGGTCGCGGCGGGCATCCTCGCCCACGTCGCGCAGGATGTTGGTGAGCTGGAAGGCCAGGCCCAGTCGGTTGGCGTACTTCAGGGTGGCGCGGTCCGTGACGCCGAAGATCAGCGCCGCCGTCTCCCCAACCACGCCCGCGACCCGGTGGCAGTAGAGCCGCAGGGCCTTGAAGTCTGGGTAGCGCACCGGGCCGAGGTCCATTTCCATGCCGTCGATGATCTGGCCGAAGGCGTCCTCGCTCAGGTGGAACGGGGTGACGGCCTCCAGCAGCGCCCGGGTGACCGGATGTTCGGGCCGGCCCGCGTAGAGCCGCGCCACCTCGTCCCGCCACCAGGCCAGTTTGGCCCTCGCCAGGGCCGGATCGCGGCATTCGTCGGCCACGTCGTCCACCTCGCGGCAGAAGGCGTAGAAGGCGGTGATGGCCCGCCGCCGCGCCGGCGGCAGGAAACGGAAGCTGTAGTAAAAGCTTGAGCCGCTGGCGGCGGCCTTTTCCTGGCAGTAGGCGTGCGGGTCCATGTCAGTTCCGCACGGCCGTTCCGAAGGAACTGACCTCCCCCTCGGGGGGGAACGAGCGTAGCGAGTCAGGGGGTTGTTTCATTTCAGTGGCCACAGCCGCCGCTGCAGGAGGTGGATGTCTGCGAGCGGGAACGGCCGGGGAACAGGGCGCGCCGCAACATGACGGCGCCGTCCTTCCAGCCCAGTTTCGGCCGCCGCGTGAACATGTCGCCCCGGCTTTGGTGGAGTTGGTAGAGGATGCGTTCGCCGCCCAGGATGATGAGGCGCATCTCCAGGCCGATACGGCCCTTCAGCGCCCGGCCAAGGGGGGCGCCGGCCTGGAGCATGCGCCGCGCCCGCTCGATCTGGCCCTTCATGAATTGCTGCCAGAGGGTGTCGGCGCGGCCCTCTGCGATCTGGCGTTCGGAGATGCCGAATTTCGCCATTTCGTCCTGGGGCAGGTAGATGCGGCCTTTTTGATAATCCACCGCCACGTCCTGCAGGAAGTTGATGAGTTGCAGGGCCGAGCAGATACCGTCGGACCAGGCTTGGTGTTTCGGGTCATCGTCGCCGTAGAGCCTGAGCAGCAGGCGGCCGATGGGGTTGGCGGAACGGCGGCAGTAGTCCATGACCTCGCCAAAGTGGGCGTAGCGGGTTTTCGCGCAATCCTGTTCGAAGGCGGAGAGCAGGTTATGGAATAGGGGATAGGGCAGGGCGTGGGCGCGGATGTGGGGTGCCAGTTCGCGGAACACGGGGTGCTCCACCGCCGCGCCCCGCTCCAGTGCATGCAGGTGGGCATGGTATTCGGCCAGCCGGCCGAGGCGCCATGCGGCCGGGCGCTCGCCCTCGTCGGCGAAATCGTCGGCGGTCCGCGCGAAGACATAGATGGCGCGCACCGCCGGGCGCAACCGGGCGGGCAGGAACAGCGAGGCCACGGGGAAGTTCTCGTATTGGCCGGCATTGACCAGGTTGGGCTGATCCATCTTACTCAGTTCAATAAAATCAATGACTTGCTTTCTTGTCATGTTGCCCTTCGGCTGGCGGTGAAGGGGTCGGGTAGTTTACACTTGGCCGTTTTCGCGAAAGTGGCGGAATTGGTAGACGCACTGGATTTAGGTTCCAGCGCCTTTGGCGTGGGGGTTCGAGTCCCCCCTTTCGCACCAACCCGGGTCGTATTCGAGCCATCCGCTCCGCGATTGGCGCTTTTCGAACAGGACGCTTTCTGGCGCAATGTTCGGAGGCCATTGATTTGATTGCAACCCGGTGACTTGTGTAACTGGCATGAATATTGATCGTTCAAGGAAAACCTTATGACTGCAACCGTGGAAACCCTGGAAGGCCTCAACCGCCGCGTCACCCTCAACCTCAACACCGAGGCGGTGGAGGCCGAAGTCCGCAAACGCCTGATCCAGGTCGCCCGCAATGCGCGCATGGATGGCTTCCGTCCTGGCAAGGCACCCATGAAGCTGGTGGCCGCGCGCTATGGCGGCGAGATTCGCGGCGAAGTGATGGGCGATGCCCTGCAGAAGCAGTTCGGCGAGGCCGTGCAGGCCAACCAGTTGGCCGTTGCCGGCTATCCCCGCTTCGCGCCCGGCGAGAACGGCGCCTTCGTCGCCACTTTCGAGGTCTTCCCGGAAATCAAGCTGGGCGATCTTTCCCAGGTCAAGGTGACCCGCCCTGTGGTCGAGGTGAATGACGCCGACGTGGACCGCACCCTCGAGGTGCTGCGCAAGCAGCGCGTCCAGTACCACGCGGTGGAGCGCGAAGCCAAGGACGGCGACCGGGTGCATGTGGACTATCTGGGCAAGATCGACGGCGAGGCCTTCCCCGGCGGCGAGGCCAAGGACTTTCCGGTCATCCTGGGCGAGGGACGCACCCTGAAGGATTTTGAGGGCAGTCTGACGGGCATGAAGGCCGGCGAGAGCAAGACCTTCGACGTGGCTTTCCCCGGCGATTATTTCGCCAAGGAACTGGCGGGCAAGACCGCCACTTTCGAGGCCGGCGTGAAGTCCGTGCATGAGCCCGTGCTGCCGGAAGTGGACGAGGCCATGGCCAAGAGCCTGGGCATCCACGAGGGCGGCGTCGCCAAGCTGCGCGAGGAGATTCGCGGCAACCTGGCGCGCGAGGCGAAGCGCCGCATCCAGGCCAAGGTCAAGGAGCAGGTGCTGAACGGCCTGCTGGAAACCACACCTTTCGACGTCCCCGGCAACCTGGTGGCCATGGAGCAGCAGGCCTTGAAGGAAAAGGCCGTCACCGACCTGAAGGCGCGCGGCCTCAAGGAGCAGGACATCAAGCTGGGCGACGAGATCTTCGAACCCCAGGCCAGGCGCCGGGTGGCCCTGGGCCTGCTGATGGACACCCTGATCCGGGAACAGCACATCATGGCCGGGGATGACCAGGTACGCGCCATGGTGGACGAATTCGCCCAGAGCTATGAAGACCCCGCCGAGGTGGTGGGCTGGTACTATCAGGACGCTTCCCGGCTGAAAGAGGCTCGCGCCCTGGTGCTGGAAGAAAACATCGTGGTCTGGGTGCTGGAGCGTGCCCAGGTCAGCGACGAAGCCACCTCCCTTGAAAAACTGATGGGAACCGCCTGATGAGTCACTGGACGCAGGAACCTTCCGGCCTGGGGTACATCCCCATGGTCATCGAGCAGAGCGGGCGCGGCGAGCGGGCCTACGACATCTATTCCCGCCTGTTGAAGGAACGCGTGGTGTTCCTGGTGGGTCCGGTGAACGACATGACCGCCAACCTGGTGGTGGCCCAGTTGCTGTTCCTTGAGTCGGAAAACCCGGACAAGGATATCTACCTCTACATCAACTCTCCCGGCGGTGCCATCACCGCAGGCATGGGCATCTACGACACCATGCGCTTCATCAAGCCCGATGTGTCCACCCTTTGCGTGGGCCAGGCTGCCAGCATGGGTGCCTTCCTGCTGTCCGCCGGCGCCAAGGGAAAGCGCTTCGTGCTGCCCAACTCCCGGGTCATGATCCACCAGCCCCTGGGCGGCTTCCAGGGCCAGGCCACGGACATCGAGATCCACGCCAAAGAGATCCTCTACCTCAAGCAACGGCTCAACCAGTTGCTGGCCGAACATACCGGCCAGGCCATGGAAACCATCGAGCGTGATACCGAGCGGGACAACTTCATGAGCGCGGAACAATCCGTGGCCTATGGCCTGGCTGATAAAGTGCTGGCCAGCCGCGGCGACCCCGCGTAAACTTGAGTTAAAAGGTCGGGTATTACCCGGGTCAATCATTCAGGACGGAAATCATGGCGGACCGCGACGAAAAACTGTTGTATTGCTCCTTCTGTGGCAAGAGCCAGCACGAGGTGCGCAAGCTCATCGCCGGCCCCTCGGTGTTCATCTGCGACGAGTGCGTGGATCTGTGCATCGACATCATCCGCGAGGACGTGGGCAAGGATCCGGAGAAGGAAAGCGGCGACAAGCTGCCCACGCCCCAGGAGATCAGCGCCGTCCTGGACCAGTACGTGATCGGCCAATCGCTGGCCAAGAAGGCCCTGGCGGTGGCGGTTTACAACCACTACAAGCGTCTGCGCCAACCCGGCGGCTCCAAGGACGACGAAGTCGAGCTGGCCAAGAGCAACATCCTGCTCATCGGCCCCACCGGTTCCGGCAAGACCCTGCTGGCACAGACCCTGGCCCGCCTGCTCAACGTGCCCTTCGTGATCTCGGATGCCACGACCCTGACCGAAGCCGGCTACGTCGGCGAGGACGTGGAGAACATCATCCAGAAGTTGCTGCAGAAGTGCGACTACGACGTGGAGAAGGCCAAGAACGGCATCGTCTACATCGACGAGATCGACAAGATCTCGCGCCGCTCGGAAAACCCGTCCATCACCCGGGATGTGTCCGGCGAGGGCGTGCAGCAGGCCCTGCTGAAACTGATCGAGGGCACGGTTGCCTCCATCCCGCCCCAGGGTGGGCGCAAGCACCCGAACCAGGAATACATCCAGGTGGACACCACCAACATCCTGTTCATCGTCGGCGGTGCCTTCAGCGGCCTGGACAAGGTGATCCGCAACCGCACCGAGAAGTCCGGCATCGGTTTCGGCGCCGAGGTGAAGTCCAAAGACAACCGCAAGGACGTCGGCGAAGTGTTCAAGATGGTGGAGCCGGAGGATCTCATCAAGTACGGCCTCATCCCCGAGTTCGTCGGCCGTCTGCCGGTGATCGCCACCCTGGAGGAACTCGACGTCAAGGCATTGATGCAGATCCTCACCGAGCCCAGGAACGCTCTGGTCAAGCAATTCCAGAAGCTGTTCAAGATGGAAGGCGTGGAACTGGAGTTCCGCGAGGAGGCGCTCACCGCCATCGCCAAGCGCGCGCTCAAGCGCAAGACCGGCGCCCGCGGCCTGCGTTCCATCATCGAGCATGCCCTGCTGGACATCATGTATGACCTGCCGGGAATGAAGGATGTGGCCAAGGTGGTGGTGGACGAAAAGACTGTCGGCGGTGAAGGCAAACCCCTGCTGATCTATGCCGAGCAGGCCAAGGCCGCCGGATAGGAAACCTTTGTTCCCGCCGGGTTGAAATCCGACCCGGCGGCGTCATGTAGCTCAAACCGAACAGGCGGACAGTCCGCCGGAGAACGACATGAGCCAGATCACCCATTTCACCGAAGCCGTTACCCTGCCGTTGCTGCCCCTGCGCGACGTGGTGGTGTTTCCCCATATGGTCATCCCGCTGTTCGTGGGGCGGCCCAAGTCCATCAAGGCGCTGGAAACGGCCATGGAGGCGGGCAAGCACATCCTCCTGGTGGCGCAGAAGTCGGCCGCCAAGGACGAGCCCGGCTTCGAGGACCTCTACGAGATTGGCGCCATCGCCAGCATCCTGCAGATGCTCAAGCTGCCGGACGGCACCGTGAAGGTGCTGGTGGAAGGCAACCAGCGCGTGCAGGTCGCCGAATTCATCGATGAGAGCTCCCACTACATGGCCCGGGGCGAACCCCTGCCGGAGACCGGCAACGAGGATTCCGAAATCGAGGCCATGCGTCGCGCCCTGCTGGCCCAGTTCGACAATTACGTCAAACTCAACAAGAAGATTCCCCCGGAGATCCTGGCGTCCCTGGCCGGCATCGACGACGCAGGCCGGCTCACCGACACCATCGCCGCCCATCTGCCTCTCAAGCTCGACCAGAAGCAGGCCATCCTGGAGATGACCGACCTCAAGGCACGCCTGGACCACCTGATGGGCTTCATGGAAACCGAGATCGACATCCTGCAGGTGGAAAAGCGCATCCGCGGCCGCGTCAAGCGTCAGATGGAGAAGAGCCAGCGCGAGTACTACCTGAACGAGCAGGTCAAGGCCATCCAGAAGGAACTGGGCGACGTCGACGAGAGCCAGGACCTGGACGAACTGGACAAGCGCATCAAAGCCGCCCACATGTCCAAGGAGGCCACCAAGAAGGCCGAGGCGGAACTGAAGAAGCTGAAGATGATGTCGCCCATGTCGGCGGAAGCCACCGTGGTGCGTACCTACATCGAGACCCTCATCAACCTGCCCTGGAAGAAGAAGACCAAGATCAGCAAGAGCCTGGACAGCGCCCAGGAGGTGCTGGACACTGACCACTACGGTCTGGAGAAGGTCAAGGAACGCATCGTCGAATACCTCGCCGTGCAGCAGCGCGTGGACAAGCTCAAGGCGCCCATCCTCTGCCTCGTCGGGCCGCCTGGCGTCGGCAAGACCTCCCTGGGCCAGTCCATCGCCCGCGCCACGAACCGCAAGTTCGTACGCATGGCCCTGGGCGGCGTGCGCGACGAGGCCGAGATCCGCGGCCACCGGCGCACCTACATTGGCTCCATGCCCGGCAAGATCCTGCAAAGCCTGACCAAGGCCACGGTGCGCAATCCCCTGTTCCTGCTGGACGAGGTGGACAAGATGGGCCAGGACTTCCGCGGCGACCCGTCATCCGCGTTGTTGGAGGTGCTGGACCCGGAACAGAACCACACCTTCCAGGACCATTACGTGGAAGTGGACTACGACCTGTCCGATGTGATGTTCGTGGCCACCGCCAACTCCCTGAACATCCCGGCGCCCCTGCTGGACCGCATGGAGGTCATCCGCCTCTCCGGCTACACCGAGGACGAGAAGATCAACATCGCACAGCGCTACCTCCTGCCCAAGCAGATGAAGAACAACGGGCTGAAGGACACGGAGTTGCATGTCTCAGAAAGCGCTTTGCGCGACATCGTCCGCTACTACACGCGGGAGTCCGGCGTGCGCAGCCTGGAAAGGGAAATCTCCAAGATCTGCCGCAAGGCGGTGACCGCCCAGACCCTCAAGAAAGCCAAGGGCAAGATCAACGTCACGCCGCGTAACCTGGACAAGTACCTGGGCGTGCAGCGCTACACCTACGGCATGGCCGAGAAGAACAACCAGGTGGGCCAAGTCACCGGCCTGGCCTGGACCGAGGTGGGCGGCGAACTGCTTACCATCGAGGCTTCCCTCATGCCCGGCAAGGGTAACATCACCCGTACCGGCCAGCTCGGGGACGTGATGAAGGAATCCATCGAGGCGGCCCGCACGGTCATGCGCAGCCGCGCCAAGTCCCTGGGCATCAACGCCGAATCGTTCGAGAAGAACGACATGCACATCCACATGCCGGAGGGGGCCACCCCCAAGGACGGCCCCTCCGCCGGCGCCGCCATCACCACGGCCATGGTGTCGGTGTTCACGGGCATCCCCGTGCGCTGCGAAGTGGCCATGACCGGCGAGATCACCCTGCGCGGCGAGGTGCTGCCCATCGGCGGACTCAAGGAGAAACTGCTGGCGGCCCATCGCGGCGGCATCAAGAAGGTGCTGATTCCCGAAGGGAATGTGAAGGATCTGGTGGAGATTCCCGACAACATCAAGAACCGCCTCGACATCCAGCCCGTGAAATGGATCGAGCAGGTCCTGGAGGCGGCCCTGGAAAGGATGCCGGAACCTCTTCCCGAGGAGGCGTCGGCAACCCCGGCACCGGTGCCGGCGGTGAGCGAGCCCCCCGCTGTAATCAAGCACTGACGCGGGGATGGGGGCGGGAATGCGCTTGACACTGCGTTTTCCCGGTTGCTATAAAACCCCGCGCAGGCTTTCCCTGCGCTGCCTTCATCCACTGAAAGGGGGATTTCGTGAACAAATCTGAACTGATTGATGCCATCGCCGCGTCCGCAGATATTTCCAAGGCTGCCGCCGGCCGCGCTCTGGATGGCGCCATGGATGCGGTGAAAAAAGCCTTGAAGAAAGGCGAGATGGTCACTTTGGTAGGCTTCGGTTCCTTCTACGTAGGCAAGCGCGCCGCCCGCTCCGGCCGCAACCCCCGTACGGGCGCCGCCATCAAGATCAAGGCCGCTAAGGTTCCGAAATTCCGCGCTGGCAAAGCGCTGAAAGATGCTGTAAACTAGCTGTCTTTCTGACGGGTGCTTAGCTCAGTTGGTAGAGCGTCGCCCTTACAAGGCGAATGTCGGCGGTTCGACCCCGTCAGCACCCACCAGCCAGAATTTGCAGTTTGTAGTCAGAAGTAAAATGGAGTGGTAGTTCAGTCGGTTAGAATACCGGCCTGTCACGCCGGGGGTCGCGGGTTCGAGTCCCGTCCACTCCGCCAACACCTCAAAGGCGAACGCGAGTTCGCCTTTTTTTTTGTTTCGGGTTGCATTGTCTTTGACCGAGTGATTGCACAGCCATGTTAGAAGCCATCCGCGAACGCGCGCAGGGTTGGATTGCCAAGGTGATCCTGGGCCTGCTCGTCATCCCCTTCGCCCTCTGGGGTGTCGACTCCTATTTCTCTCGCGGCGGCAAGGAGCCGCCCGCGGCCACCATCGACGATGGCTGGATCAGCCAGCGCGAGTTCATCAAGGCGCTGAAGGACCAGCAGGAACAACTCGGCGGCAAGGTGGAGGAGAAGGCCCTGCGCAAGGTGGTCATGGACCAACTGGTCAATACCCATCTGCTGTCGAAGGCGGCGAACAAGGCCGGGTTCTCCATTCTCGAACCGCAGGTGCAGGCTGTGCTTGGCGGCGTCGATGTCTTCCAGGAGAACGGCAAGTTCTCCGAGGCGCGCCTGGATAACTGGCTGCGCACCCGCAACATGAGCCGCGGCGAACTGATGGCCATGATCGGCCAGGACCTGCTTCTCAAGCAGGTGCAGATCGGCTATGGCGAGGGCGCCCTGGCTGCCAGGCCGGTGGCCGAGCGCATGTCCAGGCTGCTCAGTCAGCAGCGTGAGGTGAATGAGGCGGCCTTCGACGCCAAGTCCTTCGCCAACGCCGTCAAGATCGATGACAAGGCCGTCGAGGACGATTACAAGGCCCGCCAGAAGGACTACACCACCCCCGCCCAGGTGCGAATCCAATACCTTACCTTGTCCCAGGCCGTCCTGGAGGCGGGCATCCAGGTCAGCGACGAGCAGGTGCGCAAGCATTATGAAGCCAACGCTGCCCGCTATCAGGAACCCGAGCAGCGCCGCGCCGCCCATATCCTGATCAAGGTGGACCAGGGTGCCGACGCCAAGACACGCCAGGCCGCCAAGACCAAGGCCGAACAGTTGCTGGCCGAGGCGCGCGCCACGCCGGCGAAGTTCGCCGACCTGGCGCGCCAGCATTCCCAGGATCCGGTATCCGGTGCCAAGGGTGGCGACTTGGGCGCCTTTACCAGGGACATGATGGTGAAACCTTTCGCCGATGCGGTCTGGGGCATGAAGCAGGGTGAGATTCGGGGCCTGGTGGAAAGCCAGTTTGGCTATCACATCATTCGTCTGGACAACGTGATCGTCGGCGCGAAGCTCGGCTTCGACGTGGTGAAGGACGAGATACGACGCGAATTGCGGCAGCAGGAAGCCCAGCGCCGCTTCGTGGAGTCCGCCGAACGCTTCAGCAACCTGGTGTACGAGCAGCCCGACAGTCTGGCGCCGGCGGCCAAGGAATTCGGACTTAAGCTGGAGGAAAGCGGCTGGATTGCCAAGGGACAGACGGCGCAGCCGGCCCTCCTGGCCAATGCGCGCCTGATGGACAACCTGTTCAGCGAGGACGCCCTGAAGAAACGGCAGAATATCGAGGCCATCGAGGTGGCACCCAACACGCTGGTGGCCGCCCGGGTGATCGAGCATCGGCCGGCGGGCCTGCTGCCGCTGGCGGATGTGGCCGGCGACATCCGTACCCGGCTGACCAACGCCGCAGCCCGCAAGCTGGCGGCCGAGGCCGGCGGCAAGGCTCTGGAGGCGGCGCGTTCCGGCCAGGGCTCGGTCGCCTTCTCCGCGCCCATGACCGTTTCCCGCATGCGTCCGCTCAACCTTCCGCCCGTTTCAGTACGGGCGATATTCAGCGCCGATGCGGGGAAATTGCCCACCTTTGTCGGCGTGGATACCAACGATGGCTACCGGATCTACCGCATCAACCGCATCGTAGACGCGGAGGCGGCCGCCGAGCAGGCCGAGAAAATACGCGTCGACATGCGCCGGCTGCAGGCCCAGGAAGAGATGCGCGCCTATCTGGAGAGCGTCAAGGCGAAGGCGGAGATCAAGATCGCCCCCGCCTCCCTGGAGCCCAAGGCCGAATAACCCCGGGGGCGGGTGACGGTCACTCGTCGACAGCGAGACCGGCGGTGCAGTTGAAGCCGGCATCCACGTAGGTGATCTCGCCGGTGATGCCGCTGGCCAGGTCGGAAAGCAGGAAGGCGGCGGTATTGCCCACTTCCTCGATGCTCACGTTGCGGCGCAGCGGCGAGTGTTTCTCGCCCCAGGACAGCAGCTTGTTGAAGTCGGCGATGCCGGCGGCAGCCAGGGTCTTGATGGGGCCGGCGGACAGGCCGTTGACGCGGATTCCCTGGGGTCCCAGGCCGGCGGCCAGATAGTAGACGCTGGCTTCCAGGCTGGCCTTGGCCAGGCCCATGACGTTGTAGTGCGGCACGTAGCGCACCGCGCCCAGGTAGGACAGGGTCAGCAGCGAGGCCGCCCGGCCTTGCATCATCGGTAGGGCCGCCTTGGCCATGGCCGTGAAGGAATAGCTGGAAATGTCGTGGGCGATGCGGAAGTTATCGCGGGTGACGAAGTCCTGGTAGTTACCCGCCAGGGCCTCCTTCGGGGAATAGGCAATGGAATGCAGCAGACCGTCCAGCCCGTCCCAATGTTTTCCCAGGTCAGAGAACAGGGTGGCGATTTCCTCGTCGCTGCCCACGTCGCAGGGAAATACCAGGGGTGAGGCGGAGAAATCGCCGGCCAGGCCCAGCACCCGGTCCCGCACCTTCTCGCCCTGGTAGGTGAAGGCCAGCTCCGCACCCTCACGGTGGCAGGCCTTGGCGACGCCGTAGGCGATGGAACGGTTGCTGATCATCCCGGTGATGAGAATCTTCTTGCCGGCGAGAAAGCCCATGTCGCGGTCCTGGTTTGAGAAACGGACGAAATTATAACCGCGTGGCTGCATCCGCCGAATCCCGGCGCTACCATCGAGACCTGCAACGAGGAGATGTCATGGCAGCGAAGATCATTGCGGTGGTGAACCAGAAGGGCGGGGCCGGCAAGACCACCCTGGCCATGTTGTTGGCGGGAGCCCTGGGTGACCAGCGCAAGCGGGTGCTGGTCGCCGACGCCGATCCCCAGAATACCGCCCTGCACTGGGCAGGCATGGGGGAAGGCTTCCCGGCCGAGGTGGAGGACGTCTCCGGCGAGGAGGGCAAGCTGCACAAGGCCCTTAGGAGGCGCCTGGATGACTTTGACTACATCGTTATCGACAGCCCGCCCGCTGCTTCCGCGCCGGTGACCGGCAGCGCCCTCAAGGCCGCGCATCTGGCCCTGGTGCCGGTGATCCCCTCGCCCCTGGACCTGTGGGCCTCGGTGCGTATCCGCGAGGCGATCGCCCATGCCCGCCACAAGAATCCTGAACTCGAAGCCCGTCTGGTGGTGAACCAGATGCAGCCGAATACCGTGTTGGCCCGGGAAGTCCTCGGCATGCTGCCCGAGTTCGGTATCCCCATGTTGGCCGCCAGTCTCAAGAGCCGCACCGCCTATCGCCAGTGCGCCGCCCTGGGAACCACCATCCACGCCCTCGGCAGTCGTGCCGCCCTGGCTGCCCTGGAGGTGGACGCGCTGCGCCGGGAAATCGAGCGGTTCCTGCGCGGGCGCTAGAAGTGGTATGGCGATCTACACGACTTTGGATTTCCTGCGCCACGGCGAACCTGTCGGCGGCAAACGCTATCGCGGCCAGACCGATGATCCCCTGTCGGAAAAGGGCTGGGCGCAGATGTGCGCGGCCACGGCGGGCACTCGTCCGTGGATGGCCATCGTGTCCTCGCCATTGAGCCGCTGCCGGGCGTTTGCCGAGTGGCTGGCGGGCGTGGCCGGCTTGCCGCTCTCCGTCGACGATCGTTTGGCGGAAGTGGGCTTCGGCGTTTGGGAAGGACGCACCGCGGAGGAACTGGAACGGGCGGAGCGCAACTGTGTCTTGGATTTCAAGCTGGACCCGATCGGGCGTCGGCCGGAGGGGGCGGAAGCCCTGGAGGACTTCCATAGCCGGGTCGCCGCCGCCTACGAGCACATCGTCGATCGCCACCGGGGCGAGCACGTCCTGGTGGTGGCGCATGCCGGCGTCATGCGCATGGCCCTTTGCCATGCCCTGGAACTGCCGCCCGAGCGGGCCTACCGCCTCAGCATCGCCTCGGCGGCGATGGCCCGCATCCGCATCGAGCACCACGCCAGCCGGCGCTTCGACACCCTGCAGTGGTTGAACAAGGGCGCCTAGCTAGCCGCGCTGGGCCGGTCCCCGCCAGGTCGGCTCCATCCCACCGCCGACCCGGTTGATGCGACGGGAGAGCACAAACAGCAGGTCGGACAGGCGGTTGAGGTACTGCCCCAGCCTGGGCGAGATCAATTCGCCCTCAGCCAAGGCTGTCAGGCGCCGCTCCGCCCGACGGCAGACGGCCCTGCAGACGTGGGCCTGGGCCGCCACCGGCGTGCCGCCGGGCAGGACGAATTCGGTCAGCGGCGGGAGGCCGGCGTTGAAGCTGGCAATGGCCTGGTCCAGGCGCAGTACGTTGTCCTCGTGCAACTGGCTCACCTCGGGCCAGGCCAGTTCGGCGCCCAGGTTGAAGAGGTCGTGCTGGATGTCCACCAGCAGGGGACGCAGGTCGGCGGGCAGGCCGGCGTCAAGCAGTACGCCCAGCTGGCTGTTGAGTTCGTCCACAGTGCCGATGGCCTCGATGCGCGGCGCGTGCTTGGGCAGGCGGGTGCCGTCGGCCAAGCCCGTGCTGCCGTCGTCGCCGGTGCGGGTAACGATTTCCGTGAGCCGCTTGAAACCGGCGCTGGCGGCGCTCACGTCCTCGGTCTTTTCCTTGAACTGTTCGATGTCGCTCGCCGGCCGGGCCTCGCCGTTGGGCAGGCGTTCCCGGCATTCCCGGAAGATGCGGGCGGAGCAGGTGCGGCAGCGCTCCGCATCGAGCCTTGGGTAGATGCCGGCGATGGCATCCGGCTTGTGCGCGAAGACGTGGTCGCTGCCGATGTCGTCCTGGTAGCCGCCCTTCTTCAGCATGCCGCAGGCGGCATCGCGCAGGCCGCAGAGATAGAGGCCGCCGCCCAGCTTGCGCCGGCGCTGGGCCTCCCGCGCCAGCAGCTCGGCGCCGGCCAGATCGATGGTGTTGATGCCCTTGGCGAACAGCAGCAGATGCTTCTGGTTGGGCACATGCTCGTCCACGGCGGCGAAGGCATGCTGGATGTGGTCCACGGCGCCGAAGAAGATGGAGCCCTCGACGCGCAGCATCTTCATCTGCGGGCAGTCGGGCTCGGCACCGGTCTCCACCACGAACTTGCGGCGGAGGTTGGCCCGGTCCTTCGCGTCCGGCACCAGGGAACGGATGGCGGGGCGGGAGGTACCGTGCAGGTAGAAGATCAGGGAGGCGACGATGCCGAAGAAGATGCCCTTCTCCAGGTCGATGACCGTGCCGAAGAAGCTCACCCCCAGCACCACGGCTTCCTGCCTATGGGCCTTGAGGATGGCGGCGATGTGGTGGAAGTCGATGAGGTTCCATGCCACCAGGAACAGCACCGCCGCCATGGCCGGGATGGGCAGGTGGGCGGCCAGCGGCGCCACCAGGAACAGGATCAGCAGCAGGAAGACCGAGGAGAACACCGCCGCCAGGGGTGTGCGCGCCCCCGACTCGTAGTTGACGCCGCTGCGGTTGAAGGAGCCGCTGGAAGCGTAGCCGGAGAAGAAGCTGCCCAGCAGGTTGGACAGGCCCTGGCCGACGAATTCCTGGTTGCCGTTGATGTGCTGCTCCGACTTGATGGCGATGGAACGGGAGATGGACACCGCCTCCGTCAGCGCCAGCACGGTGACCGCCAGGGCGGAGAAGAAGGTGTTCTTCAGGGCCGCCAGGGAGAAGTCGGGCATGGACAGGGGCGGCAGGCTCGCCACCAGGGCGCCCACGGTCTTGATGCGGGTGACCTCGTTGCCGAACTCGTGGTCCAGCAGGGCCGCGAACAGGCCGCCCACCACCATGGCGACGATCATGTAGGGCACCTTCTTCAGGGTCTTGCGCGCCAGCAGGCCGGCGATGAGGGAGACCACCGCCACCGCCGTGATGTAGGGATTCAGGTCGCCGATCTGGATGAGCAGTTGCCGCACCACCTCGTAGGCCGGCGCGCCGCGCTGGATGTCCAGGCCGAAGAAGTTCTTCACCTGGCTGGCGGCGATGAGCAGGGCGGCGCCGGCGGTGAAGCCGATGACCACCGTGTGGGAGATGAAGTTGACCAGGGCACCCATCTTGGCCAGGCCCATGGCCAACTGGAACAGGCCGGTGAGGAAGGTCAGGGTCAGCACCATGCCGATGTATTCCGGCGTGCCCGGCTCGGCGTAGGGCGACACGGAGGCGAACACCACGATGGAGATGGCCGTGGTGGGGCCCGAAACCAGGTGCCAGGAGGAGCCGAATAGGGCGGCGATGATGGTGGGCACCATGGCCGCGTAGATGCCGTATTCCGGCGGCAGGCCGGCGATGGTGGCGAAGGCCACCGCCTGGGGCAGGACGATGAGGGCGCCGGTGATACCGGCGATGCCGTCGTCCTTGAGCGTGGCCCGGTTCACCCGGTGTTGCCACTTCAGGAAGGGCAGGAACTGGTAGAGCCAGAGGTTGCAGGCCAGGAATTCACCGAAGCGGTCGCGTTTCAGGAAAGACATTTCCGTTCCAGGCAAAGCAGATAGGCCGTCCCATCCGGCGGCAGGTTGTCACGTTGCGCCCGCCAGACCATTTCCGCAAGACAGTCCATGACCGCGTGCTGGGCCGCGTGCTCGTCGCCCAGTCGCTCGGCCAGGGCCAGGTAGCGCGTCTTGACGCCCGGGGGCTGGTCGATGGAAAGCTGCTCGCCGATGGACAGGTGCATGGACAGGTGCAGGAAGGGATTGGTCTCGCCCGACTCCGGCGGCCACTCCCGCTCCCGGTAGCGTTCCGGCTGTTCCAGCACGGCGTGGTATTCCGGATGGCGGCCGATATGCCCGGTCGCCATGGCTTCCAGGTCGGTGAGGGGCCGGCCCGCCCGGAACTTGGCCCAGGCGTCGAAGAAGAACTGGCGCACCTGGTCGCGGGATGGATCAAACATGGCTCTGTCCGAGTTACCTATGAATGACCTTGAAAGCCTCGAACCCTGGGCTCCCCCCTTTGGAAAAGGGGGGAGAGGGGGGATTTCTCGAGGTTCGATGCTTACACCGCCGGCAAGAATCCCCCTTGGTCCCCCTTTTCCAAAGGGGGAGGCCACCCGCGCCCGCATTCATCTCATCAGGGAACGCGAACCGAGCCTTAAACATCGTCATACCCCAGGGCCAGCACCACGCTGTACTGGAGCAGGCGGTTGGCGCCGTCCAGGTGGGCGATCTCGCCGTTGCCGTAGAAGCCGGCGAAGGGCATGCCGGGAAAGCGCCGCTTGAGCAAGGCGATATCCCGGTCCTCGCCGCCGTAGAAATAAGGGCCGCGCCCCATGCAAGGGAACATCAGGCCGAAAGCGGGGGCATCCAGGCGGTCGTCGGCCAGGCGCGAGAGCATGGCGGTCATGTCGTGTTCCGCTGCCTGGGGTAGGCGCATGGCCCAGAACAGGTCCGTGCCGGGGGCCAGGTTGCCGGCCACGGTGACCGATTTTTCCGTGGGATTGGCAGCCACCACCGGCAGCAGATGGAAGCGGCCCTCCTCCAGGGCGCCTTCCTGGTCGCCATAGGGCACGCCGGCCATGAGCAGGTGGGTGGGAATGCGCTCCGGCGCCCGCAGGCTCAGGGGCAGTTCCTGCGCCAGGCTGGCGAGGGCATCCACGCCGCCCAGCCTGCGGATATCGTGGCCCTCGACCCGCTCGATGGGCAGGGGCCTGGACAGGGGGCGCACGCCCTGGGAGACGCCGAGTTTCAAAGCGATGCCGGTGAGTTCCAGTTCGCAGCGGCCGCCCGGCTGGACCCGGCCGCCGCCCCAGACCGAATAGGGGCCGCGCCCGGTGGCATCGCCGGAAACACCGCCGAAGCGCCGCCCGCTGCCGGAAAGCCAGTGCATGTCCAGGGCGTTGGGGGCGGCCAGGGTCAGCTCGGGCCGCTGCGAATCCGTCTCCAAGCGTTGGGCGGGGCGCAGGCCGACACCCTCGCCCAGCACCAGGGCCGCCGCCGCCGGCGCGTCCAGTACCCAGTCCTCTTCCGTGAACACGCCCGCCGCCGTGCAGCCCGCCACCTGCAAACAACCCGCCGTCCGGGCGGCGGCGGTGAGCGCTGGCTGGGGGTCCTGGGCGAAGTCGGAGGACAGGTAGAGCAGGACGGCCTGGGGATGCTCCAGGTCGGCCCGCGCCATGGCGGCGCGCACCGCCTGCTCGGCGAGGGTGGCATCGGCGACGCGACCCTGGGCGAGTCCGGAACCGGCTTTCATGGAAAACCTCTTTGAGGTCCACGAAAGAACACGAAAGAACACGAAATAAACCCTTGGGCCGTATCGTTGTTGCAGAGTCCGGGCGAGGGCCTCGTAGTCACGCCCAAGTCGGCGACCCATCCAGGAGAATGCGGCTCTTCGTGTTTTTTCGTGTTCTTTCGTGGACGAATTCTCACCCCGTCTTCCCCCTGAAGTCGCACAGGTCGCGGATGACGCAGGCGGCGCAGTCGGGCTTGCGCGCCTTGCAGACGTAGCGGCCGTGCAGGATCAGCCAGTGGTGGGCGTGTTGGCGGAACTCGGGTGGCGTGTGGCGCAGCAGTTGTTTCTCCACCTCCAGGACGGTCTTGCCCGGCGCCAGGCCGGTGCGGTTGGCGACCCGGAAGATGTGGGTGTCGACGGCGATGGTAGGCTCGCCGAAGGCGGTGTTGAGCACCACGTTGGCGGTCTTGCGTCCCACCCCGGGCAAAGCCTCCAGGGCTTCCCGGTCACGGGGCACCTCGCCACCGTGCTTGTCCAGCAGGATCTGACAGGTGGCCAGCAGGTTCTTCGCCTTGGTCTTGAAGAGGCCGATGCGGCGGATATGGGCGGTGAGGCCCTCTTCGCCAAGGGACAACAGCTTTTCCGGCGTGTTCGCCAGGGGGAACAGGGTGGCGGTGGCCAGGTTGACGCTCTTATCCGTGGCCTGGGCGGAGAGCACCACGGCCACCAGCAACTCGAAGGGGGTCTGGTGGTGGAGTTCGGTGGTGGGGGCCGGATTCGCGGCTTGCAGGCGTTCGTAGAGTTCCCGGCGCTTGCTCGCGTTCATGCCGGGTCGCGTCCCATCTGGATACGGTTGCGCAGGGCGATGAGCAGGCCCAGGCCGATGAAGGCGCCTGGCGGCAGGATGGCAAGGAGGAAGCCGCCGTAGTCGTGGGCCAGGGGAATGACCCAGTCCTTCGCCATCGGGCCCAGGGCCAGGTCGATGCCGGAGAACAGGGTGCCCTTGCCCAGGGCCTCGCGCAGGCCGCCCAGCGCCACCAGCACGAAGGTGAGGCCGATGCCCATCATCATCCCGTCCAGGAAGGAATGGGCGACGCCGCGTTTGGAGGCGAAGGCCTCCACCCTGGCGAGCACGATGCAGTTCACCACGATGAGGGGGATGAAGATGCCCAGCACCTGGTAGAGGCCCAGCATGAAGGCGTGCATGAGCAGGTCCACCACGGTCACCAGGGTGGCGATGATGAGGATGAACACCGGGATGCGTATGGCGTGGGGGATGAAGTTGCGCAAGGCCGCCACGGCGCTGCTGGCCAGGGCCATGACCACGGCGGTGGCCAGGCCCAGGGAGAGGGCGTTGACCACGCTGCTGCTGATGGCCAGGGTTGGGCACATGCCCAGGATCTGCACCAGGCCCGGATTCTGCTTCCACAGGGCGTTGACGACGATATCCCGCATCTCATGGGAGGCGGGAGCGGGCGCCGGCGCGGCGGCTTCCGGGGCGGGGGGCATGTCGGCGAGATCGGTGGCGCTCATGGTCTGGCCTCCTTCCTGGACTTGGCTTCGGCGGGTGCCGGTGCGAGCAGTTCCGCCCGGTGGGCGGCGAAATAGTCCAGGGCGCGGCGCACCGCCTTCACCACCGCCCGGGGGGTGATGGTGGCACCGGCCCGGTAGTCGAAACGGCCGCCGTCCTTTTTCACCTTCCATTGCTCCGCGGCGGGGTCGGCCAGGCCGCGGCCGTCGAACTGCTTGATCCAGTCGCTGCGCAGGCTGTCGATGTAGTCCCCCAGGCCGGGGGTCTCCCTGTGGCTGACCACGCGTACTCCCGCCACCCGGCCATCGGCCAGGATGCCCACCAACAGGCGGATCTCGCCGCTGTAGCCGTCGGGGGCGACGGCCTCCAGCACCACGGCTGTGGTGTCGCCGCCATGGCTGGCGGGATAGGCAAGCCCAGGCCGCTTGAGGCCCAGGAGGGGATCAGCGGGCAGCCTACGGGCGTCGCGGATGAGATCGTTGTCGTAGCTGCCGGCGGGCAGGGTCTGGGCCACCAGGCGCAGCTTGTCCGCCTCCTCGCTGCGCTGGATGCCGGGTCGGGTCAGGCCGAAGGTGCCGGAAAGCAGGGCGGCCCCGGTCACCGAGAACACCAGCAGGGTCAGAGCGGTGGTCAACGATTCGCGCAGCAGCAGGGTCATGGCTTGCCACCCTTGCCACGGCCGAACACCCGGGGCTGGGTGTAGGCATCGATGAAGGGGACGCAGACATTGGCGATCAGCACGGCGAAGGCCACGCCGTCCGGATAGCCGCCAAAGGCGCGGATGACGGCGGTGAGGAAGCCGGCCAGCCCGGCATAGATCAGTTTGCCCCGCGGGGTGGAGGCGGCGGTGACCGGGTCGGTGGCGATGAAAAAGGCCCCCAGCATGGCGCCCCCGGACAGCAGGTGGAAGAGCGGGCCGGCGTGACGGGCGGGGTCGAGCAGGTGCAGGCCGCCGGCGGTGGCGGCCAGGCCGGCAAGGAAGGCAAACGGAATGTGCCAGGTGATGAGTCGGTTGGACAGCATCAGCAGGCCGCCCAAGCCATACATCAGGGCGACGAATTCCTGGCCGATGCCCCCGCCCCAGCCGAACATGGGCAGGCCAAGGATGCCTTCGGCCGGCTTGCCCAGCTTGACCTGGGTCTTCCAGGTATCCAGCACGGTGGCGGAGGTGTAGGCGTCCGGGCTGATGGCGCCCTGGCCGGCGAACACCAGGTCGAGGGCCTCCAGCAGGGTGGGGGCGTGGTCGGCCAGGCCGATGGGGGCCGGCCACTGGGTCATGTAGACAGGGAAGCTGACGATCAGGGCGGCGTAGCCCACCATGGCCGGGTTGAACGGGTTCTGGCCCAGGCCGCCGTACAGGTGCTTGGCCACCGGCACGGCGAAGATCGTCCCCACCGCGTACAGCCACCAGGGCGCCAGCGTGGGTAGGGAGACTGCCAGCAGGGCGGCGGTCACCAGCACCGAACCGTCGCTGAGGAAGGGTTTCATGGGCAGGCCGCGCATGAGCAGGATCAGCGCCTCCAGGCCAATTGCGAAGGCCGAGCAGAGCAGCAGGCTGACCCAGATGCCGGGGCCGAAGAACCAGGCATGGGCAATGACGCCCGGTATCAGGGCGGCCATGACCTTGAGCATGATCGCCGTCACCGAATTGTGGGCGAGGAGGGCGTAGGGGGAGCCGTTCATGGGCGTGATACTCGTCCCCCCCTTTGGGAAAGGGGGGGTAGGGGGGATTCAACCCGGTTGTGGGGACGGGAGGCGCCAAGGAATCCCCCCCACCCCCCCTTTCCCAAAGGGGGGAGCAGGTTGGCGGTTGCTTGGAGGATGTGCATCACCCTTCGCTCCCTTCCGCCTTCGCGCCCATCTGTTCCCGCCGCGCATCGATCTCGGCGATCTCCTTTTCCACGGCGGGAGACAGGTTTTCCGTGTTCTTCGGGGTGACGCCCTCCTTGGCTTTCTGGGCGCGGGCCAGGGCGGCCTGCAGGATGGCCTTCTTCTTCTCCGCCTCGGCATCGGCGGCCCCGTCGCCGCCGGCCGCGGTGGTTTCCTTCTGCTTTTCCGCCGCCTTGGCGAACTTCTCCGCCTTTTCCCGCTTCTCCCGCTCCAGGCGGAATTCCTTGAATTCGTGGCGCTGGCGGGCCTGATCGGCACTGCGCTTTTCCTGTTCCCGCTCCCAGATCTCGCTTTTCGCGAAACGGAAGAAATCCACCAGGGGGATGTGGCTGGGGCAGACGTAGGCGCAGCAACCGCACTCGATGCAGTCGAACAGGTTGTAGCCCTGGGCCTTGCCGAAGTCCTTGGCGCGGCTGAACCAGTACATCTCGAAGGGCTGCAGGTCTGCCGGGCAGGCGCGGGCGCAGGCGCCGCAGCGGATGCAGGGCAGGGCCGCGGGCCGGGCCGGGAACAGTTCCGGGTTCTTGACGATGAGGCAGTTCACCGACTTGGTCACCGGTGCCGCCCGGTCCATGAGCTCGAAGCCCATCATGGGGCCGCCGATGATTTCATCCGTGGCCCCGGGAAGGGGGCCGCCGGCGGCGGCCAGCAGGTCCGAGAGGGGCGTGCCGATGCGCGCCTCGAAGTTAGCCGGTTGCACCACGTGGCCGGTCACGGTGACCACCCTGGAGAGCAGCGGCTCGCCCAGATGCACCGCCCGGTACAGGCTGTAGGCCGTGCCGACGTTGAAGACCTGGATGCCCACATCGGTAGAACGGCCGCCACTGGGGATTTCCACCCCGGTCAACAGATACGAGAGCTGCTTGCCGCCGCCGGAGGGGTAGAGGGTGGGCACGGCCACCACCTCCATGTCCGCGGGGATGGCGGCGGCCAGGGCGGCCAGGGCCTCCGGTTTGTTGTCCTCGATGCCGAAGATCACCGTGCGGCAGCCCAGGGTGTGGCGCATGACTTCCACGCCGAGGATGATTTTCGCCGCGCGTTCGCGCATCAGGCGGTCGTCGCAGGTGATCCAGGGTTCGCACTCGGCGCCGTTGAGGATCAGGGTATGGACGCGCTGGCCGGCCGGGTTGAGCTTGATGTAGCTGGGAAACACGGCGCCGCCAAGGCCGGCCAGACCCATCTCGCGGATACGGTTGCGCAGGGCGGAGGGGTCCAGGGCACGCCAATCCAGAGGCTGGAAATCGACGGGTCGGTCCCCGCCGTCGGACTCGATGACCACGCACAGGTCGAACAGGCCGGAGGGATGCGGTACGGCGCGGGGCTCGACGGCCAGCACGATGCCGGAGGTGGGGGCGTGCACGGCGGTGGAGACGTAACCTTCCGGCGCGCCGATCATCTGGCCTTTGAGCACCCGGTCTCCCGCTTGCACCAGGGCGCGGGCCGGCGCGCCGATGTGCTGGCGCAGGGGCACGACGTAGCGGGGCAGCAGGGGCATCTCGCGGATGGGTGAGGCGTTGGATTCCGCCTTGTGTTCCGCGGGATGGATGCCGCCGTTGAAAGGGTGAAGCCGCCGCGTCATCTCAGGCCGCACGCTGCATGATGTGAGCCGGATAGCGCCATTTCCAGGTCGCCACGTCTTCCTTGATCACCTGCATGGAGATGCAGTCCACCGGACAGGGCGGCAGGCACAGCTCGCAGCCGGTGCACTGCTCGGCGATGATGGTGTGCATCTGCTTGGCGGCACCCATGATAGCGTCCACCGGGCAGGACTGGATGCACAGGGTGCAGCCGATGCAGGTGGCTTCGTCGATGACCGCGACGGCCTTGGGCTTGTGCTCCATGCCCTCAGACGAGGGCGCCTCCACGCCCAGCAGTTCTGCCAGGCGCTTGATGCCCTCGGCGCCCCCCGGCGGGCACTTGTTGATCTCCGCCTCGCCCTTGGCAATGGCCTCGGCGTAGGGCTTGCAGCCGGGAAAGCCGCACTGGCCGCACTGGGTCTGGGGCAGGATGGCGTCGATCTTCTCCACCAGGGGGTCGTCCTCCACCCGCAGCCGCACCGAGGCCCAGCCCAGGATGGCCCCCATCGTCAGACCGATGCCGGCCATGACCAGGATGGCCGCTAACATGCGGCCATCCCGGCAAGTGGGGAATGGGAAGTGGAAAATGGGAAAGGCACGAACCACCGCGGGTTTTCCCCACTCCCCACTGCCCACTCCCTACTTCCCGTCATTTGATGAGCCCCGCGAAGCCCATGAAGGCCAGACTCATCAGCCCGGCCGTGATCATGGCGATGCTCACCCCCCGGAACGGGCCCGGCACCTCGGCGGCCTCCAGGCGCTCGCGCATGGCGGCGAACAGCACCAGTACCAGGGTGAAACCCAGGGCGCCACCCAGGCCATAGAGCAGGGATTCGACGAAATTGTGCTGCTCCTGGGCGTTGAGCAGGGGTACGCCCAGCACCGCGCAATTGGTGGTGATCAGGGGCAGGTAGATACCCAGCACCCGGAACAGCACCGGAGAAGTCTTCTTGATGAACATCTCGGTGAAACCGACGATGGCAGCGATCACGACGATGAAGGACAGGGTGCGCAGGTAGGCCAGGTCGGGCCCAAGCAGATAGGTGTCGATCAGGTAGGACAGGCCTGACGCCAGGGTCAGCACGAAGGTGGTGGCCGCGCCCATGCCGATGGAGGTTTCCAGTTTCTTCGACACCCCCATGAAGGGGCACAGTCCAAGGATCTTGGACATCACGATGTTGTTCACGAACACCGTGCCGATCAGGATGAGTAGGTAGTTTTCCATCGAGGGACGCGAAATGTGCCGGAATTATCCGTGAGCGCGGGGGGGCATACAACCTGCGAAGCTCGCCATTGCTGGGGACTCAGGGCGATTTGAAGCGGTGACGTCCGAGGATGTGCCGGTAGATCATGAGGTTCAACGCCAGGGCGCTCAGTCCCAGGCCGATCTGGATTTCCCGGGTCAAACCCGCCGGGTAGATCGCGGCCAGCAGGTATTCACCGATGAAATCCCCGGTGTAGGCCGCCTCGCCCGCGAGGGCCCGGAAATGGTTTTCCAGCGGCGTCAGGGGGCAGAAGCCGCCACTCAATTCCACCGCCGCGCCCCAGGCCACCGCCGGCAGGTGCAGCCAGACCAGCCGGGGACGACGGCCGACCAGCAGCCCCCCCAGCACGACAAACAGGATGAAGGCCAGGTGGAGCAGAAGGATCGTGTCGGCCAGGAGGAGGTAGGGCATGGCCGGGTCAGGGATCCCTCAGTCCAGCAACTCGTGGGCGCCGTCGCAAAAGGGCGGATTGGCCGAATGCTTGCAGGTGCACAGCCAGACGGTTTCCTTCGCCAGCACTTCAAAGCGTTGCGGCGTGAAATCCGTGCCGGCGTGGGAACCGTCGCAATAGGGTTGATTGCGGGACCGGCCGCAACTGCACCACCAGTATTCCCCCGCTTCCAGGGTGGACTCGATGGGAGCCTTGCCGGCGACGACGGGTTCGCTCATGAAGATGTCCTTTGCGTAATTCCGAGTAAGTTTGTCGGGTAACGAATCTTACCCGCTATGGACCGGCGAGGGTAGACGGCCCGGTTGCAGGTTCGCGCCCGCCCTAGTTTTCCCTTGGAAGGCAGACCCTTACGCGCAGCCCCCCCTCGGGCCGGTTGGCCAGGGTCACCTCGCCGCCATGGGCGCGTGCCAGGTTGCGGGCGATGGCCAGGCCGAGTCCGACACCGCCGGTGTCCCGGTTGCGGGAATCCTCGCCGCGGCGGAAGGGTTCGAACATCTGCTCCAGCATCGGCTCGGGGATGCCGGGACCCGAGTCTTCGATGTAGAGCAGCAGTTCATGGGCATGGTCTTCCATCCGGACATGGGCCTTGCCACCGTAGCGCACGGCGTTTTCCAGAAGATTGGCGAGGCAGCGCTTGAGGGCCTGCGGGCGGGCGCGCAGCGGCTGCAGGGCCTCGCCGCTCACCTCCACCGTTTCGCCCAACGCCTCCATGTCGTCGCGCAGCGTGGAGAGCAAGGCGTTGATGTCCAGTTGCGCACTGGCCTCCTTGCGCGCTTCGCCGCGCAGGAAGTCCAGGGTGGCGCCGATCATGGTCTCCATGTCGGCCAGGTCGCGCAGGAATTTTTCCCGCTGGACCTCGTCCGGCAGCATCTCGGCACGCAGCTTGAGACGGGTGATGGGCGTCTTCAGGTCGTGGGAGACGGCGGCCAGGATACGCAGGCGATCCTCCAGGTAACTGGCCAGGCGGGCCTGCATGGTATTGAAGGCATGAGCGGCCTGGCGCACCTCGCGGGGGCCCGTCTCCGGCAGGGGTGGACCGCCCAGGTCCCGGCCCAGGGCGTCCGCCGCCTTGGCCAGCCGGCGCAGGGGCTGCACCGCCCAGCGCATGGCCAGCAGGGCGAGGAAGGCGATGGCGATGAAATAGCCGGTGAGCAGGGGCAGGTGGCGGCTGGGTGTCACCCCCTCGTCGCCGGGATAACGGTGGGTGGCCATGACCACCTGGCCGTCTGCCAGCACGAAGGAGATGCGGGTGAGGACGGGCACGCCGGCATCGGTCTCCTCCGACCCACCGGCCACCGCGACGCGGCGTCTGGGCCCCATGGATTCACGCAGCCTGGCTTGCATCTTGCCCAGGGCGCCGGAAGGACTGCCGCCCACCGGCTTGTCCTCCAGGCTGAAGACAATGCGGGAGGAGTTCGCCGCCCGCAGCAGTTCGTCACGCTCTGCCGGCGGCGTTTTGTCCAGCTTGTCCGCCACGGTATTCAGGCGCTGCACCAGGGGACCGGCGATGAGGTGGGAGAGCAGTCGCTCCCGCTCCTCCTGATAGAGCTGCTCGGAAATCCACTGGGCGGCCAGCAAGCCGATGAGCAGCACCCCGGCGACGCGCAGGTAGATGGAGTCAAGCCGGCTTCCCGGATTTCTCATGCCCGTTCCACCGGCACCGACAGCACATAGCCCTCGTTGCGCACGGTCTTGATCAGGCGGGGCTCGCGCGGGTCGTCGCCCAACTTGCGGCGCAGGCGGCCGATCTGCACGTCCACGGCCCGATCGAAGGCGTTTGCCTCGCGTCCCTGGGTGAACTCCAGCATCTGGTCCCGGGTCAGCACCCGGTGGGGGTGCTCCAGCAGCATCCTCAGCAGCTTGTATTCCGCGCCCGACAAGTCCACCACCACGCCGTTGGGGGATCTCAACTGGCGGGTGTGGGTGTCCAGGGTCCAGTCGGCGAAGCGGAAGCGGCGCACATCCTCGTCGGCCAGGTTTTCGGGCAGGCTGACGGCGCGGCGCAGGACGCTCTTCACCCGGGCCAGCAGTTCCCGGGGGTTGAAGGGCTTGGAGAGGTAGTCATCGGCGCCCATCTCCAGGCCGACGATGCGGTCCACCTCGTCGCCCCGGGCGGTGAGCATGAGAATGGGGATGCGGCTGCCGGCGCGCAGCCGGCGGCAAAGGGACAGGCCATCCTCACCGGGCAGCATCACGTCCAGGATGACCAGATCGAAGCGGGCAGCGTCCAGCGCCCGCTGCATCTGCCGGCCGTCGGCCACCGCGGTCACTCTGAAGCCTGCCTGGCCGAGGTATTCACGCAACAGGTTACGCAGTTCGGCATCGTCGTCTACAACCAGCAGGTGGTCCTGTTTCATCGTTGGCTTCCTTCCTGTTCCCGCGATTATTTTCCGGCGACGAGGCTGTCCTTCGCCGGTTTGTAAATCCATGTAACAGGCTCGGGTGCCAACACTTCCGCTTACAAAAAACATGCATATACATCGTCGGCCGGATACAGCACTTTGCTCTAATTCGGTTGGGGTTGGCCAACCCCCCTGACGCCTTGGCCAGCCATTTGCGTGGCTTCTTGTATAAATCGATTTCAATGCAATCCGCTTTTCCAGGAGTCCTCGATGTCGCGATCGTTGTTCGCCCTGCTGTGCGCGTTCGCCCTGCCGGTGCTCGCCGGGGATAAGCTCATTCCCGTCAGCCCATCCCAGCGCGCCGGCCTGAAGGTGAGCACCGCGCCCCTCAGCGCCCATGCCGGTGCAGTCACCGTGGGTTTGCCGGCCCGTGTGGTGATCCCGCCAGCCCAGGAGCGCTTGGTGACCGCGCCGGTTTCCGGGGTGGTAACGGAAATGCGGGTGGCGCCGGGGGACGCGGTTCGGGCCGGTCAGACCCTGGTGGTGTTGCGAGGCGAGAGCCTCATCGGCGCACAGCGCGATCTGGCCCAGGCCGCGGTCCAGGTTCAGCTCGCCCGGGAAACCCTGAAGCGGGACGAAGCCCTGTTCCAGGAAGGCATCATTGCCGAGTCCCGGCTCCAGGCCGTGCGCGCCAATCTGGCCCAGGCCGACAGTGCTCTGCGCGAGCGCCGGGCCTGGCTGCGCCTGATGGGACTGCCCGAGGCCGTGGTGAACGCAGCGGAGCGGGGCGAGCGGCTGACCGACAGTGTTGCCCTCGTCTCGCCCATGGCTGGCGTCGTCATGGAACAGAAGGCCGTGGTGGGCGCCCGGGTGGAGACCACGGCGCCCCTGCTGCGTCTGGCCCGCCTCGATCCCCTGTGGCTGGAAATCCAGGCTCCGGCAGAGACGGCCGCCATGGTTAAAAGCGGCCAGCAGGTCAGCGTCCCCGGTACCGAAGCCAAGGGCAGCGTGCTGTCCGTGGGCCGGGGTGTCAGCGAGGCCCAGACCGTGCCGATCCGCGCCCGCATCGGCAACAAGGACGGGAACTTGCGTCTTAACCAGAATGTTTCAGCCCGCATCGAGGGGGTGGCAGGGGCGCGCCAGTGGCGGGTGCCGGTCAAGGCCATCGTGCGCCAGGCTGGGCAGAGCTGGGTGTTCGTCGAACGCCCCGGCGGTTTTGAACCCGAGCAGGTCAAGGTGCTGTCCCAGTCAGCCCAGCAGGCGGCCATCGACGGTCCCTTCGGCGGTGAGGAGAAGATCGCCGTGGAAGGCGTGGCGGCCCTGAAGGCGGCCTGGGCCGGAAAGTGACGAGGTTTGATCATGCTCGCCCGGCTGACCGAGTTTTCCCTCACCCAGCGCCTGCTGATTCTGGCAATGACCCTGCTGCTCACGGCGGCAGGGATCCAGGCGTGGCGCGGGCTGCCCATCGACGCCTTCCCCGACGTCTCCACCACCCAGGTCAAGCTCATCCTGAAGGCCCCGGGCATGACGCCGGAGGAGGTGGAAAGCCGCATCGCCGCGCCCATCGAGATGGAGATGCTGGGCATCCCCAGGCAGCGCATCCTGCGCTCGGTCTCCAAGTACGGCCTCACCGACGTCACCATCGACTTCGAGGACGGCACCGACATCTACTGGGCACGCCAGCAGGTGGCGGAGCGCCTCAACGCCGTGCTGGCTGACCTGCCGGCCGGGGTCAGCGGCGGCCTGGCACCCATCACCACGCCTCTGTCCGAGATGTTCATGTTCACGGTGGAAGGTGACCACCTTTCCCTGGCGGAACGTCGTGCCCTGCTGGACTGGGTGATCCGGCCCAAGTTGCGCACCCTGCCCGGCGTCGCCGACGTGAACGCCCTGGGCGGCTTCGTCAAGACCTTCGAGGTGGCGCCGGACAACGCCGCGATGAGCGCCCGGGGCGTCACCCTCGTGGAGCTGCGCGATGCCATCGAAGCCAACAACCGCAACGACGGCGCCGGCCGCCTGACCGAGGGCGAGGAGGTCTGGCTGGTGCGCGTGGAAGGCGCCGTAAAGACTCTGGATGAGCTGGCCGGCATCGTGGTCAAGAACGTGGCCGGCGTGCCGGTGCGGGTGGCCGATGTGGCCCAGGTGCGCCTTGGCAGCCTCACCCGCTACGGCGGCGTCAGCCAGGACGGCAGGGGCGAGGCGGTGGAAGGCCTGGTCCTCGGCCTGCGCGGCGCCAACGCCCAGCAGGTGGTGCAGGCGGTGAAGCAGCGCCTGAAGGAGATCGCTCCCAGTCTGCCCAAGGGCGTGACGGTGAAGCCCTTCTATGACCGCTCCGCCCTGGTCGAGCGGGCCGTGGGTACCGTGTCCAAGGCGCTGATGGAAGCCATCGTCCTGGTGCTGGTGCTGCTCTTCCTGTTCCTGGGTGACGTCCGGGCGGCGCTGACCGTGGCCGTCACCCTGCCGCTGGCTGCCCTGGCCACCTTTCTGCTTATGCGCCAGTTCGGCCTGTCGGCCAACCTCATGAGTCTGGGGGGACTGGCCATCGCCATCGGCATGCTGGTCGACGGCGCGGTGGTGGTGGTGGAGAACATCGTCAGCCGGCTGGCCCATGCCGGGTCGTCGCGCGGGACGGGGCACAGGCTCCACGAGATCTACCGCGCCGTGCGCGAAGTCGCCACGCCCACGGCCTCCGGGGTGCTGATCATCATGATCGTCTTCCTGCCCCTGCTTACCCTGGAGGGGCTGGAGGGCAAACTGTTCATCCCCGTGGCCCTGACCATCGTCTTCGCCCTGGGCGCGGCCCTGGTGCTGTCCCTGACCATGGTACCGGTGCTCGCCTCCTGGCTGTTGAAGGAGGGTGAACACGGCGATCCCTGGCTGGTGCGCATGGCCCTGCGCCTCTATACGCCGATGCTGGATTTCGTCCTGGGTCGGAGCAAGCTTGTCCTGGCCACCGCCGCGGGTCTCCTGGTGCTGGCGGTGGCCCTTTTCCCCTTCATCGGCAAATCCTTCATGCCCGGCCTGGACGAGGGCGACCTCCTGGTGCAACTGGAGAAGCTGCCCTCCATCAGCCTGGAAGAAAGCCTGGCCCTGGACAAGTCCGTGCAACAGGCCCTGCTGAAGCGGGTCCCGGAGGTGGCGGGCGTGGTGGCCCGCGCCGGCTCCGACGAGCTGGGCCTGGATCCCATGGGCCTCAACCAGACCGACTCCTTCCTGGTGCTCAAGCCGCGCGAGCAATGGCGCAGGCCGGACAAGGACTGGCTGATGGCGGAAATCCGCAAGGTGATGGCGGAGTTCCCGGGCGTGACCTACGGCTTCACCCAGCCTATCGACATGCGGGTCTCGGAGATGCTCACCGGCGCCCGGGGCGACGTCGCCATCAAGGTGTTCGGCGCCGACATCGCCACCCTCAACGCCCTCGCCGGCCAGGTGGAAACCCTGCTCGGCAGGGTGCCCGGCGCCCAGGACGTGTTCAGCCTGAAGAACGACGGTGTGCAGTACTTCAAGGTGGAGGTCGATCGCCTGGCGGCGGGGCGCTACGGCCTGTCCATGGACGACATTTCCGCTTTCCTCAAGGCGCATCTGGAAGGGTTGCGCGCCGGCATCGTACAGGAGGGCGTCAAGCGCACCCCTCTGGTGCTGCGGGCGGGGGAGAACGTGCGCATGTCCCCCGCCCTGTTCGAGGCCCTGCGCATGCCCACCGCCGGAGGTATCGCCATTCCCCTCCAGGAGGTGGCCAAGCTGGTGCGTACCGAGGGGCCGGTGGCGGTGAACCGGGAGAACGCGGGACGCTATGTCACCATCCAGTGCAACGTCGCGGGCAGGGATCTGGTGGGCTTCGTCGACGAAGTGAAGGCGCGCGTCGCCCGGGAGGTCAAGCTGCCCGCTGGCTACCAGGTGGTCTACGGCGGCCAGTTCGAGAACCAGCAGCGCGCCGCCGCCCGTCTGGCCTTGGTGGTTCCGGTGGCACTGGCGCTGATCTTCGGCCTGCTCTTCGCCACCTTCAAATCCCTGCGCCAGGCTGCCCTGGTCCTCGCCATGGTGCCCTTCGCCCTGGTGGGGGGCATCGCTGCCCTGTTCCTCACCGGCGAATACCTGTCGGTGCCGGCCTCGGTGGGCTTCATCGCCCTCCTGGGCATCGCGGTGCTCAACGGCGTGGTGCTGGTCACCTATTTCAACCAGCTTGCCGGCCTGGGTCTGGCCCCGGATCGGGTGGTGCGGGAAGGAGCGCTGCGCCGCCTGCGGCCGGTGCTCATGACCGCCAGCATCACGGCCTTCGGCCTCGTCCCCCTGCTGCTGGCCAGCGGTCCCGGCTCGGAAATCCAGAAGCCGCTGGCCATCGTCGTGGTGGGGGGGCTGTTCTCCTCCACCGCGCTGACCCTGCTGCTGCTGCCGGTGCTATACCGGGGCTTCATCCTCAAAGGAAACTGACATGTCCCTGGTGCAACTGACCCTGGCCGCGCCCAGGCACCTGGAAGAGGAACTGGTGGAGCAGTTCCTCGCCCGGCCCGAGTGGGCCTCCGGCTTCACCCTGTTCGAGGCGGAAGGCTACAGCCGCCACCCGGAGGGTCTCAGCGCCCGGGAACAGGTGCGCGGGCGGGCGCGGCGGGTGTGCGTGCAAATCGTTCTGGACGCGGAGCATGCCAACGCCCTGCTCGCCCATCTCAGGCACAGCCTGCCCAAGCCGGACGTGGCCTGGTGGCTGATTCCGGTGAGCGAATTCGGGAGGCTGGCATGAAGGTGCCCATCGTCGTCCTCACCAGCCTGCTGGTCCTGGCAGCCACCGCAGTTGCCGGCGAGTTTCCACTGCCCGCCGACCTGCCGCCGGCGGCCGCCGTCGAACAGGCCCTGGCCATCCATCCCCAGGTCCGTGGCGCACAGTCCGAACTACGAGGCGCCGAAGCCGAGCGCGCGCGGCTGAAGGCCGGTGACCACGAATACAGCCTGCGCCTCGCCACCCAGCGCCGCTCGATCAGCGGTGGCCCGGAGCACATGGAATGGAGCGCCGGATTGGAACGGGGGCTGCGTCTGGGGGGCAAGGCGGATCTGGATGCCCGCATCGGCGAACAGGGGGTGCTGGAAGCCGGCGAGAGGGTGGGCGACGCCCGCCATGAGGCTGCCCGCCAACTCCTGGGGCTTTGGTACGGCGCCCGCCAGGCCGGCCTGGAAGCCCGCCTCTGGCGGCAGCAGACGGCGTTGCTCGAAGATCAGAAACGCATCGTCGACACCCGTGTGAAACGGGGCGACGCCGCGCGCCTCGAAACGCTCCAGGCCGAGGCCGCCCTGGCCCAGGCGCAATCCCAGGCGGTGGTGGCGGAGGCCCGGGAGAAGACCGCCCTGACGGAACTCAAGGCCCGCTTTCCCGAATTGCCGTCGCCCGACGAGATCGAGGCTGTGCCCGCTCCGCCCGAGGGCAACGCGGCGGTCTGGCTGGAACATACCCTGGAACACAACCATGAATTGCTGGCGGCGCGCCGGGCCCTGGACAAGGCCCGCCTGCTGACCCGCCGCGCCGAGGCCGAGCGTACGCCGGATCCCACCTTGGGCCTGCACCTGGCCAGCGAGCAGGGCGGCAACGACCGCATCATCGGTGTCAGCCTGGCCCTACCCCTGCCTGGCGAAGGACGCCGCGCCCAGGCGGAAATGCGGCAAGCCCAGGCCGAGACGCTGGCCGAACGCGAGGCGGCCGTGCGGCGTCGCCTCGCCGCCGAGGCCGGCGCCAACTGGCAAAGGGCCGCGGCCGGCGTGGAAAGCTGGCGCCGCCTGGAAGAGGCCGCGCAGGCGGTAGGCCGGCATGCCGACCTGGCCCGCCGCGCCCACGCCCTGGGGGAACTGGGCTTGTCGGAAACCCTCATTGCCCGACGTGCCGCGCTGGAGGCCCGCCTCGCCGCCGGCCAGGCACGCCTGGCCGCCAACGAGGCCATCGCCCGGCTGCTGCTGGACGCCCATCGCCTCTGGCCTCTCGACGGCGGGGATCACCACTGAAGCCGGGCCGGGCGGCCCTGCCCGGCCTGGAGGGCTCACATTTCCAGGTCCGCGGCCAGGCCCGGATGCACGATCTTCCCAGCGCTCACGTTGAGGCCCGCCGCGAAGCCCGGATCGGCATCCAGGGCGGCGCGGGGATCGGCGGCCAGCTTCAGCAGATAGGGCAGGGTGGCTTCCGCCAGGGCCAGGGTGGCGGTGCGGGCGACGGCGCCGGGCATGTTGGCGACGCAGTAGTGCACCACGCCTTCCTCGACGAAATAGGGGGCGCTGTGGCTGGTCGCGTGGGAGGTTTCGGCGATGCCGCCCTGGTCGATGGCCACGTCCACCAGGGCCGCGCCACGGGGCATGGCGCGCACCAGTTCGCGGGGGAGCAGGCGAGGCGCCCGCCGGCCGTGGACGTAGGCGGCGCCCACCACCAGATCGGCCTGGCTGACGCACTCGGCGATGTTGGCGGGGTTGGAGAAGCGGGTCTTGAGGCGGCCGGCGAACAGGTCGTCGAACTGGCGCAGGCGCTCGGCCTTGCGGTCGAGCAGGGTGGTGTCGGCGCCCAGGCCGACGGCGACGCGCGCCGCGTTGGCGCCCACCACGCCGCCGCCCAGGATCACCACCCGCCCGGGCGCCACGCCGGGCACGCCGGCGAGCAGGACGCCGCGGCCGCCGTGCTTCATTTCCAGGGCACGCATGCCGGCCTGGACGGCCAGACGTCCGGCGATGGCGGACATGGGTGCCAGCAGCGGCGTGTGCTCGGCGGCGTCGAGCACCGTCTCGAAAGCCACGGCGTTGACCTCGCGGGTCATGAGCTCGCGCGCCAGGTCCGGCGTGGCGGCGAGATGCAGATAGCAGAACAGCCACTGGCTTTGACGCAGGCGCTCCACCTCGATCGGCTGCGGCTCCTTGACCTTGAACACCAACTCGGCGGCATAGGCCCCGGCCGCATCGGCGAGGCTCGCCCCGGCCTGGATGTAGGCGTCGTCGTCGAAGCCGACCGCCGTGCCGGCGCCGGTTTCCACGATAACCCGGTGGCCCGCCCGGACCAGTTCGGCCACACCCGCCGGGGTGGCGGCGACACGGAATTCGTGGTCCTTGATTTCCTTAGGTATGCCGATGCGCATGCTCTACCTCCGCTCAGGCCGCCAGCGCCTGCACGCATTCCTTCACCAGCGCCGGCCCCCGGTAGATGAGGCCGGTATAGAACTGCACCAGATCGGCGCCGGCGGCCACTTTCTCCCTGGCGTCGGCGCCGGAGAGGATGCCGCCGGCGCCGATGATCGGTACCTCGCCCGCCAGGGCGGTGTGGAAGGCGGCCACCACCCGCGTCGCCTTGTCGCGCATGGGCCGGCCGGAGAGGCCACCGGTCTCGGTGCCGTGGGGAAGGCCTTCGACGCCTTCGCGGGACAGGGTGGTGTTGGTGGCAATGACCGCATCCACACGATGTTTGCGGAACGCGGCCGCCATGTCGACGATCTGGCCGGCGTCCAGGTCCGGGGCGATCTTCACCGCCACCGGCATGTACTTGCCGTGCTTGTCCGCCAGGGCCGCCTGTCGCGCCTTGATAGCGGTGAGCAGCGCGTCCAGCTCGTCACCGCCCTGCAGCGCGCGCAGGTCCTTGGTGTTGGGCGAGGAGATGTTGACGGTGACGAAGCTGACCCGGCCATAGAGCTTGTCCAACAGGATCAAATAGTCATCCGCGGCCCGCTCGATGGGGGTGTCGAAGTT
>Ga0233425_10002363_pt1 | contig 37439 bp, 40 predicted proteins | sample Watercolumn_Towu_2_FD_181712 | JGI IMG/M metagenome (GOLD analysis project Ga0233425, IMG submission 181712) | Freshwater microbial communities from Lake Towuti, South Sulawesi, Indonesia - Watercolumn_Towuti2014_140_MG | ecosystem: Environmental > Aquatic > Freshwater > Lake | place... | reverse complement strand
AAAGTAAGCGATAAAGAAATGGCTGACGTAAACATAAAAGGTGATAATTTTCATCCTGAATGGAATTATACCATCATAGCAAAGTAGTAGGTAAATCGTTTAACTTATTTTAGGACAGTCCCTTAGTCCCGTTTCAAAAGCTATCCTTCTTGAATTAATTTCACAAAAACCGGCAATATCGCAGTTATCACAAAAGTAGATAAAGAGTAATTTTTCATAAGGTGTAAGCTCTGAAAACCAGGAATCTCTCCACTTGTCAGTATTCGTAAAACGGTAGCTCATATCTTCTCCTGTGATTCTTTCGTTTTTTGTCGAAAAATAGGATTAAGTTGGCTTACTACAATTGGTTCACTCATTTGTTTTTTTGCTATGGCCATACATTTGGCGTATTCCACAGGGTCTTTTTGCCAGGCTCCGTCTTTTTTGCGTTTCTTGGTTAATTCCTGCGTGTTTTTCTTAGCAATGAGCTGCTTAATTAGTTTGGTTCCCCACTTACTCATACGTTTATTCCCAATTTTGCATATTTAAGTTTTTCTTCGGCTGTGAATGTTGTTCTTAGAGAGAGGAAGGAGCTAATTGTTCTATCCTTTTTATCTAACCCGTTTTTCAATCCCTCTTGGATGTCGTTTTCAGCCTCATATTTGATGTTTGGCGGGTTAGAATTAAGGTTAGGAGTTTTGGGATAGATTTTTCGTTTATATTCTCTATCATATTTTCTTCTTTTTCTTATGTCTTTATACGGCATAAAGTCTCCATTATTTGAGAATGCGTGGATCGTATGAGTTCATATATCGCCACAGGCAAGTAGCCATTTTGAAAGCTTCCCAGTGTTTGCGCATGTCGGTATGCTTAACTACTACCATTCGGCCTGGTTCATTTGAGCTTATGAAAATATTGGCTGCAAGAACTTCATCGATCCTATCTTCTCCGAAGTACGTAGCTGCGTACGCTGCAAGCTGCATAGCCTGACCGTCATAGGCAGTTACCTCTTCACCAGGCTTGGTTTTGCGGGTTTTATAGTCAATGATGCCAACACCGTTAGCATTGAAGTTGAAAAGTACGTCAGTAGTTCCAGCAAATCCGTGAACAAGATTAACAAGCACTTTTTCTCGTTCGATGATACGAATGTTTATTTTCCTGACCCACTCAATTACTGGATTGACGTACGTGGCCAACTCAGGATTAAATTGTTCTCCAGCAAGTCCCAGCTCCAAAGCTGCGTGGATGTTTGATCCAAGTTGTGCAGCATCGCCTACCTGTTCAAAGGCCGTGTTTATTATGCGTTTGCAATAATATTCTTCGGACTCTTCCTTTTGAGGTTGGGTCTTAAAAGCTGCTATTGCAACTTGGTTCATTTTCCACTTCTCAAGCTGTGGCTTATTGAATACTCCAAGAATTGACGTAACCGATGGAAATAGTCCAATTTTTCGAGCATCAGCTAACGTTGTTGACCTGGTTTTCTTTTCATCCGCAGTAAGAATAGAGTGAAATGGCGTTCCGTCCGATTTGTACCAATGCGAACCTTTAAATACTTCTCTGCTTAAGATTGCCATAGAATAATCCTCCTCTAAAATGGTAAGGTAGATTCTTCAACAGGTACAGTGGGAATTGTTTCTTCTGCTGGCTTCAATGTGTTCATGCCTACAGGAATAGGACTAAGTGCTGCGATAGCTGGATATGTAGAACCATCTTGACGTGCCACATGTTCTACAGTAAGGAGGCATTTTCTACCTTTTAATTCACAATAATCCCAGCCATAAGCAGGAGCTTTTCCAAGTATGCTTTTTAAAAATGGAATCAAAGTTGATTTTTCACTTCCCGAAATTTTCATCGTTTTAGAAGCTATCTTGTAGGGCCTATTTTCGTTATCTCGGAACCCAAACAAGAATGTTGTAACATCTGTTGTTTCCATCTCTTCGGACTGGAATTTTTTACGCTCAACTCCAAACTGGTCCTTTATGTCTATTATTGTTGCTTGAAATGTCCCTTCAGGTGCGTTGTCGGAAGTTTCAAATACTCGTTCAAACGTGTTTAATGGTTTTGTTAAAAGTGCCATAATTTGTTTCTCCTAAATTAGTTGATTGCTTTCTTTCGTATTGGAATCTTATTTTGTAGATATTGTCCTCGACAAATTGGATATTTTTTGCGTTTGACAACGTCTTTGTCATTATCGTGTTTTGGCGTAATCCCTCCATTAACTTCCGGAAACCATTTGTCCCAAATCCTCTTTAGCCATGATTTGATTTTCATTGTTCTCCTTATTTTGTTTATTGTTTTAACCAGAAAACCTTCACTGGGATTTTCTGACTGCTACTAACTATTTCCTATTTCGACATTCTTAATGTGTTTTAGGGAATATCTCGGGTGTCCCGGCAACGACAGCCTTTGGATAATACCTCGTTTTTCTTTTTTGATAATATTTCTGGTAGTCATTCTCCATCTTGCGGCAAGTTGTGGCCTGGTAAGTATTTCATCACTTTCCTCATCGACTGTTGCTGTCGAAAGAGCTTTGATGATTTGTCCAGACTCATCAGAATTTAGTATCCCTGCCGTTTTTGCCACTCTTAACGCTTGCCTAACCTTTTCCATCATTAGTGTTGTCATATCCTTCCTCATTCTAAAATTATTCGTTAATTAATGGCGACTAGCCGCCTGTTTTAGATAAAAAAAGGGCCAAAGCATCTCGAAATATTTGAGATTCTGTCTTGTACGTTTTAAGGATTCGCTCTTTACCGCAAGTGCGAGTTGGGGTGAAATTCGAACATGCAAATAATGGTATGGACGTTGATTTTTATTCATTATTCCTCCTTGTTTTTTTCGTTTTCTGTATTAAATCTTAAGGCGTATTTTCGCCATATCAAGTACTTTTTTTAAAAATCTTTGTGTTTTTTACACCAAAATTATATTATTTTTATCAAGGAGGAGTTATGAAAGTAAATTCTTCGAAATTAGTAGCAATCAGGAAGATGAGGAGACTTTCTCAGCTTGAAGTAGCAAATAAATGCGGATACCCTCGTACTACTTATAGAGATTGGGAGAACTCGAACAATATCCCTGATTATTTGGACGTACTTAAAATTTGCAAGGTACTGGACATAAGGCCTGAAGAAATCTGTTTGGAAGAGATACCTTTTATAAACCAAAACAACACACACGGACATAATATTGTCGGACATACAAACATCTCTGAAAAATCCCTTGATCCTCTATCAAGAGCCATTAATGAGGAACTATCGGCATTAAGCAAAGTCGAAAAAAGTAAAGTTCTACATTTTATAGTCGAACTTAAAGAAAAAAAGGAATGAAGAAATTATCGTTTCTTATTTTTGTACAACGCTCAAAAAATTAAAGCTTTCTAATAGCCGCCCTTAGTGTTTCAGTTCCGATATGAGTATAATGGCGCGTCATGGCTGGAGACCCATGCCCGACTATTGTTTGTACTATAGCCATAGGAACACCTGCTTTTGCACAAAAAGACACAAAACTATGACGAAAAGAATGAAATCCATATTCACACACAGCTCTGGCTCTATTAGCATCGGATGATATTTCTGATTTAATTCCTGCCTTACTTATGACAAACATGCAATCTTTGTTTACTCCAGATGGATTATAATTGTATCTGTTTGCTACTTCAGGTAATACATATTCGCTTCTGTTTTTTCTACCTGATATGGAAGATTTAGTATTTAACGCAGATAATAGTGTTTTATGTATGGGTATAATAATACTTTTCTTTCCGGCTGTTTTATAAGGTTTAATTTGTATTAGCTCTCTTTTCAAATCGATATCTTGCCACTTCATTAAAGCACAGTCCTTGAGCCTTAAGCCTGTCCACCGCCCAATCATAAACAACAAATGCATTTCTTCCTTATGCATAATATCAAAATCAGGTTCTTCAAATAGGTCAAAAATATCCTTAATTTGTTTTTCAGTAAAATCTTTTTTAGAAATTGATAGTGAGGGCTTTGATTTTAGTTTATCGAATGGATTTATATCTGGTGAGAGAATCCTAAAAACAAGTTTAAGAGCCTGTAAGGTAGAATTATAAGTTCTTCCTGAAACTTTTGCAAAGACTTTACCCATATAGTCATGAGTAATTTTCTCAGTAATTTCATCAAGATATTTGACGTTAAGAGAGTTGATAAATTTACTCCAATAAGATCTATAGAATGCTAATGTGGCCTTGCCACTATTAGGCCTTGTGGGATTTTTCAGATACTTTTCCCAAGAATCAGAAAGTTCTATACGGTTGGTTTTACGTATAAGCTCTTTTACTTCGCCGATGCGAAACGCTAACTCTTCTTTGGTTTTTACCTGCAATAGGGTGCGTATATCATTCAATTTCTTTTCGGCCTCTTCTCTGTTTTTGGTCTGCAATGATTTACAAATTCTTTTGCCTTTTTCAATGTACCTGACATAATACATACAATTACGCTTGAATAAATGACCTTGACCTTTGTTGGCTCTCATTCTCAGTTGTTCCTTAAAATTCGTTTTTGTTCAAGCATTACTATAATAGACAACCGAAAGTGATACAATAGGGTTACAAAAAATTTATGAACTTTACCTTCTTTTAGTTGGAATTTTTTGATTTTGAGGTAGGAGTAGATGGTGGAGCATACCGGGCTCGAACCGGTGACCTTTTGACTGCCAGTCAAACGCTCTAGCCAACTGAGCTAATGCCCCATGTTAGTTTATGGTTGGTGGTTTATAGTTCTCGTAGTTAATAATTCGAATTTAATTCTAAAAATACAAATTGCAAGAAAAAACCCCGCAATTAAATTATAGTATTATTTATCTAAGAATTTTTCTACGAACAGCTTCGAATAAAATAACTGTAACTGCTTGTGCTACATTCAGAGATTCAAATTTTCCAGGCATAGGAATGTTTATAGGAACAGAAGAGGCAACGTCTTTTGTGCCACTAGCTTCGTTGCCGAAAATTATAACACTTTTATCAAACAACTTTTCTTCGCAAAAACAGCTTTTTCCTTCCGCTGGCTCTGTTCTGAATATTTTGTTATATCCAAAAAATTTTAGTTCAAGAACAAGAGAATTAATATTTTCATATCGATACAAATTTAATATGAATTGAGCAGAAAGCGCTGATCTTATAGTTTTTTCAGAATAAGGATCAACTGAATCGGCCGAATACCACACGTCCTTTAATCCTACCGAAGCGCATGTTCTGAAAATAGTCCCTAAGTTTCCGGGATCGCTAATTCTATCCAGGACGAGAGCAAATGGTGATCTTGCTTGTTTTAAGAAGTGGTAATCTGGAATTTTGGATATTAATATAATTCCTTGCGTGTTTACTGTTGCTGAGATTTTGTCGAAAAAATGTTTTTCGATTACAAAAAAATTTATGCCTTTGAACTGAGAATTATCAGTTCCACTTGCAGCGATACCAAATTCTATAATATCTGGTCTTAAGATATAAAGTTCTTTGCACGCACGCAGCCCTTCGCAAATACACATATTATGTTCGAGGCGATACTTTTTTTGATACAATGAACGTACAAATTTTTCAGTCTTTTTGGTAAATTGTTTTTTGGGAAACAAAGACATTTTCGCTGAAACTGCTCCTATTTGTCCTTCACACAAGATACAACGATACTAATCTTTATCTTTCTGTATGGGTATTAGCGTTATTAAAAAATCAGAAAGCTGATTCAAGTATAAGAGGTTTTTAATTTTTGTTCTTTCTCGTATCGCTCAATTGCTAGCTGAATTAACCGGTCAATAATATCTGTATAAGATATACCGGTTGCTTCCCATAGTTTGGGGTACATGCTGATTTTTGTAAACCCTGGAATAGTATTTATTTCGTTTACAAAAACATTTCCATTTTCTTTAAGGAAAAAATCAACCCTTGCTAACCCTTCACAGGACAAAATCTGAAATGTTTTTATAGCGAGATACTGTATCTGTTCTGTAATTTTGTTCGGAATTTTTGCCGGAATTTTTAAGTGTGCACCATTTTCGTCTATATATTTTGCTTCATAGGAATAGAATTCATGTTGAGGGATAATTTCCCCTGGAACTGAAGCTATTGGGTTGGAGTTTCCTAATACCGAACACTCGATTTCTCTACCTTTGATATATTCTTCGATTATTATTTTTAGATCATAATCAAAAGCAAACCTAACTGCTTCTGAATACTCAGATTTATTATGAACTTTACTCACTCCAACAGATGATCCCATATTAGCTGGTTTGATAAAAAACGGAGAACCTATCCTTTCTTTTATATCTTCGTAATCAGGAGTTGAATCTTCAGCTTTAAGTACGATAAACTTTCCAATAGGAATATTTGCATCACGCAATAAACGCTTCATAACATCTTTGTCCATTCCGACTGCTGATCCCAGTACGCTTGCACCAACAAATGGAATATTGGCAAGTTTCAACAATCCCTGAACTGTTCCATCTTCTCCTGATGGACCATGCAGAATCGGAAAAGCTACATCAATCGAAATGTTATTTTTTTTACCTGTTAAACTTGATATTTTTCCGCAGCTTTGAGGTGCTAAGACAATTGTATCACTTGAATGATTAAGCTTTACAAGTCTCGGACTATCAGTATCTAACAGTAATTGTGAACTATCATTTGATAGCCATTTTCCTGACTTATCAATTCCAATAAGAATTGGATTGTATTTCTCTTTATCTATCGCATCGAAAACATTTTTAGCAGATTGCAAAGACACCTCATGCTCAGCTGATTTGCCTCCAAATAAAATTGCAACATTAATTTTTTTATTCATAATTATTTATAAGCATTTTAATTTTTTTCGTTAATTTAATAGCTGTTCGGGTTTGGTAAAGCTAAGAACTTAAGATTCAACATCTAAAGGCTACATCTAAAAATCATTTTTTGAAAGAATACTTCTATAAAAATAAACTTAAAAGGTGTTTTTTATAATCAAAAATATATCAATTATTAGAAGTACCCCTAAGTTATCATTGATAATATGTATTTATTCTCTTACACCAGCCGTAGAGATATTTTTCTTCAATATTTTTGTTTTTTGATTGAGCTATACGGTTTTTGAGAACAGTTTTTGCGGAATTTGCGAATTCGACCATAGCTGGTTTTCCCGTTTCCTGACCTTTCATATTTTCAAGCACCTGGAGCAACCCCCACTTACCTGAGTTCATAGTGCCAGCTCCCTTGAAGTTTACATAGTCAATAAGTGCGTATAATCCCATAGGAGATTGAGCAACACGAAAAAATTGGTCTTGTACATGTTGCTTCATGTGTGAAGTTTTGGATGCTTGAAAAACTTTGTCCGCTTTTTCTTGAAAACTGATTATAATAAATTTTGCTTGCAGATACATTGTATTTTTCAAAAGATCTCTCAAGTATTTCATCCAAGCGCTGTTAAAATCTTTATAAAAGGATGTTCTAGTTGTCCATGGACATTTGTAATTTGTTTTTTTTAACCAATCCGGAAGTTTAATTCCGTTTTGTTCATAGAACAAGAGCATTTTTGAAAAAGAATCTCCTCTCGGTCTATTATGGTTTATCGGGTACCATATAAAATGAGCTATGCCCATCGAAGGGAAAGGTTCATTTGAGTTCCAATAAGTAAGATTTTCAGTTTTTCCAGAACATTCATTAAGGTAGATCCTGTAACCGGTAGCTCTTAATTCTACATCTGATATCCTGATATTAGGTAATAATATTATATCACTTGTACATTGCGCCTTTTGAGTTTCTCCTTTATTATAGGGCTGCATTATTTCGTTGTCTCTGGTACTTTCACAGGAACTTAAGATTGTCAATATAAAAACGGTAAGGAAAAATGGTTTTATACGAGCCATAGTTTACGTAAACCGGATTAAAAGATTGTTGTATATTAAACCAGATTGAATTTCGATATTTTCATAAAATTACACAGTTAGTTTATGAAGTCAACCGAGTTTGATTATTTATATATATGGTTTTATTATTAAGCTATGAAAATTTATCCTGAAAATGCGGTAATAATGGCTCCTCTTGCAGGTTATACCAACTTGCCTTACAGACGGTCTTGCAAGAGGCATGGCTGTTTTTACGCTTTTACTGAAATGGTTGATATTGGTTCTTTAGTTTATTCTTCAAGAAATATAAATATAAGAAAATTTCTGGATAGAGACCAGGATGAAGAATGGCTTGGGGTTCAGATTATCGGTTATAAACTTAATGAGATAGAAAAAGCTGTTGAAATCATAAACAAGTATGATTTTAATGTTCTTGATTTTAATATCGGGTGTCCTACTCCGAAAGTAGTGAAAAAAAGAAAAGGTGCTAGCTTATCGAAAAACCCGGAACATGTTGCGAAAATAATTGAATTGATGGTGAAGAAGTCACGGTTTCCAGTTACTGCTAAAATAAGGATACAGGATATTACAAATCCTGAAAGTACAATTTATCTTGCGAAAAAAATAGAGGAAGCTGGAGCACATGCTTTAACCATTCATGGCAGGCTTCTTTCGGCTATTTATTCAGGTCCTTGTTATGCGAACATCATTTCTGCAGTTAGAGAAAATGTGAAAATTCAGGTAATTGCTAATGGCGGAGTGATTGACAAAGATTCATATCATAAACTAAAAGATGCTTCCGGCTGTAGCGAAATAATGTTAGCCAGAGGTGCGATGGGAAATCCTTGGATTTTTGAAGAAATAAGAAATAATAAAAGTATTGTTCCTTCTGCAAAAGAGTTGGCAAACGAAATAGAACTTCATATTGTTGAGACAATTTCATATTATGGTGAAAATATTGGGTGCAAGCTGTGCAGAAAATTAATTCTGGATTATCTGAAGGGGCGGGGATTTTCCGGAGAATTTAAATCCAAAGTAGTAAAACTTTCCACGCTTGAAGAGATTAAAAATTTTATTAAGGAACTGAGAAAATGTCCAATTCAACGCTATAAAAAATGGCTTGAAAAACGTGCTTTACAGTTTGAATTTTCAATATGAATTTTGATTTCAAATTTGCTCTAATAAAATCTCTATTGTAAAATGAAATACATTATATAGAATTTATGACAAAGAATTACTAAGAGGTACGAATTTTTGTGCTTTTATTTATTTTAACTTTCATATCAGGTGCTTCAATTTGATTTCTGGTGTAATAGGAGATGGCTCTGATTTTAAGAGAGCATTTAAATCATTAGGCATTGTTTTTGGCGATATTGGGACAAGCCCGATATATACTCTTACTGTCATTTTCTTGCTTCTTAAACCGACAGAATATAATGTTATAGCTATTCTATCGCTGATAATCTGGACTCTTATTAGTATAGTTACAGTTAAATATATATGGCTGGCTATGAGTTTGAGTCGGAGAGGGGAGGGCGGGACAGTAGTTTTGTTAGAACTTCTTATTCCCTATTTAAAAAAAGGTAAGGCCTTATCTTTTGTTTATATTCTTGCTTTTCTTGGTATTTCGCTCTTAATAGGCGATGGAATTATAACTCCATCAATTACCATATTGAGCGCAGTGGAAGGGCTTAAACTTTTTCCCGGGTTGGAGGAAATGAAACATGGTATACTGGTAATTATAGCTGCCTGTATAGCAATAATACTCCTGTATTATCAGAAAAGAGGGACTGAAAAAATTGCCAAAACTTTTGCCCCCATAATGCTGATATGGTTTATGTCTTTGTTCTTGTATGGAGCTTATTATGTTTTTCAATCACCTTGGATTTTTAAAGCTATTAATCCTTTGTATGGTTTGAAATTCTTATTCAATCATGGGTTTCTTGGATTCTTTATTTTATCAGCAGTTATATTGTGTGCTACCGGTGGTGAGGCTCTTTATGCAGATATGGGGCATATGAAGCGCAGACCTATAACTCTCGCCTGGTGTTTTGTATTTATTGCTTTGATTTTCAGTTACTTGGGACAGGGCGTATATTTATTGGAAAGTCATGCTACTTATAATATACTTTTCGGAATGGTCTTCAATTTGACGGAAGTCCTCTACATTCCTTTTCTTATTTTGAGTGTCTTTGCCAGCATAATAGCTTCTCAATCGATGATAACCGGAATATTCTCCATAGTTTATCAAGCCATTAATGTAAAAATAATGCCGCTTTTGAAAGTCGACTACACTTCATCTGAAATAAAAGGGCAGATTTATATAGGGGTGATTAACTGGTTTCTATTAATATCAATTTTAATTATCCTCGTGGTATTTAAAAGTTCTGCACATTTGGCTTCTGCATATGGTTTAGCTGTTACAGGTGCAATGTTTTTTGCAGGAATAATGATGATTATGATATTTTTTATAAAAAAGCAATATATCAAATTTTTTCTGACTATTATAGTAACTAGTATTGCAGGAGTGTTTTTCGCTTCAACAATGTTTAAAGTTCCTGCTGGCGGCTATTGGTCAATTATTTTGTCTCTCATTCCTCTTTCTATAATCTTGATATATACTCAGGGACAGAAAAGACTGTTTAGAAAAATGAAACCTGTACCTTTGGATAGATTTCTTATCGGCTACAATGAAGCATACAATGTTTTATCAAAAATAAAAGGAGCAGCTATATTTCTTGTAGCAGATGAAAAAAACATTCCCCCATATATCTTGCATACAATGTTTAAGAACCAGATAATTTATGAAGATAATATACTTGTTTCAATAAAAAGAAAAGAGGATCCATGGTACGTTAGCTACGGATTTAAAGAAGATATTGCGGTCGGACTTAGGCTGTTTGAAATAAAACTCGGTTATATGGAAGTGGTTGAAAACATTGAGACAATATTTAGAGCTGTAGGGATACGTGAAAAAGCAATTTTCTATGGCATTGAAAATATTAATACCAAAAACTTTATCTGGAAAATTTTTGCAATTATGAAAAGCATTTTCCCTTCATATGTTAACTTTTACAATTTTCCAGTTTCAGAATTACATGGAGTTGTTACAAGAGTTAATATGTAGTATGAATTTTGAATTCTTTAAAAACAAAATTTCTATTGTAAATATGGAATACATATATTAAACTTTAAGCAAAGAAGTTATTAAAAAGTGCTATTTTTAGTATTGTTTAACTATATTTAATTCCATAGGTGCTTTAATTGATTTCTGGAGTAATAGGGGACGGCTCTGATTTTAAAAGAGCATTTAAGTCGTTAGGTATTGTTTTTGGCGATATTGGGACAAGCCCGATATATACTCTTACCGTTATTTTTTTGTTCTTGGAGCCAACTGAGTACAACGTAGTAGCAATTCTATCTCTGATAATCTGGACACTTATCAGTATAGTTACAGTGAAATATGTATGGCTGGCTATGAGTTTGAGTCTGAGAGGGGAAGGTGGAACAGTAGTTTTGTTGGAGCTTCTTGTTCCTTACTTAAAGAAAGGTAAAACCTTATCTTTTGTTTATATTCTTGCTTTTCTCGGCATTGCTCTCTTGATAGGCGATGGAATTATAACTCCATCAATGACCATATTGAGCGCAGTGGAAGGGCTTAAACTTTTTCCCGGGCTTGAAAGTACAAAGCAGGATATGTTGGTAGTTATAGCTGCTATTATAGCAGTATTGCTTCTTTGTTATCAGAAAAGAGGGACTGAAAAAGTTGCTAAACTTTTTGCGCCAGTAATGCTGATATGGTTTATTGTTCTTTTATTATATGGAGCTTATTATGTCTTTCAATCACCTTGGATTTTTAAAGCTATTAATCCTTTGTATGGTTTGGAATTCTTATTCAGTCATGGATTTCTTGGATTTTTTACATTATCAGAAGTAATATTGTGCGCTACCGGCGGTGAGGCTCTTTACGCAGATATGGGGCATATGAAACGCAGGCCTATAACTCTCGCCTGGTGTTTTGTTTTTATAGCAGTAGTGTTTAGTTATATGGGGCAGGGAGTGTATTTGTTAAAGAGTCATGCTACTTATAATGCATTGTTCGGAATGGTTTTTAGTTTGACACATGCTCTTTACATTCCTTTTCTTATTTTGACTGTTTTTGCTAGCATAGTAGCTTCTCAATCGATGATAACAGGAATGTTCTCTATAGTTTATCAGGCCATAAATGTGAAGATAATGCCACGTTTGAAAGTTGACTACACTTCATCTGAAATAAAAGGGCAGATTTATGTGGGGGCAATTAACTGGTTTCTACTGATATCTATTTTAGTTATTCTTGTAGTATTTGGAAGTTCTGCGCATTTGGCTTCTGCGTTTGGATTGGCTGTTTCAGGAGCGATGTTTGTTGCAGGAATAATGATGATTATAATATTTTTTATAAGACAGCAATATATCAAGTTTTTTTTGACTGTTGTAGTAACTGGCATTGCAGGAGTGTTTTTTTCCTCAACAATATTTAAAATTCCTGCTGGCGGTTATTGGTCAATTATTTTGTCTCTCATTCCTCTTTCTATAATTTTGATATATACTCAGGGACAGAAAAAGCTGTCAAGTGAAATGAAACCTATCCCTTTGAATAGGTTTCTTATCCGTTATAACGAGACATACAATGTTTTTCCTAAGATAGAGGGATCAGCTATATTTCTCGTAGCAGATGAAAAAACCATTCCTCCATATATTTTGCATGTAATGTTTAAAAATCAGATAATTTATGAAGATAATATATTTGTCTCGATAAAAAGAGAAGAGAATCCATGGGATATTCATTATGAGTTTAAAAAAGATGTTGCAAGTGGACTCAGGTTGTTTGAGATAAAAATTGGGTATATGGAAGTTGCAGATTTGGAGGCTATATTCAAAGCTGTAAAAATGCGTAAAAAAGCGATATTTTATGGCATTGAAGATATTGATACTAAAAATTTCTTCTGGAATATTTTTGCAATTATGAAAAGTATTTTCCCTTCATATGTGAAGTTTTACAACTTTCCAGTTTCAGAATTGCATGGAGTTGTTACGAGAGTTAAAATGTAACGGGACCTGAATTCTTTCGGTAATTTTCATTTTTCTTAATACCTGGGTTCTGCCGTAAGGTCTGGAATATAACTTTCAGTGGATACTGGCTGCTGTTTATGATTAGGAAGTTGTATGCCTGTGCTAGCTTTTGTGTCTTTATTATCTATATAAGCTTTTTCTACAGCAGGTGTTTGGCCTTTGGACATTTGTACCCCGGTGGTTCTTTTATCATCAGTTGTTAATACTGTTACACTTTTTTCGTTTTTAATTTTCTTAATAACGATTTCGCCATGTTGGGACTTTATATCTTGTATAGTATCTTTTTCTAGTTTTTCAGGAAGTTGTTGAGGAAATATTTTTTCTTCTTCCGGTGTTTGCTGTTTATTATTTACATCTCTAGAATTCTGTTTAGAATTGTATTTTTTTTGCTTTTCTTCTGCGATATTAGTGTCACTTGCTGTTTTCTTTGTTGGTTGTGATTGGATTGTATTTATAGTTGTTTTATTATTGTTATCTTTGTTTTTGTCTTCGGAGTGTGATTTAGATGATGTAGTGCTTTTTGCCAGGGAATCTAGAGAAGTAAAAGAATTTTGAACTAAAAAAAGTGTACAAAAAACAAGCACTATCATTCCTGTTAAAAAAAACTTCATAATTTTTCTATTCCTTATTGAACTTAACGACCTTAACATTTCTCCGATTAATTAATTATAGAGTATCTAAAAAAACTTAATTTTCAACTTCTATTTGTCTAGGATTTTCTAAAAAATTAAGATTCAGTCAACTGTCTGTAAACAGAAGCTCTCAATGTGTATTTAATACTGTTTCCAGGGATAAACCCAATTATAGTGATTATTGCTATGAAATCTATTACTAATGTTAGCAGAAATATTATAAACATTTTAGTGAACTGATCATTGGTTAGTTTCCAACTTGATTTGATTGCTTTAAATGGATTGGCGGATGTTTCGGTAATTATAAAACCGGTAAAATAAAGTCTGATATACAAGTAAACCGACAGTATGAATATGAATAGAGACAGAAACAATATTCCGAGCCATTCCGACATGATAAGTGCTCCTGATTGGCTTTCTTTTGAGAAATAAAGTTTAAGAGTAAAAAGAGTGAAGGGTACTAGAACTGCCAAACAGAAAGGTACGACTTTTATGATACTTAAAAAAAGATAGCTCAGTGTTAAATAGTGAGATTTTTTTAAAGAATTTTCTAACATTCCCTCTGTATTAGTTTTACTTACTGAAATTTTTGATATTACAATTGTTATGATGTAGAGCAAGCAGAGCAGTAAAAATATGACGGTAAAGCCAATAGCTAGTTCTCCGGCAAGTATCTTAAAGTAATGTTTTGTTCCTAATGTTTGAGTAATTTCTATGAATCTGTTTTTGAGATTTATGAAAGCATCTCCTGCTGTTGCTAAATGTACTACTTCTTTTTCAAATAGATTAAATGCCTGAAAATACGGTTTTAATAACCACGCATCTTTTGAATATTTTAGCAATAGCTTTGGCAGCCATGATTGACTAAGCAAAATTATCAACGAGATACTGCATAACGGGATCCACCATTTACTGAATCCCCTGAAAGATTCCTGCAAAGAATGCTTAATAGAGAAAGTTTTCATTTTCGTTTTAAAATTCTGTCTTTTCTGGCTAATTTTTCAAATTTTTTATTTGTATGCAGAGAAAACATCATGTTCTATCGTCATGATTTATTTTTCAAGAAGTTTTCTGCTAAACGTTATCTTTCCTGAAGATGTCCCTCCACAAACTTCAATAATCACGATAATTCTTTCTAGATTTTTCTTCGGTTAAGAAGCAACATAACGATTATACCCATGAGAAAACCTATAATAGCAGAAACTAAGGTTAAAAGCGCTTTAGAAATATTAAATGTATAAACCAAAAAAGTAATGGTTGTAGGAGGAATATTCTGGAATGCAAAAATAGCTATAATTACAAATATTATTAGTATTATTATAAGTTTAAACCTTTTCATAGCATTTCCTTAATAAACAAACCGACTGACAGAAAGTATAGTATAACTGCCTGCTGTTGATAATTACAACCGTTTTAAGGCGATTATACAGGTAATTTCTTTTAAATAATCTCTGAAATTACTATGAGTATTTGAATTTTTACTTATTTTGAATATAATCATTCAGAAAATTGTTTCTAATATTTTGTTGATTTTAAAATTTGTGTAAGGCATTAATGTTTATGGAACTGCTCGAGAATTACAAGAACTTTCATGTGATAGATCATCCTTTGGTAAAACATAAAATTACCTATATCAGAGATAAATATACGTGCAAGAAAAATTTTAAAGAGTTGGTAGATGAGGTAGGTATTTTTCTCGCCTATGAAGTAACAAAAGATTTCCCTTTGGTAGGTGTTGAAGTAGAAACTCCGCTTGCTAAAACAAGAGCACAAATACTTGCAGGAAAAAAACCTGTACTAGTTCCGATATTGAGGGCAGGAGTCGGGATGTTAGATGGTTTTCTGAAAATAATGCCCTCTGCAAGAATAGGGCATATAGGTATAAGTAGAAATGAAGAAACACTTGAGCCTGAAGCATATTATTGCAAACTCCCTGTGGATTGTAACCAGAGAACTATAATACTTATAGACCCGATGTTAGCAACCGGGGGTTCGGCTACGGCGGCAGCAACCAGAATAAAAGAAGAGGGTGTAAAAAGAATAAAATTTATGTGTCTGATAGCTGCCCCTGAAGGCGTTAAAAGATTTTGTGAAGCGCATCCTGACGTAGAAGTTTATGCCGGCTGCCTTGATGAAAAATTGAACGAAAAAGGTTATATTCTTCCTGGATTAGGCGATGCCGGAGACAGGCTATGTGGAACGAAGCCTACTCCTTACATTCCGCCTCTTGGAGTAAATTTTCTGGGGTATTAAAATACATGAAATCGGCCGAGGGAATTATATCCAGACTTAACCTCAAGCCTTATCCTGAAGGTGGGTTTTACAGACAGGTTTATAAAGATGTTAATGAGATCAGTCTTCCAGACGGAAGGACACGGAAGTTTTTAACACATATTTATTACCTTCTCAAAGATGAACAGTTCAGCAGATTTCATAAAGTACCTCAGCCCGAGATATGGCATTTTTATGCTGGCAATAGGCTAAGAGTGTATAGCGTATCAGATGATATGGCTAGCCTGAAATATACAGACTTGGGAGTTAACGATAATTATTATCATGCGGTAGAGTCAAATTGCTGGCAGGCAGCCTCGTTATTAAGCGGCGGATTCGCTCTTGTCGGCTGCACTGTTGCTCCTGGATTTGAATTTGAAGATTTTAGTTTTCTAAAAGATAGTGGGGATATAGAACGGAAGTTTATTTCGTTATATCCTCATCTGTCTTACCTGGTATAAGAAAAATTCAGGGTTGCTTTTTCTTTTTTAGCCCATCCATATGTATTTTATGCGCATAGGCAGATGCGTACATAACCATTAGCGAAATAATTAATACTATAATGTATGCTGTGTTTCCGTATTTTGTTATTACGCCTTTTCCGAAGCCCAAAGGTATAAAAACCAGATAGATAAATAATATGTGACAGCTGAATACCTGCAGAGAATGCTTGCCTAAAAACTGAATTATCGGAATTCCGCATCTTTCAGGAATTCTTTTTATAATTTCCGAAACTACAAAAAGAACAGCAAGAAAATTTAGTAATCTTAACCATGGCAGAGTAGTTCTATATAAATGGGGAAATAGATTTATATCTAAAAAGAAAAAGTTAAATTTTTCGTTATACCTCAAAAACAGCAATACCATAAAAATAGAAAACATGAATAATTTGATAAATTTGTTATTAAAGAATGAAAGTTCTTCTTTTATTTTTTTCTTAAACCCTAAATAAACACCGATCATGAATATTATTTGCCAGGAAAAGATGTTAAAAACACCTGGGTTTGCTCCCATAAAAAAAGCTTTACAAAGGTATACGGTAGGGTTTACAAACTGTCCCCATAGCCAGATTAGTAGGGTGGCGGTAATAGCAAGAAAAGTTTTTCCCTTATGTAATAGTATCAGGAATGGCCAGCTCATAAGTATGAATATTGCATACAAGGGTAGTACATCCATAAATCCTGGTTGAAATATTAAAAGAGCTGTAGATATGCAACTTTTTAAAACAGGAGCACTATGATAATAAAAATTTATATTTTTCCAATATGCTTGATATAGAGGAATAATAAAACCTATCAGCAGTATTCCGACAACTAAAAATATATGATATTTATAAACAGTAAAGCTTCTGTGTAATACCTTAACAGCCAGTTTATTGTAATTAACAAGATACTTGCCGTAAACAAGAGAGAGTACAAATCCCGAAATGAATATAAAACCTTCTGCATCGGAAACAAAGCCTATAGGCTGCCATACAAAATCTGCGAGCCACCCGCCATAATGATTAATTGTTATCAATACAAGCATAAGGCCTCTAATAGAATCTATTCTATTATCTCTGCTCGCGGGAGAAATTAATAATTCATTTATCCTATTTTTAAGCTGTTGTTCCATGTGTAGTTTTTTAGACTCAAAATTCATCGAACTCAGCTTTGCTAGATTGTATTTGATGCATGCCACTGTTCCAGAAGTTCTTTTGCTTTTTTATTAATGTATTCCTCAGTCACTCCATGTTTCTTTACGTAAGCTGATGAGAGGTTTCTAATTTTCCGCAAGAGAGAAAGAGTTTCCTCTCCTATTGCATCGAGTCGGGTTAAAAGTCGGTGCATTGACAGGTCATTGTGAATCGCACTTCTACTGTCAGCTCGTGATCGGTGAACCAACCAATTGCGTTCTGACAATAGACTGGTAGAGCGAGTTTCAAGGCCAGGACTCAATAATCCAGCATTCACAATCTGGCGAATGGTGTCCCCGAATGTCTTTTTCTTTGCCTTTTCTGCTAGAGCATTTCCTGCATCCAAGCCCATTTCCTTTTTGCTTGTGTCAACAGTACAAATATTCTGCAGATGCACCCTCTAACTCTTGAATTTGCCACAATGCATAGCCAATTTTCTGTGTTATTTTGGTGAGGCGTTCCGCTTTACTTGCTTGGTCGTTCGATCGTTCCATTTTCTTCCCTCAGCCAACTATTGATTCAGTTTTTTCTGTATAATATTCAACTATAGATATGCCTTGAAGGATTCATCTATTTTTTCTAGTTTATTACGTCTTGAGCCTTTAAGATAAATGATATCTCCGGATTTTGCCTTTTCTATTATGTAAAAAGCACCTTTTTCGGAATCAGGTAAATTTATTATGTTAACATCAGTTAGTTCTTTTTCTTTCTTAATACAATAGATGGCTTCCTTCATTATGCTTCCTATAGTAACTATATGACAGCCGTAAAGCTTCTCTATTGCCAAATTTAGTATATCAATATGTGCTTTAAGAGCCTTGTCGCCTAGTTCAAACATATCCCCAAAAACTACAAAGTAATTATTTTTCAACGGCCTAACCACTATACTTTGTAACCACTTTATGCCAGCCGCCATGCTTGTCGGATTTGCATTATAAGCATCATTAATGATAGTGATTCCATTGACTTCCCTTACTCTCATCCTCATGCCAGTAAGTCGACACTTTTGCAAGTGTTTTGCAATGTTTTCAGGTTTAATTCCAATATGAGTTGCTGCCGCTGCCGCTGCTGAAGCATTCTCCAATTGATGATTGCCGAGTATGTTCCATGTTGAGGTTTGTTTAATACCTATATTATTCCATATCAACTCAAAAGTAGAATTTTTTATTGATGCTGAGATAGGGTTATATGTTATAAAAGAGGTAGTGGAATTTGTTGAGAAAGTAAGATATTTTTTCTTAAAAAGAGCTTCCCTAACAGGTTCATATTTCAAAATATTTTCGGGAATTATTGCAAGATATTTATTACTTCCTGGATGAAAGTAATTGAAAATTGAAGATTTTTCATGAGCTACGCCGTCCAGATTTTTAAAGTATTCCAAATGGGCTGGACCAATAGAAGTTATTATTGCTATATCAGGAATAGTTATAGATGCAAGCAGATCTATTTCACCCGGATGGTTTGTTCCAAGTTCTATAACGGCAAACTTGTGTTTTTCCATCAGTTTTAACAGATTAAGAGGTACTCCAATATGGTTGTTTGTATTTGCTGTTGTTGCGTATACTTTTTCTTCTCCATATTCGTGAATCAAAATTTGACTTAATATTTCTTTAGTACTTGTTTTTCCATTACTTCCAGTAACCGCTATTAGTGTCAAGTCCTGCAATTTTTGCCTATGATAGAGGGCTATTTCCTGAAGTGCAAGGAGTGAATTTCTTACTTCTAATATGGGAGTAGGGGTTTTAAAGGAAGATTTATTATATTTTTTCTCTTCTACGCAGAGCGCCTGTGCTCCATTTTGTATGGCTTCGTTAAGGAAGTCATGCCCATCAAAATTATCTCCTTTCAATGCTATAAACAGGGAATTTGGGACTTTTTCTCTTGTATCAATATTTATATAAGAAAGAAAATTTGGACTTTTAGGTGGTAAATTTAGCCATTTACCACCTGTAACATTTGCAAGCTCTTCAAAAGAAAATAATGGCATGGTTACCTCTTAAACGATTATTTATTAATTGTTGATTAAACGCTTGAATTACTTAGTGCAGACAGATATTTTCGCACGGCGATTAATGGTGTAAATTTTATGTCCGATATAGGTTAAGGCAAAAATGATTATTGCAGAATATACTGCAATAAAATCGATTAGATGATGATTCGTATCGAAATTGATAAATTGTGCTACAATAATAAAACCGATAGCAATCATAGAGATTATTTGTGCATAAGGATAAAATTTTGCTTTGTATTTTAGTATAGACTCTCCACCGAGTGATGATAGGTGTTTTTTTCTAAACTTATAATGGCTTAATGCTATTCCAAACCATGCGAGGAACCCAGCCAAAGCTGATACTTGTACTATATACTTGAAAAAAGTTCCACTGCCTACAAAGGAGGATAGAAATGTCAATGAACTTATTGCGGCAGTAGCAAATAAAGATATAGTAGGGATCCCTTTACTATTTATATATTTAAAGATGCCAGGAGTTTGTCCGGAATGCCCAAGATACCATAAAATTCTGGTTGCTGAATACATGCTGGCATTAGCTGCAGAAACAAGTGCTACTAGGATTATAAAGTTAATAACGTGTCCAGCGTATTTTGATAAATAGGTTGAAAAAATCAGAGTATACGGGCTCATACTGACGTCGTTTTTGTATGCCAAACGTGGGTCCGTATAAGCTATTAGTAAACTAATAACTCCCATTGAGAGAACATAAAACAACGTTAGTCGCCAGAATACCATCCGGATTGCTTTAGGGATGTTAACTTCAGGATTTTTTGTCTCTCCTGAAGCTACTCCGACCAGTTCTGTTCCCTGGAAAGAAAATCCGGCAAACAGGAAAACTGTTATAAATCCTATCCACCCTTTGTGGAACGGTGCATCGCCTATACCCCAACGGTTTGTACCGAAAGCAGGTTCATAGAAAATAGCAAAGACTCCAAGAATGATAAAAACAATTATTACTGATACTTTTAAAATGGAAAGCCAATATTCGACTTCACCATAAATTCTTACGGAAAAAATGTTGGCAATTAAAATTGCAATGAAGACAGCAAGTGAAAACCAGACAGGATTGACTTGCGGAAACCAATAACTCATAACAAGCGATGCCGCGGAGATGTCAACTGCTGCAGTTATTGCCCAATTGAGCCAATAATTATATCCCATAGCAAACCCGAAAGACTTGCCGACGTACATTGTTGTATAATCGCAAAACGACCCGGAACTTGGTTTATAAGCGCTTAATTCGCCAAGGCTGGTCATCAGAAAATAGACAATTATTGCCATCGCACAGTATGCGGACAAGGCACTTCCGGGACCGGCAACGTAAATTGCATACCCACTGGCTAAAAATATTCCCGTACCGATCGAACCTCCGATAGCGATCATGCTTACGTGCCGTGATTCCAATTTTTGTAAAAGTTTTGCCATGTTCAATTAAAATAATCAGTAAATTTTGTTTGTTGCAAATAATCTTTTTCTGGAAATAAGAAGAGGATAAGCGGCAATGCCTGCCATGAGGAGGAACATGACATAATATATGACATCATTAGTTGAACTCATAATGGCAAAGATTGAAAACGCACATCCTATTACTGCGATTATCGTATTAATTTTAGGATATTTTTCTTCGGATTTGCTTCTAATCATGTGGATTATTTCCGCGACAGAGGTGTATAAGTAAGTTATAGCTGTAAGGGTCGTTGCTGCTAAAATAAACACTTCAAATTCCTTTGTTAAAGGTAATTCTGATGTACATATAAGCAGTATGGAAGAAAGAATGGCTGTTATTATGATACCATACATAGGAACATCAAAGCGATTTTTCTTTGCAAAAATTTGAGGAAAAAGGTCATCATCTGCCGAAGCCATCGCTACCTGTGATGCTAAAAGTGTCCACGAATTTAATCCTCCAAATAAAGAAAATAACACGCCTGTCGTGATAATGTATTTGCCTGCAATTCCCATAATTACAATTCCAGCAGCAGTAAATGGAGAAACGGATACTGCCAGCTGATCCATGGGAATCATTCCCATAATAATAGAACATGTTATTATATATGCGACGGCAGCTATGAGTGTTCCGGTAATGGTTGCGATAGGAATTGTTCTTTCAGGTCTCAATACCGAACTTGCCGGTACCGTAGCTGATTCGACACCTACAAAAGACCATAATGTAAGAGCTGCAGCAAGCGTAAACGCACTTATTGATGAGTGAGCTGATGTATTAAAAGCATGCGTAATATATGATGGATTGAAATAGAGCCATCCAGCACCAGCTACGATCAGTATAGGCGTAAATTTAATGAAAGTGGCTATAGCGTTAAATATTCCGACTCTTTTTACTCCAAACAAGTTGATAATAGCAAATAACCATAGAAGGCTTAGCCCTGTTGTTAATTCGTGTTCGTGAATGGTTGGGAAAAATACAGAAAGATATCCAATTGTTGGAGGAATAAGAGAAGTGTTTCCAATCCACGCGGCTATCCAATAGCAATACGCGGTTTGGTATCCTATAAAATTTCCAAATTCTTCATGTGCATACGCATAAGGGCCTCCTGTTGCAGGCTTAATTCTGCTCATTTTAGCGAACACTAAAGCTAGAAACACAGCTCCTATTGATGTTATTATCCAGGAAAACAAACCTATAGAACCAAGTTTGGCAAGAGCCGCCGGAAGCATGTATATTCCCGAACCTACTATTGTTCCTGTAACAAAAAGAGTTAACAGGAACATTCCCATTCTTTTTTCTTTCATATTTCCTCATTAACATAGTTATTATTACTCTCTGGTAATAATTACTGAAAAAGCAAAATTTACGGCCTTAATACTAAAATGCGACAGAAATATCTCATTTTTGTGCAAAAAAAAAGAAGCCGGAATTTCCGGCTTCTTTTTCTGGTTTCTTTTATATTAGGTGACTATTCTACTTTTATGGTTCTAGTGTTTTCTTCCGCCTTTTTTATATCTTTTGGAAGAATGACAGTCAATATTCCATTTTCGTATTTTGAAGTGATTTTCGATGCAATTACATCATCAGGGATATTTATAGCTTGACGAAACTGCTTTGATATCTGTTCTTCGTAGTTGGAAGAACTATCTTTCTTTTCAGTTTTCTTATTGTATGTGCCTGAAACTGTCAGAGTCCGATTATTTAAAGTTACTGAAATATTTTCTTTTGACATTCCTGGTGTTACAAAAGTCAGAATGTAGGCATCTTTTGTTTCTTTATATTTTGTTTGCGGGTACTCATTGGAAAAAGTCATTCTGTAGGTTTTTGGAGCATAACGAAGAGTCCGTTTGAAGAAAGGATCATTAAACATTTGATTAGTTATGTCTTCCTGCAACTGCCTATACTGTTCAAAAATTGAGTTAGTACCGCTTGCTCCAGGGAAGGTATCGGGTTGATTCTGAATTTGTAAGCTTGTGTTGGCTGAAGCTACAGTTACACTCATAACGCAGAGTGCAACCAATAAAGATTTGATTATAAACTTCATTTGTTCTTACTCCTTGTTTTAATGTTTTTGAAACCAGAAAAATGAAAATATATAATAAACCAGCATTATTAGAAATCAATTTTTTTGTTTGAAAATATTCTAAAGTTTCCTGATAATTTTGGAACTACTCATTGACAAGTAGAGAAATTTGGTATAATTAAAGTTAATATTTATAGACTGAAGATAAAACCCAAATTATGATTGAATTCAAAAGGTCGTATTTTTTAAAGAAAAAACCCCGGCAGGTTTATATTCTTCTCTTTTCAGGAATTGCGATTGGGGGACTTACTGGACTAGTTGGAAGCATATTTCAGCTTGCGATAGCCTGTGTAGAGAATTTCAGAAATTATCTTTTGACTTTCAGTATCCACAATGAAGTATGGCAGTGGGTGGTTCCAATAGTATTTACTCTTACATGCTTATTTTTTTCCTTATTTCTAGTCAGGTGTTTTGCTCCAGAAGCATCCGGAAGCGGAATTCAAGAAATAGAAGGAACTCTCAAAGGGAAAAGAGTTACAAAATGGCAGAGGATATTGCCGATTAAATTTTTCGGCGGAGTTTTTTCTCTTTCTGCTGGCATGGTAGCAGGAAGAGAAGGGCCTACTATTCAAATGGGTGGTGCTATTGGAAAAATGTTGAGTAAAAAATTCGGAATAGCTTCTGAATTCAGTCATACTTTTATAGCTGCTGGTGCTGCCGCGGGCTTGTCTGTTGCATTTAATGCGCCTCTCGCGGGGATATTATTCATTATTGAAGAAATGAGACCTTGTTTCAAGTATAGCTTCATGTCTATGCAATGTGTAATTTTAGCTTCGCTTGTAAGCGATATTGTTTTAAGAATGATTATGGGGCAGCATCCGGATATTCCAATGACAACGTTCATTACCCCCTCTGTTGCTTCATTATGGATATTTGTAATTTTCGGATGCATTTTCGGCGTGATGGGCGTTATTTTTAACAAATATCTGCTGAAAACACTAGATTATTTTACATATAAAAAGCCAAAAACATATTGGATGAACATTGTATTGATAGGTATTTGTGTAGGTATATTAACCAAAGTTTATCCTGAAGTAATAGGGGGCGGGTACTTAATCATTTCCCAGGCGTTAAAAATGCAGCTGCCGGTAATGACTCTTTTATCAATATTCTTCATAAGAATGGTAACAACATGGATATGCTATGGGACGGGAATTCCAGGAGGTATTTTTGCCCCTGTGCTAGCTCTTGGCACTATTTTTGGTATGTGGTTTGGATACTATGTTCATTATTTTTTCCCTGATTTAGTTTGTCATCCTGGAATATTTGCTGTTGCCGGAATGAGTGCGCTTTTTACGGCAACTGTCGGCGCACCGCTTACAGGCATAGTACTTGTAGCTGAAATGACATTAAATTATGAGCTGCTTCTTCCGTTAATACTAACATGTTTTAGCGCTACAATTATATCTTATTTACTTGGAAACAATCCGATTTATGAGTCTCTATTGATAAGAGCTCTCCGCATTGCAGAAGAAAAAACGAACAACAATTAACAGGCAAAAATAATGACAATATCCGTTAAGTTACTTCAGGAAATGAATTATCTGTACGGATAAGAATTTATGTCAGCAATAATGCTATTAACAATTACATCTTCGTTTTGGGGCATTATTATTGTAGATGCTTCCGGATGTTGATTATTAAACCATGTCTCTTGCCGCTTGGCATATTTTTTTGTAGAAGCTATAATTTTTATTCGCATTTCATCATAAGAAATAAAACTTTTTAGATAATTAGAAATGAGAATATACCCTATAGCTTGTTTGGCAGTCGGAGAGTTGAAAAAACCTCTCTCATCTAATTTTATTGTTTCTTCTATCCAACCGTTTTTTAACATGTTTTCCACTCTTTCAGAAATTCTCCTATATAGTTCTTTCCTCTCCCATTTTAATTTGTATGATAAAACAGGATACTTAAGCTGACCAGACCAGCTTTGATTTTGTTCAAGTATGGATTTGCCTGTAAGTTTATATATTTCTAATGCTCTTATCATTTTTCTTGGGTTTTTAGAAAATAATTTTGCTGCCATAGGATCTATAACACCAATATCTTTTTCAAGCTTTTCCACATTATGTTGATACTCATTATGCAGAGACTTTCTCAGACTCTCGTCAGAAGGAAGAATATCAAGCCCATATAGAAAAGCTTTTATATACAAACCAGTACCACCCACCACAATTGCTGTTTTCCATTTCATTGCAATATCTTTTACAGCTTTTTCCATCAATCCAATGTATGAATAAACATCAACTCGTTTTTCTATGTCAAAAATACTAATTAAATGATGTGGAACTCTTAGCATATCTTCAGGTGCGGGCTTTGCGGTACCTATATCCATCATTTTATAACACTGCATAGAATCAACAGATACGATTTCAGAAGGAATTTTTTCAGCTAGCTTCAATGCCAAACTACTTTTACCTGAGGCTGTAGGCCCCATTATTACTATGATTGGAGAAGAAACTCTATCAGTTTTTAATTCCACTTTGTCTTGCTGTACGGAAAATTGTAGAAAGTATTATAATTGTCACACCAACACATATTGCGCTATCAGCCACATTAAATGCCGGCCAATGCCAGTTCTTAATGTAAAAATCCAGAAAGTCTACTACAGAACCTCTAAAAATTCTATCCAGGGAATTCCCTGCAATCCCGCTAATTATCATAAAAAATCCTAAAACTCGTTCAGGATACCATTCAGTTATTGCTTTGAACAGAACTGTAAAAACTACTAATGCAATAACCGCAACTATTAATAAAGTAACATTATTGCCATGGAATACTCCCCATGCTGCGCCAGTATTCCTTACTGTAACTATATTTAAACAGCCAGGAATTATTGTTATGGGGTTGCTGTACAATGAACTGGAATTAACAACTATAAAATATTTTGTTAGCTGATCCGCAGTAACAAGGAATGCAAACACTGCTGTTCCACATAAGACAAGAAATTTCTTTTTTATCTTTACATCACATACAAAGCGCATAAAAGATTGTCCAAATAATATTTGTTTGAATTTTAAATTATCTTGCTTGAAATAACTCTACAAATTATAATATTAGATAAGAAGTTATCAACTCTGATTCTTAAGATACAAACTTTATTACATCAAATGGGATATAAAATATGCAATTCAGTCAATCCAATAATAGAAATATTGTATCTAATGCGTTGATAGTATTAACAGTGATACCAGTGGCTGTTCTACTTATAGTTACAATAATTCCTCTACTTTTAATAGTAGTAACTATCTTTTGGTGTTTTATGTATGTTTACAAAAAGAAATATGAAAATGCCTCATGTTACAAATATATAAATAAGAAAATTTCATCAATAAATAATAAACCAACATTCTTCTATGAAAATCCATCTGAAGTTGTAATAGATGCAAAATATAAACCACTCGAAGATGGAAACCTAAAGGAACCTAATAGCTTGTGATTTGTGTTAGTGTAGAGTGTTTTTATTCTTTTGAGTTTGCCTATTAATCTGTTTTAATATATATTTGTATTCTGCATAAGGGGGCGTTCTGGTTTCGACTAGGTCGGCTGAACGTAAACTGCATGTCGAGGATGACCGTTGGCCTCGCTAATCACCGGTTACAAAAATAAAAGCAAAACATAATGCTTTAGAGGCTATGCCTCTTGCTGCTTAATTTAGGTTAAGACAGCGCAAACCGCTTCAGCGGTTTACTATGCAGTAGCCTGACAGCAGTATGACTGCGCATTACAATCTGCTTAGATTATGTTTTGTGTCTCATGAAATATAATTGAACCTAAAATGGGGCTTGTTTCAGAACTGCATTCCTGCCGGCTAAGTTCTGAAACGAGAATTCAAAGACAGGATATGCATGTAGACGTTTGCGAGAAACTTTCTTAGGACGGGGGTTCAATTCCCCCCGCCTCCACCATTGATTTTCTACTTATTAGCCTCGTATTTACAAAACACTGCCTTACTAATTTATCGCCTTTTTATGCTGTTTTACGGCACAAAAGTATCACAAAAGTGACACACCTCCTATTGAGGCTGGTGGTTTTAGGGAATTTTTCATAAATAACCGGCATTGGTAATTAAACCGGCAGATCGTAGCAATATTACTGAGACCGAACTCCTGAAGTTAAAAGCGATGAAGATTAGGGAATAGAAGAACAAGGCTTGTAATCAATCTAAAGAGGATTTTTGTAAATCTTTAGGATACGTTTTTATCGGATAGCCTAATTCTCCATAATCAGTATACCAACCCTTATAATCAATCAAATGAAAAATTAAATGATACAATAAGACTGTAACTTGGGTTAAATAATTAATGTTTTCTTGTGTAAGTTCTAACTGCTCACCATGAGCTTTTCGATTACGAATTTCTCTCCAAGCGTTTTTGTCTCTTTCATTAATAACTTGTTTATCTCTAAGGAGAGATAATATACTTGGAACTGAAAAATTCTTGGGTTTTAATAAATATCTCATTTGTTGGTTAAAAGTATCAAAAACTTCTTTTGATATTCCTAAATCTTTTTTTGAACGGTCTACAAGTGTTTTTATTGCTTCAATTCCAATAATTAAATCCTTGTCAGGCTTTTTCGTGTTATCAAAATCCTTATTATGTAATAAACCTTCTATTTGTACAGGCAGAGTCAATACTTGAGCATTAAATCCGAGATTAAATGAATTATATATTTCAGATAAGTACTTTGATATTGAATGTGTTGAGTTTATTTTATCTTCTAAAATAAACTTTAAAAACTTTTTATATAATTCCTCGAAGTAAGGAGAACACTCACTATGCTCATAGCGAAGAGGGGGCTTGGCAACTTTGTATTTTATTTTCCGATTTACTTGTTTAATATGAGTCCTTTCAATATTGCCTTCATATACTATTTTTATATCCCAGGGAACATATCTTCCTAAACAAAATTCCAAACATTCAATAGAGCTATCTTCTATAAAATCATCTAGCTTTTCTTTCGTAACTAAACTTTTAATTGTGTATTCAGTAAATTTATTTTCTCTCCATAATTCGATCTGATATTTAGGAGTCTTGAATTTTAATGCATCCATACCCAATTCAAGGTAATGTTCATCTCCTTTAATGCTGCTGCTTTTTTCGACTGGAAGGTTTGCGGGGAAATTGAGCTTTTCAAAAAAAATGTACTTTATCCGAGGGATAGCATTATATAATTTCGGAGAGTGAGTTTCTGTACATTTTTTATTTATCTCATTTAGATTGTTGAGTTCTTTTAATTCTTCAGTGTGGTCAAATACGTTCACCAATTCGTGGGCGTATCCTGTTATAATACTACCATTTTTTTGATAATTGATATTGATAAAATATAAATTAGAAGAAGCCCATCCTTCAATAGTTGTTAATGTGTATTTTTCAGAATCAGGCACCATTTCGCCATTTCTTAATTTATTATCAAAATAATGACGAAATTCATCTTCGAAGGTACCTGTTAAATCAGAAGCAAAAATAATATATTTAAAACACTTTTGCTTAATCTGCCGTATAATACCAGCTCCAGAATAGCCAATATTGTTTCCATCCTTTGTAAGAGTCATTTTAGATGATAAGAACTCCCATTCTCCCTTACGAAGTTTGACTAGATCTTCTTTATTAATCATAAGCTTTTCCTACATAATTTCTGAAATAATTCTATCCCAAACAATACCAAAAGCAATTATTTTTATTTCTGGCTTTAAAAATATACCGTTATCCCTCTCAACCGGCACGCATGAAAAGTTCTAGGTATTCTTAATTCACATCGGCGCCTTTAATAGATATACCTCACTCGCTTCGCTTTGCTTGCTCGTTCGGGAATAGGCTCCGCCATTGCCTTCTATGCTATCGCACAAGGCTCATGGCTCCGCAGCATTAACCCGTAGGCATACAAGTCAATGTTATTACTTTTCAGCGTAGTGAAAGCTGAGCCAGCGACACAGCTAACGAAACAAACTAGCTTTTTACGAGTGAGCGAAGAAAATCATTAAACCTTCTTATCTAAAACTGGTGTAGAAGTTACAGCGAGATAACGTTAAGCATGTTAAATATTAAAATCACTCTTACTGTTCTCAATTAATAAGCTGATCCAATTATTAGGTATTCCCATTTCTTTTAAAGGAATATTCTCATATTGAGTAAAAAGGTCTTTAACCCTAAACTTCCACTTTGAAGTTGGCGCCGTAATGTCCATAAAATGAGAAAGAAGAAGAAGGATCGAAAAAATTTTATTTTTTAAACAACGTCTTTGTATATTCTTTCATAGCTAAAAGCTGGCAAGTTTTTTAAATTGAGTTTTCAATGCTGGATAGAGTTCTTCATATATATGCTGCATTTCGGAATAGACTTTGTGATTTTCTTCAAATGGTTCAAAAATCTGTCCGTCTTGCACCAAAGTATTTGAAGCTTCTGTTATATCAGGATATATTCCAACTCCATGTCCAGCTAGAATAGCGAGGCCAAATGTAGAACTATCCAGAATTTTGTTTGTTATTACGGGTATTCCCGTTATATCGGCTTTAATCTGATTCCATAGCGGACTTCTTGCTTGTCCCCCATGTGCTCTTATTTCTGTTATCATTGCACCGTGTTGTTTAAACAAGTTTAATATATGTGAAATACCGAATCCTACTCCTTCGAGTATTGCTCTGACAATATCTTTTTCTTGATGTTCAAGAGAGAGGCCAAAAAAAATTCCTCTGGCTTTTGTATCCCACCATGGAGTACGTTCTCCGGCAAGATACGGCAGATAGATAAGTTTATTTGCTCCAGGCTGCGATTTTGCTGCATCATTAAAAAACTTATCGTAAGACATTTTCTTACCGTAAAACAGCTCTTTGTACCATTGTAAAGATTTACCAGTAGTAGCCATAAGTCCTGAGATGTGGAACATCCCGGGAATAAGAGGGTGAGGCGCTTCGAAAAATATTTTGTTATTGAATGGTTTGTTCCAGCATAAATTTATTCCCTGCGAGGTTCCTCCTCTATCACAAACTATACCCGCTCTTAAAGCTTTTGAACTTATTAGAACTTCTATGAAGTCAGCGCCTCCTGTTCCAGCGATTACAGGAATACCTTCTGATAGACCTGTGATTTTTGCTGCAGTTTTTGTTACTTGCCCTATTAAAGTTTTCATTTTTACGGGGGTTGGAAACATAGAACAGTCGACCACTGAAGCTTTGATTATATTGTCATCCCATATTCTTATGGAATCCGAAACAAAAATAGTTTTTAGTTCCCCGGTTAATTGATAATTTATATAATCAAGAGGTTGTACAAAATATTTGGCTTTATTAAACAAGTCTGGTTTATTATTTTTCAACCATAGTGCTCTTGGAACAAACCATGTCAAGTCGTTTGATTTCCTTGCTATTTTTCCTGAAATGAATTTTACCTCTCGTGAAGCCCGTTTATCCAGCCACAAGATAGCATTCCCGATAGTTTTTTTATTCTTATTCAGGACTGTCAGAGTAGGTCCATGACTGCCCACGCATATAGCAGCTATATTTTTCTTATTGAGGCCAGATGTTATTTTATTAAGTGTAACTATTACAGCTTTCCACCAATCATGAGGGTTTGTTTCTGCCATACCAGTTTTTTTATCAAAAAACAAATTATAGTTTTTCATTTTTTCACATAACTGGTTCCCATTAATGTCATAAATCCCTGTTTTTACTCTTGTTGTTCCTATTTCTATTCCGATAAGGTAGAGCATATTTTACTCTGATTGTTGGTATATGATTTTAGTTGAAAACGAAACTGCATGAAAAAATTAATTTTATAATTTTTTATCTACTGGCAGGCCGAGAAGAAATTTTTAAATTTAATTACACTTTCTTCCGACATTAAATGAAGCTTTTTTGCTAGTTTTAGAGGAAAGATAGCATAAACTCCACTCGCTTGTGCGCATAAGTTGTCCTTATCATCGTACAGTTCAGATTTAAGAATAGCCTCTTTTGATTTAATTTCCTCAATCCACGCAAATGCTTCTACTTTAGTATTTGTGACAACTTTGCTGTAATAGTTAGTTGTTATGGACTTTGTAAGCATTATGTTTTTTGTAATGTAAATTATAGTCCATGCCATTAACTCGTCGAAAATTACAGAAATTACTCCTCCGTGTATTAATTGATCCCATCCTTTGAATTTTTCTTTAAGTCTGAGCGATGATGTAAGATATTTGCAGCCGTCGTAATAAAACTTCATGTGCAGTCCGCAGGGATTATTTGTCCCGCAGGCAAAACATTCTGCAGACCATAGATAGGTTGGAATTAGTTTTAGATTTTTTGTTTTTATATCAGGTTTACTCATCTGATTTTAAGTTTTTTTTTTGAGAAAGAAGTATGCTCCTAGCCCTGCTAGAAGGATGGAAATAGCCATGGTTATTGGAAATGCAAAAGGAGAGTCTTGAAACGGCAGTTGAATATTCATCCCATATACGCTGGCTACAAGATTAGGAAGCATTAAAACTAAGGTGATAGACGCAAGGAATTTCATTACAGCATTCAGATTATTCGATATAAGAGATGCGAATGCATTCATCATTCCGCTTAAGATGTTACTATATACATTTGCCATTTCAGTTGCTTGTCTATATTCTACTTCTACATCTTCCAGTAAATCTCTTTCTTCTGCACTTATTTTAAATTTTTTTGAGACGGAAAGCCTGCCAATCATTATTTCGTTTGCCCTAAGTGATGTAGTGAAGTAAACCAAACTTTTCTGCGCATCTAGCAGATTTACTAGTTTCTGGTTTTTCATTGATTCATGTAGCTCTTTTTCAAGCTCATTTGTCATGTTATTTATCTGTTTAAGAAATTTAAGGAACAGAATTGCGGTTCTGAGAAATATAAGCAGAATAAATCGTTCTTTATTTATTAAAGAGAAATTTTTTATTCTTCTATCAAGAAAGGTCGAAAGAATTTCAGTTTCCATAGAGCAAATAGTTATGATCGCATCCGGAGAATATATTATACCAAGCGGTATTGTGTTATATGGTATTTTAGGATGATCTTTATCATAATAGGGAATTCTTAAGATTATTAAAATATGATCATCTTCGATTTCTATGCGTGGTCTTTCATCTATGTCCAGAGGGTCGGTCAGAAATTCTTCAGGAATGTCGAGTATTTTACTGATTTCATTAAGTTCCACGAAGTTTGGCTCGGTAGCATATATCCAACAATCTTTTTCAATTGTATTAATTTCCTGAAGACCTTCATCAGATTTTTTATATATGCTGATCATAAGATGCTTAAAACAAACTCGCAAAGTATTAAAATTTAGAAATGAAAAGGCTATTTTACGAGAGTATAATTGAACTTAAGAGTTAATTCAACAAAAAGTAAAAAAATTATTTTAAGAATGAAGAATAAGTTTTTTCATTTGTTCTTATTATAAGGGGGTTTAAAGAGAAAATCTTAGTCAACATAATAACTAAAATGATTTACATATATTGAAAGAATAAACCTGCGAAAACCACAATGATTTCTTTGTAAGGTTACAAATTCTTTTATTTCAATTTTTGCCTGCTCTTCTGATATCATATACAACCTTTCGAGGTCTTTCGGATATACTTTTTGGCCTTTTATCCACCCATTATTGAGATAGCTCCATTGGTTCTGCATATACTCAAATCTGGTAACTTTCGCTTGGTCTGAGCCACTTTGAGGAGGTTTGATCTCTTGCATGGTAGTGCACCCAGACAATAAAATTGTTGTCATAACTAAGAAAAAACAGACAGCTACTGCTCGATTCATAACATATCTCCTAATTAGTCAAATTATTAATGTTATTAGAATTCTAACATATTATCAAAAAAAATAAAATAGGTGAAAAAATGGATTTAATAACTAAAATATTATTCTTTTTTGCGATATTTTAGTAATTTAGCTTTGACCGTATAGATATTTACGTTTTTTTATTATCGACTGAGAAGACTTTTTTGAGTTTTGGCTTTGCATATTAGATAAATCAAGGTAAAATAAGAAATTATTTTAAGCTAAACGTCATATATTTTTATTGTTTTTTTAACCTAAATTAAGCAAGATATTCCTTGAGAGAAATATTGATGAAAACAAAAAAAAATATAGACAAGATAAAACATCAGGCCGATGAAGGTTATTCTGCTTCAAAGGCTAGTAGCTCTTATCTTGGAGCCAATTCTACTCTTACTTCATATTTCAAACAAATATCAAAGTCTTCTCTCTTAACAGCGGCCGATGAAGTTCGGCTTATGCAACAATATTTTAGCAATATAGAAAAAGTAAGACTTGCCATATGTGATTTGGGTTTTGTAATAGATGAACATATTAAAATTATTGAATCGCTGGGAGAGAACATAGACGAAATAGAAGATATCTTTATTACAAGCATTAAAAGCAAAAGTAATGATTCAGTTGAGCGTATTTTTTCAGGTTTTAAACAATGGAATAAGGATATAAACAAGGCAAAGGAAAAACTTCAGAAATGCTTTTGTAAAAAAGACAAAGAGAAATTAGTTACGGCTAGAAAAAATATGAGTAAAGTTTTACTCAGACATAAAGTTGTTTCAGAAAAATTGGAAGAATGGTATGATGTAGCTAAGGAATTTGCGAACATTCAGGCAAATATTGCTGATGATAATATTATAGGGAAGGAGTATTTGTCAGAAAAAACTCTCATGTCTAAAGATGAATTTCTCGCTTTAATAGAAGAAATTAATGAATATAGAAAACTGGCTATGGAAGCCAGAAATAAAATAGTTGAGAGTAATTTAAGACTTGTCGTCAGCATAGCAAAGAAATTTAAAAGCAGAGGTGTCCCATTTATAGATCTTATTCAAGAAGGTAACATAGGGTTAATGAAGGCTGTTGATAAATTTGACTGTTCGAAGGGATTCAGGTTCAGCACATATGCAACTTGGTGGATTAGATTACATATAAGAAGAGCCGCAGAAAGACAAGGAAGGATTGTCAGAATTCCTACTCACATGCTTGAAACCATCAATAAGATGTTTCTTAAAGAGCAAATATTTATAAGAGAGAATGGTTATGAGCCTTCTGTTGAAGAGTTAGCAAAGATAATGGAGCTTGCTTTGGATAAAGTAAAAGCTCTCAGGAAAATGGCTATGCAGCCTTTATCTTTACAAGCATCTCTTACTTCTGATGAAGATGATAAAACTTCTCTTGAAGATATTCTTGAATCGTCAATGAAAGACCCGGCAAAACAGGCTCTTATTTCTTCAAAGCAGGAGATTTTTAGAAAAGTTCTTTTTTCTCTCATGGAAAGAGAACAACTTATACTCAAGATGCGATATGGTATAAATGACGATACTCCGAAAACTTTAGAAGAAGTAGGTAAGCACTTTGATCTTTCCAGGGAGAGAATCAGACAGATAGAAGTAAAAGCTATTCAGAAAATGAAAAAGCTTACATCTGATCTCTAAAAATCTATTAAAAAATGGCAGAGTTTTCCAGATATGTTTTTAATATTCCAACTCTAAGACCTTTTGTAGTAAGCCTAAACTCATTTATCTGAAGTAGCTTTAATAAATGTAACAATATTTCCATCCATGCAGGCATTACATTTGCTCTTTCAGAATCCATGCCTTGGATTTTGGATCTTATAGCTAATGGAGTTCGTACCAGTTTTTTGTATAGATATTCAAGTTCTTTTGTAGAGCATATTTTATTTTCAACATCGCTTCTATTTTGAGTCGGTTTTTTTAATAAAATTCCAGTATATACTGATGTAATTGTTCCCGTACAAATTACCAGTGGCTTTCGTTTTTCTAACCAGTGCAGAATTTCATTTTTTTCTGTAAAAAATCTTTTTTTGAGATAAGCTTTTACAGGAGAACATAGATTAAAAAATAGTTTTCGGGATATGGGATTTTCTATAATATCATATATTCCGATATTCAATACATAGGGTTTTATAAGCATAGATTTGCTTCCAAATGCCAAATAAGTATTGTATCCTCCGACTTCTATGAGAATAATCGGATCATCTACATTTGTATAATTAGTAGTTGCGCCTTTGTATATGAGTTTTACCTCTTCATTTTCAGTTAAAACATTAGGAAACATATTGAAACTTGTTTGACATCCCACAAGAAATTCAGTTTTGTTTTTAGCATTTTTTATAGCACTTGTAGCTGTTACTATAATTTTTTCTGCGCCTTCTTTTTCTGCCAATTTTATTACTTCCTTGCAAATATCAATTGTTTTTTTTATATTATCAGGGCAAAGCCTTCCAGTTTTATTTACTTCAAAGCCTAATCTTGTTATACCGCCAAATTCAGTTATTATTTCTGATTTTCCTGTTTTATTGTAATAGGCAATAAGCATCATTACGGTGCTTAGTCCAATATCCAATATACCTATTTTTTTCTCTGATATCATTTTTTTAAATCGAAATTCATTTTACAATTATTTCAGGACATTCTAATTCTATAAGAAAAAATTTCTTGTGCAAGCATAATTGATATTTGATAAATTTTAATTTGTGCTATAACACACTACCATAGTTTTATTCACAAGCCCGTAGGAATATTTACAAATTCAACTTCTAATGCTGGAAATTCTTTTCTTACAGCCTTCATTATTTCTATTACCCCAGGAGTTTCGGTAATATAATGACCGGGAGCTATTACAGACAGTCCGGATTCTCTTGCTGAAAAATAAGAAGAATGAGTAAACTCTCCGGTTATCAAACATTCCGCATTTTCAGAAATAGCACTTAAAACACCATCTGTCCCTGCACCTCCGGAAACTACTGCTACTCTTTTTATTTCCCTGGAATCTGCATTATCAAACACGTATCCCTTCTCATTGATTTTGAAAAGAGATGGAGAACTATTTTCTTTGACAAGTTTATTGAGACTACCGCATAATACATCTTTTAAATCATTTAGTTTCATAGATTTTTTCAATAAACCTAAAAAACCAATATTAACCCCATCGTATTCAAAAAACGGTTTTCTATTGGTAAGCCCAATCATATCTGACATTACAGAGTTATGACCAAACTTGGGATGCATATCAAGAGGAAGATGTACCGCATAAAGTGAAATCCCATTTTTAATCATTGGCGTCAGCCTTTTACTATTACTGCCTGTAATATATTTCAAATTGTTTCCCCAACTTAGTCCATGATGCACAAAGACAAAAGAAGCGCCAAACTCTATACTTTTTTCTATAAGCTCAAGAGAAATATCAACCCCAAATATAGCTTTACTAACTTCTTTATCTCCTTGAACTTGCAGTCCATTGTTTGAAGAATCGCCTGGTACACATTTTATGTTCAAAAGCTCATCTAAAAATTTTACCAGCTTCTTAAGCTTTATCATAAGTTTCGTTCTCTTCTTTAAGTTTTAAATATGGAATTCATAACAAGTTCATGAATAGCTAACGACTCATCAATATTAAACTTCATTGCGGAAGAAAAGCGTTCCACAAACCCAAGAAGCTTAGAAGCTTTATCAATATCGATCTTATATTTTTGCAATGTTTCTTGGTTAAATATTTCAGGATTTGCCAAGTCGTTATAACTTACGCCGAGCGACATCTGGTAGATCTCGGAGAACCAAACATATATTGCATTTATAATTTTGTCTCTTTTGAGAAGATATGACGATGCGACAGCAGCTTCAAACGCAGCATTAAATTGTTTCTTTTCTAACGAATCCATTTCTGATGCTTTTTCAAGCTCCTCTTTCCATTCCGCAGAAATCTCTTCTTGTGCATTACTATTAAGTGAAGAAAAAAGATCAGTCAATGATGTTATTATCAAGTCTGCCTTCGTTATTGAGCGTTCGGTGAATAACAAATCATGTAGTATAGAAAACAGTTTTTCAGAATGTTTAAAATCATAAGTTATTTTATTTGTAACCACAGAAATGAACTGGCATCTTGAAAGGATTGTGGGCAAAAGCATTTTACGATTGCCCGTAACTAGAATAAAATTACTATTTTTCGGAGGCTCTTCAAGTGTTTTTAAGAATGCATTCTGCGCTTCTGTAACCAACCTGTCTGCTTCAAATATAATTCCTATTTTTTTCGCGTCAGAGACCATTGATGAGTAATAAAATCTGGACTGAAACCATCTCATGGTATTGGGTTCGTTCTCTTTTCCTATGGTTATTCTTCTTGATTTGGAAGCCGGTTCAAGTTTATACAGATCCTGATAGGTACCTTTTTCTAAAGAAATGCACTTGCTGCAAATTTCGCACGGGAAAACTTCTCCTTTAGCTGTGCACGTAAAAATCCTGGCCAATAAATACGCAAAAGAATTTCTTGTGTCTGTATCATCGCTATAAATAAGATAAGCATGTGCAAGCCTATTATTAGCCTTTGCTGCCTTTAGAGAATCAATCACATAAGGGAAATATTTTCTAAAGTATTCCAAATTCATCTCGTAGAA
>Ga0233425_10002362_pt1 | contig 37442 bp, 34 predicted proteins | sample Watercolumn_Towu_2_FD_181712 | JGI IMG/M metagenome (GOLD analysis project Ga0233425, IMG submission 181712) | Freshwater microbial communities from Lake Towuti, South Sulawesi, Indonesia - Watercolumn_Towuti2014_140_MG | ecosystem: Environmental > Aquatic > Freshwater > Lake | place... | reverse complement strand
TTGGTGGGCCGTGTAGGGCTCGAACCTACGACCTACTGATTAAGAGTCAGTTGCTCTACCTGTTGAGCTAACGGCCCATGAAGTTGAAAAAATTAACACAATTATTTATAGGTGACAAGAAAAAAGTGAATAGTGAAAAGTGAACAGTTGAAAGTCAAAATCCAAATCAGATGATGAAATCCTCCGTTGTTTGGCCAAATAATCTTTCACTTTTTCTAGTCGGCGGTCTTGACCCGTTCGATACAATCAAAGATACGTTCCATCCGAGACTTGGGCAGACCTCCAAAGGTTATTTCCAGTTCCTCTCGGGAAAAATTCTCAACTAAAAAATTGGCGATGGGCAGTCGTTCTTCCCAACAACCAATCAAATTTCGGCAGGGTAAAGCGGTCTGTGCTTTCCGGCAGTATTGAAACGTCAGCATCATGCCCAGATGGGGGCAGTACATTTCCTGCTGGTCAAATGAATCGCTCATGGCAGACTCCAAATAAGATAAACTTTCCGAAGAGAATCACTTAAGCATGCATATTGGCATAAAAAAAACGCAGGGGTCAAGGAGAAAAAAATACCCTTACCCCTGCGTTCGATAGGTCAAATCGTTATAGTTTTGGTTTGGGGAAGGCTTCCAGGGCTTTTAAGGATTTTTGAATCACTTCGTCAGGGAGTTCATAGTCGGTCAATTTTCCTTCGAAATAGGCATTGTAGGCCATTAAATCCACTAGGCCGTGTCCGCTCCAGTTGACTAGGATGGTTTTGGCCTTCCCTTCCTCTTTGGCTTTCTTGGCCTCGCGGACCACCATGGCCAGGGCATGGTTGGTTTCCGGGGCCGGGATATAGCCTTCGGTCCGGGCCCAGGTCACGCCGGCGGCAAAGGTCTCCAACTGATTGATGGCCACTGGCTCAATGAGTTTATCCAAGACCAACTGGCTGACGATGGGGGCCATTCCGTGATAGCGCAATCCCCCGGCATGAATGGGGGCCGGCACAAAGGCGTGGCAGAGACTATGCATAGGTAATAAGGGCGTCATTTGAACCGTATCGCCGAAGTCATAGACAAAGGGCCCCTTGGTCATAGTGGGGCAGGAACTGGGTTCCACGGCGTAGACTTCGACGGCTTTCCCGGCGATTTTATCGGCGATGAAGGGAAGGGCCAGTCCGGCGAAATTACTCCCGCCGCCCGCACAACCGATGACGACATCCGGGTATTCCCCTAACTTTTCTAATTGTTTTTTTGCTTCTAAGCCGATAATCGTTTGATGCATGAGCACATGGTTGAGCACGCTGCCCAGAGAATATTTGCTGTTCGGTGTGGTTACGGCATCTTCCACGGCTTCACTGATGGCAATACCCAGACTTCCCGGAGAATTGGGGTCCTGTTCGAGGATTTTCCTTCCGGCATTGGTGTCCGGGCTGGGGCTGGGCACACAGGTGGCCCCCCAAGTATTCATCATCAGCCGACGATACGGTTTTTGGTCATAGCTGATCCGGACCATATAGACCTTGACCTCCAACCCAAAAAGCTTGCAGGCAAAGCTGAGGGCACTCCCCCATTGACCGGCCCCGGTTTCGGTGGCGATTCGTTTGGTGCCGAAAGCTTTGTTATAATAGGCTTGGGGGATGGCTGTATTGGGTTTGTGGCTTCCGGCCGGGCTGACCCCTTCGTTTTTAAAATAAATTTTGGCCGGTGTCTGTAAAAATTCCTCTAGGGCATAGGCCCGGCCTAAAGGAGTGGGCCGCCAGATCAGATATTTTTCCAGGACCGGTTCTGGAATATCAATCCAGCGCTGCGGGCTGACTTCCTGTTCAATCAGGTTCATTGGGAAAACCGGGGCCAGGTCATCGGGTCCAACCGGCTGACCGGTTCCGGGGTGCAGAGGTGGCTGCATGGGAGTCGGCATATCAGGTAATACGTTATACCATTGACGGGGCATTTCATCTTCGGTCAATAAAACTTTTTTTAGAGCCATGATTCCTCCTTTTTGAATTATGATTTTCCGTTAAGAATCCTAGAACCGTTTTATGAAAAATTATCCCTTCTTGATCGTCTCACCCCCTTTGGATAGATGATTGGACCGGGTCTCCCCCAACAGGATCATGGAATATTAGCCTCTAGGGGAGAATATTGGTTTGTGTAGTCGGTAATGCGGCCATCCCCTTGCCGGGAATGGTGATACGGCACTTTATGAATCTTTTATTGATAGGCAAAAAGTTTTTCTTGCCTTTATACTAATAATTAGGAGAGTATGTGTATATAGGAAACGAGTAAGTTTCCTCTGGATCACTGGCGTTAGAAACACTATATACAGGATTCTGCAGGTGTGTCAATCACTTTTCAAAGGGGGGGAGGCGTCTTTAGCGGAGATAAGATAATGGAAAAGAAAGAGATCGTTCCCTTAAAGAGTATTGTTCAGGAATTGTGGGTGGGAGATAACCCGATGATAGATCCTCTGGTGCCAGCCGTTATTGAGGCCTGGGGTGCTGTTGTGCCGCCGTCCTTACGCACTGGAATATATCTGGAAGGTTTCCGGGAGGGTACGCTTTATCTCCTGGTCTCTAATCCGGCGGCAGGCCAACAATTCCAATTTCTCAAAGAATCCATCAAAGAAAAAATAAATGCCAAAATGGGAAAACCGGTGATTAAGACCATCCGGATGAAACCCGGGGGGCCTTGGGAAGGGGCCTCAAAGGGTTGAGGGTTGGGGAGGAGGAGGCAGATCAAAAAGCCGGCTTTTTTGAAGTTGATGGCTGTAAATGCCCGGTTCCTGGTAAACGATGAGAGGAGGAAGAATGGCAAGTTCTTCCCTGCCCTGATAGACCGCCTCCATAAGGACCCATTCCGCCGGTTTATGCGGGAAGGAATGGACCAGACGGATTTTTTTGGGTTCGAGCTTGTGCGCCCGAGACTGCGTTAAAAGCGAAACCAGTCTCCAGGCCGGGTAGATCACAAACCACTTGCCTTTTGGCTTTAGGGCGTGGGCCACGGCCTGAAGGAGATTGGTCAGGGTCAGCCGTATTTCATGACGGGCCATGGCCTTTTGGGGATTCGGATTGATCCGTCCGCTCTGCAAAGGGCGATAGGGAGGGTTAGAGACGACGACGTTAAAGGCTCCTTGCTTTAGAAAACGGGGAAGCTGACAGAGATCACCCCGTAGGAGTTTGATCTGTTCCTGAAATGTATTCAGGAGAATATTTCGTCGGGCCAGGTCCAGGAGTTCGGAGGAAAGCTCCAGGGCGGTTATCCGAGAAAGGGGACAGGTCTTCGCCAGAAGCAGGGCCAGTATCCCGCATCCCGTCCCTAAGTCCAATATGTTGACTTGATCAGCGACTCGAATAAAATCAAAGAGGATCAGGGAGTCGATGGAAAAGCGATAACCGCTTTTTTTTTGAATAATCTGGACAAGCCCCTTTCCCCAAGCGTCAAGGGTTTCATCCGGTTTTAGAAGGACGGGGTTTTCAGGACTGAATGAACTCATCCAGGTTCAAGCGATTCATTACCAATCCGGTTAGGGTTTTCGGGTAGAAATAGGTCGATTTTCTGGGCATGACCAAGGAGGCTTCGGCGATTTGACGGACCTGATCAATCGGTGTGGAATTGAGAATGAAACAGATTTGACTTTTCCCTTTTTCCACTAGGTTCAGGCTTTCCAGGCTATCGTGCCGGTATTCGATGATATTTTCCTGATCCAGTTCCTCCCGCTGAACACTACATCCTTTTTGAATGATTAGACGGCTTAAAATCATGACATCCAGCTGACGTAATAACGGATGAAGGTCTTCGCCCCAAGGGCCGTTCAAACTGGTTTCCTTAAGAGTCAGAAGATAATACCAAGAGGTGCGGGCCATAAAGAGACCAAAAACATGTCCCCCTTTCCCGCGGATTTCCAGCTGATGTAAAAACTGTTCCCTAATCTGTTTTTTGTTTCCGGCATTGAAGGGAAATTTCTCGATGGAAAAATCTTCTTCGAGAATTTCCTCTAATTGGGACGGCTCGATCTCTGAAACCCGGTTCAAAGCCCGATGGACCGGAAAGATGGTTAATCCCTGATCTTCCATAGGACAGAGAAACATCAAGGTATAATTGAGGGCCGAATTACTCTGGAGATTGGGATGTCTGCGGAACTGGTCGGCCTGATAGGCTAGACTGGTTTCATAACGGTGATGTCCATCAGCGATATAGACGGTTTTTTCTAAAAAAAGTTCCTGAACTTTTTTCAAAACCGCAGAGTCGGTGATTCGCCATAATTGGTGCTGAATCGATTGCTCATCCTGAAAATCAATGAAAGGTTCTGAGGGTGCTTGAGAAGAGAGTTGGGAAAGAATCCGGTTTTCTTTGTCCAGATAAAAAGAAAAAATCGGACAAAACTGCATCTGAGAATGCTGGAAAAGTTGATAGCGATCATGGCGGTGCGCAGAAAAGGTCTTTTCATGAGGCCTGACTTTTCCGGCATTCAAAGGCTCCAAACCGAGCAAACAGATAAACCCGGTCCGAATCCGCAAATCTTTTCCGGAAAAACGGTATAGAATTTTATAAAGATAGATGGCCGGTTCCGGGTCCTGAATGAGGATTTGCTCCTTTTCCCAAATCGTTTTAATCCGAGCGGCCCGGGTGTAGCGGTTATCTTCGGTTGTATCGCTTGGAAAATTTCGGCCGAAATCCAAACGTATGATATTGTAAGGATGAAGGGAATAATAGCGTTGCTGTTCCTGTGGGTTGATTACATCATAAGGCGGAGTCACAACTTGTGATAGATTATCGATGATCTGGGAATTATACAAGACCCCCTTAAAGGGGGCGATCCGGGCCATAAAACTGAACACTCCTATCTGCAGAAAAATTTAAAAGTAGCTAACATTTTTTCTCTGACGAGTAAAGAAAAAATAATTTTCATTGTTAATTTGACTAATTAGATCCTAGCCAAAGACATTTGAAATTTCGGAGATAAGGGGTCTTGTTTTTTGAGTTGTCCAAAGGTTACCCAGTGGGAAACCGGGCACCGCTCCGAAGGAGCGGGACTGAGCAGTTTTTTTTGCGAAGAAAAACCGGCCCCAATTAAAAGAATGGCATTGAAGCTCCCGGACAAAGCCGGGGCTTCCCGGCAAGGAATACTTCCAATTGTTGGAATTGGCTTCCCTTTTACTTGGGGAGTCCAAGGTTTTTCGAAAAATAAGACATTTCGACGCACTTAACAGCAGACCCGGGAAATTTCTCCGCATCGTGCGTTCCGTAAGAAAACAACCATGTCAACGGATTTAATATAAGGAGATCCTCAGATCCCTTTATGTTTTAAAAGGGATCTGAGGAAAAAACTCGTAATGGTCTGTGGTCGGCGAGAAATTTATTTCTTTTTCGGAAGCGGTTTTACTTTTAATCCCTTCAAGTAACCTTTTAAGGCTTCATCGACCACTTCCTTGATCCCCTTTTTCTCCCAATAGGTGATGGCCTTAATCTTTCCATGATTGGCCTCACGAATCATCACTGTAGTTCTTATCCATTTTTCCGGAGCTTTTGGGGGTTTTTTCGATTTGGCGGAAACGGCGGCTTGTTTTGATGCAGGTTTCTTTTTTACGGCCATACTCTTTACTCCTTTTCATAAAGGATTAAATCAATAAAATAATGCGGGGTCATTTATTGCCCCTTGGGGTGCTCAACGGGGAAGCACCGTTCTATTTTTTGGGTGGAACAACGGCATCCTTAAAGGCTTTGGCTATTCTCATTTTCGTTACGGTCTTGGCCGGGATCTTGATTGGAGCACCGGTTTGGGGGTTGCGGCCTACCCGAGCTTTCCGTTTGGAAAGAACCAATTTGCCGATTCCCGGCAGGGTGAAGGCTCCGGTTTTTTTGGTTTCAGAAATGGCCAGTTTGGCTAATTCGTCTAAAATCTCCTTAGCCGTATTCTTGGTCAACGCGAATTTCTCGGCCAGATTGGAAACCAACTGGGTTTTGGTCAAGGGTTTTTTGGCTGCCATAATTAATCCTCCTTGGAGTTTTTTTAGTTTAGTGTTGTATATAAAGGAAAAAAAGGTGATGGTCAAGATAAAAACATGAAATTGCCTAAAAAAAATAAATTATTTGGGCATTAAAGTATTTTTTTGGCGCAGGGAAACCGCAAAGACAGATGAATAGCGAGTCAACAAGGCCCCAGGTAAAGAGGGAAAATGATAATTCTTGTTGACATGGTGTTCCCTGTGTCAGATTAAGGCGGAAGATATGCCTGAGGTGAGGCGCCTGTTTACAGTGATCATGAAGGTGGTTAACGAGTTGGTCGTTTCAATGACAGCAGGTGAGACGTGATGTGCGAAAGGCCCTCCATTTTTTTCAAACAGGCGGAAAAACCCTTTCGGTTCATTGAGGTTTTTGACAGGAAGCACAATAATGTGTGCCCCGGCCGGCCACGATTATTCTTTGAATGGGTGTTTGACATAGCGGGCAGGGCTGACCTCCCCGGCGGTACACCCGGTGAAATCTTTGATATCCGCCGGCTGATCCATCGGGGCTGCGGAAATTTCTCAGGGTCGATCCCTGATGGCGGATAGCGTGCAATAAAATTTTTTTTATGTTTCGAAAAAGATTTTTGGCCTGGCCTGGGGATAAGGACGAGGCTTTGATTTGCGGATGCATTCCGGTAAGGTACAACGATTCGTCGACATAGATATTCCCTAAGCCGCTGACGACCGATTGGTCCAAAAGAAGGCCCTTGATGGTTTTATTATGTTTATGGATGAGCTGAAAAAATTCCTTTGGAGACAATTCAAAGGGATCAGGGCCTACTTTATTGAGGTAGGGCGGTATTCCGGCTTCAAGGCCGGAGACCAGGTCAAAGAAGCCGAATTTCCGGACATCTCGATAGCGCATTTGTTGGGCCGATGAGAAAAAAGAAAATATAAGGTGTGTATATTGGTCAATAGGTTCCGATTTATTCACAAGCAAGACCTGCCCGGTCATTTTCAAGTGAAGAACCAAAGTGCCTTCCGGGTCAAGGTCCATGAGGATAAACTTGCCTTTACGTCTGATTTCTCTTATGATGGCCCCTTGTAGTTCTTTGGTAAACCGGCCGGAGGCTGGACGAACGATTTTGGGAGTGAGAATCTGGACCTTTTGAATTTTTTTATCAAGTAAACTGGATTGCAAACGGCGGACAACGGTTTCAACTTCCGGCAATTCAGGCATGATGCTCCTTTGAGTTAAAGATCGGACTTTACTGGACGGTGGTTGATCACCAGCCATTTAAGCTGACGGCAGATTCCGCGGATCATACGGACTTCCTCGGGATACAAACCGATGCGGGAAAAAAATCGTCTTAGGCTCATCATCCAGAGTTCCGGATTTTGTTCGTCCAAAAAATCCATCATCAAAAGGACCTCTTTGAGGTGTTGGTACATGCCTTCCAATTCGAACGACGTAGCTAGGGAATTTCGGATTTCGGATTTTGGATTTCGGATTGGGGAGTTGGCGGGGTCGAAGGATGATGGATCGGATTCCTCCTTCCGCAATCCGCAATCCACAATCGGCAATGGGTTGAGTTGGTGGGCCAGGAGGATTTCATAACATAGGATCAAGACCGCTTGGGCCAAATTGAGCGAACCGGCCGTGGCTGTCGGAATGTGCACAGTACTATGACAAAAACGCAATTCTTCATTGCTGAGTCCCCGGTTCTCCGGACCAAACAGTAGGGCGATATGATGATGGGGACCTAAGGAACGAATTTTTGAAGCCGCTTGGGATGGAAAAATTAATTCTTTGCGCTGGCCGCCTAAGCGAGCCGTCGTCCCGATGATATATTGGAACGGCGCCAGGGCCTCGGCCAAAGAAGTGAAGGTTTTCATCTGTTCCAATAGTCCCCGGGCGACATGAGTGGAAAGCTTGGTCATGCGTTCCCAATCCGTATCTTCGGGATTGACGACGATGATTTGAGACAGCCCCATATTCCAGGCGGCCCGAGCCGTGGCGCCGATATTTTCGGCAAACCGGGGCTGGTGGAGCACAATAGCGATATGGCCAAAATTTAAGACGGACGACATTCAGAAATTAATATCCTTTGCCGGAAAACCCTTTAAGTCAATCCTGCTTAGGGATTAAGCGAGTTGAGAGGGGTTGATTCGGGTCATGGAGACCCGCAACCCTCCATAACACAATAATTAAGCTGGCACAATATAGCAATATGATTTTTCTGACTCGCATTTTAGTCGTACTAAAATTTATTTCCCTTCTGCTTGCCCTTATCTTTTTCAATGGCTGCAGACAGACGGCTTGGAATAATCCCTATCCGGCCAAGGATCAGGGGAAAAATATCCTCTATTCGGCTTTTGCCGAGCGCCCCAAACATCTTGATCCGGTCCAATCCTATAGTGAGAATGAGGCGGTCTTTAATGCGCAGATATATGAACCTCCGCTACAGTATCACTATTTCAAGAGACCTTACACCTTAATTCCGCTGACTGCCCTCATGGTGCCGACGCCCCAATTGTTTGATGCCACCGGACGGCGTCTTCCCGATCAGGCCCCGGCGGCCTCTGTGGCCTATAGCCTCTATCAGATCAGGATTCGGCCGGGGATTCGCTATCAGCCTCATCCGGCCTTCGCCAGGAATGAAAAGGGCCGCTTAATCTATACCGACTTACAGGCCGACGACCTTAAAGGCATCACCAGCCTCTCCGATTTCCATTATCAGGGGACCCGCGAATTGATTGCCGATGATTATGTCTATCAGATCAAGCGCCTGGCGCACCCCCGGTTGTATTCTCCTGCTTTCGGTCTCATGAGTGAACTGATCATTGGACTTAAGGAATACGCCGCAGCGCTGAAGAGGACCCATCAAGAATTACTTCGAGCCGGACGGGGCAAGGCTTTCCTGGACCTCCAGGCAATCCCTTTGGAAGGGGTTCAGGTGATTGACCGCTACACCTACCAGGTGAAACTTAAAGGAAAATACTCTCAGTTTGTATACTGGCTGGCCATGTCTTTTTTCGCCCCGGTGCCGGAAGAGGTCGAACGGTTTTATGCGCAACCGGGTATGGCCGAGAAAAATTTTAACCTGGACTGGTATCCGGTGGGCACCGGACCTTATATGCTGACGAAGAATAATCCCAACCGCCAGATGGTCTTGGAGAGGAACCCGAACTACCATGGTGAGGCCTATCCCGCGGAGGGTGAGCCTGGAGATAAGGAAAAAGGCTATTTGCAGGATGCCGGCAGAACGCTGCCCTTTATCGATAAGGTGGTTTACAGTCTGGAAAAGGAAGGCATTCCTTACTGGAACAAGTTTCTCCAGGGATATTATGATGCCTCCGGCATCAGTTCCGACAGCTTCGATCAGGCCGTTCAGTTTACCAGCACCGGGGATATGGCTCTGACCGAATCGATGCAGAGGAAAGGGATCCGACTGACGACTTCTGTGTCTCCCAGCGATATCTATATGGGATTTAATATGCTGGATCCGGTGGTGGGAGGCACCTCGGAACGGGCCCGCAAGCTGCGCCGGGCCATTTCTCTGGCCATTGATTATGAAGAGTATCTGAGCATCTTCGCCAACGGCCGGGGGCTTCCGGCCCAAGGTCCGATTCCCCCGGGTATCTTTGGACATAAACCGGGTAAAGAGGGGATTAATCCCTATGTCTACCAATGGGTGAATGAACGGCCCAAACGATTACCCCTGGAGACGGCCAAACAACTCCTGGCCGAAGCCGGTTATCCGGATGGTCTGGACGCCGGAAGCGGTAAACCCCTGGTGCTAAATCTGGACGTTACCGCCAGGGGACCGGACGATAAGGCCCGGCTGGATTGGATACGCAAACAGTTCCAGAAACTGAACCTTCAATTAGTGATCCGTTCTACGGATTATAACCGTTTTCAGGAAAAGATCCGCAAAGGAAACGCCCAGATATTTAACTGGGGATGGAATGCCGATTATCCGGATCCGGAAAATTTCCTTTTTCTGCTCTATGGACCCCAGGGGAAAGTGAAATATGAAGGGGAAAATGCGGCTAATTATACCAATCCGGAATATGACCGGCTCTATGATGTGATGAAAAATATGGAGAATGGGCCGCAGCGGCAGGGGATTATCGACCGGATGGTCGAGATTGTCCGCCAGGATGCCCCTTGGCTGTGGGGTTTTCATCCTAAAGAATATATTCTCTACCATTCTTGGATGTTCAATCAGAAACCGAATCAGATGGCCCGTAACGGATTAAAATACCATCGTCTCGATGCCCAACGGCGAGATCAGAAGCGGGGGGAGTGGAATCCGCCGGTACTCTGGCCGCTGGGGATCGGCCTGATCCTGCTGGGGGCGGTGATCGTCCCGGCTGTGGCGGCTTTTCGAAGACGGGAAAAGAGGGGAGCCCTCTAATGGTTAACTATCTCATTCGTCGTCTCCTGTATGCCCTTCCCATTTTGATCGGCGTCAATCTGGTGACCTTCGCCCTTTTCTTTGTGGTCAATACCCCGGACGATATGGCCCGTATTCATCTCGGGGTCAAGCGGGTTACGCCCCAAGCTATTGCCAAATGGAAAGAAGAACGGGGGTATGACAAACCCTTACTTGTTAATAAAACGGCACCCGGAACGGCTAAGGTGACGGAAACCATTTTTTTCCAAAAGTCGGTTAAGCTATTTGCCTTTAATTTCGGAAAGGCCGACGACGGCCGTGACATCGCCTATGAGATCAAGAAACGGATGGGCCCCAGTCTGGCCGTCGCCCTGCCGGTCTTTCTCCTGGGCCTCCTCTGGACCATCTCTTTCGCTTTGATGATGGTCTTCTTCCGCTCCACTTATCTGGATGTCTGGGGCGTGGTCCTCTGTGTAGGGATGATGTCCATTTCCAGCCTTTTTTACATTATCGGTGGCCAGTATCTCATGAGCAAGCTTTGGAATCTGGTGCCGATTTCCGGATTTGGGGACGGACCGGCGGCTTTGAAATTCCTGATTCTCCCGATTTTAGTGGGGGTGATCAGCGGAATGGGGGCCGGTGTCCGCTGGTATCGCACCATTTTTCTGGAAGAAATCGGCAAAGAGTATGTCCGGACGGCCCGGGCCAAAGGTTTATCCGAACTGCGGGTCCTCTTTAAACACGTCCTGCAGAATGCCATGATCCCCATCCTCACCGGAGCAGTGGTGGTCATCCCCTTATTGTTCATGGGCAGTCTGATCACCGAATCCTTTTTCGGCATTCCCGGTCTGGGAAGTTACACCATTGAGGCCATCAGCTCTCAAGACTTCGCCGTGGTCCGGGCCATGGTTTTTCTGGGGTCGGTCCTTTATATTATCGGCCTTATCCTGACAGACCTTTCTTATACCCTGGTCGATCCGCGGATCCGTTTGGAGTGAGGATGATGTCCCTTAAACCCCTTCTGCTCTGGACCGATGTTCTGTTGGGTCTCTTAATCCTGGGCGGATTAATCCTGGCCGGATTCATCCGTCGACGCCGGCACCTGCGGGCTCCCTGGCAGCGGGTGATGCAAAGTAAAAGCGGGATGGTCTCTCTGGTGATCCTTTCTTTTTTTCTGGGAATCGGTCTGCTGGATTCGATCCATTTTCGCCCCCTGGTGGACAGCGGAAAAAGCGGGACGAAAGCCTATGGAGTGGAAGTCTTGAGTCTTCTGGACCTGATGATCGCTCCTTTGAGACAACGGCCTGAAAAGACCTACTCGGCGCCGTTGGCCACCCATCTTTATGCCAAGGAAACCATCGAACTGGCCGACGGGCGCCAGGTACGCACCTTTCCCCGGCTGGTTTATGGGGGGGCCCATCTTAATAAACCGGAAGATGAGAAGGCTGCCGATGTCATCCGGCGGGTCCTGGCCGGATTGGGGCTGGCGGTTATACTCTGGGCCATTGTCGCCGGGGTTTGGTTGTGGTACCTATCCAGGCGGCACCAGGTTGGTTTTCAAAACTGGGTCATGATGGTATTCCGGGGCCGGACACCGGTCCCCTGGAATGCCGCCCTTTTCACCTCGTTAGCCCTGCTCTTGGCGGGTGTGCCGGCGGCGTTGATGAGTGTTAAATATCATCTGCTCGGCACGGATAAGGTCGGACAGGATGTGCTCTATCTGGCCTTAAAAAGTATCCGCACCGGATTGGTCATTGGAACGCTGACCACTCTGGTCCTCCTGCCTCTGGCGGTCTTATTCGGTATCATGGCCGGTTATTTCCGGGGATGGATTGATGATTTGGTGCAATATATTTACACCACCTTTCATTCCATCCCGGCTGTTTTGCTCATCGCCGCCGCCGTGTTGATGACCCAGGTCTATATGGATACGCACCCCAGTCTTTTTGAAACCGTTAATGCCCGGGCCGATTTTCGTCTCCTCTTTCTCTGTCTGATCCTGGGTATGACCAGTTGGACGGGCCTCTGCCGTCTCCTGCGGGGAGAAGCTTTGAAACTGAGGGAGATGGAATACATCCAGGCCGCCCAAGCCTTCGGGGTGTCCGATTTCCGGATCATTATCCGTCATATCCTGCCCAATGTCATGCACATCGTTTTGATCTCCATGGTCATGGATTTTTCGGGATTGGTGCTGGCCGAGGCGGTCTTGTCCTATGTGGGAGTGGGGGTCGATCCCTCGATGATCAGCTTTGGAACCATGATCAACAGCGCCCGTATGGAAATGGCCCGGGAGCCGATGGTCTGGTGGTCCCTGGCCGCCGCTTTTAGCTTCATGTTCCTTATGGTCCTGTCGGCCAATCTCTTCGCCGATGCCGTCCGGGATGCCTTTGATCCCCGGATCCAAACCCTCTCCGGAAAGTTAAACCTTTTCGGCCGGAAAATAGCAAAAGAGACTGAAGAAGATCAAAAATGAACTCATCGTTGTTGGAAATTGAGAATTTAAGAACCTGGCTTCAGACCTCTGAAGGTGTGGTCCGGGCGGTGGACGGCCTGTCATTGTCCATTCCTCCCGGAGAAACCTTTGCCCTCCTGGGGGAATCCGGCTGCGGGAAATCCATCACCGCCCTTTCCATTATGCGCCTTCTGCCGGAATCGGGGCGGATTGTGGAAGGGAGGATTCGGCTGCAGGGGAGTGATCTGTTGCGGCTTTCGGAAATGGATATGCGCAACATCCGCGGTAAACGGATCAGTATGATTTTTCAGGAACCCATGTTAAGCCTGAACCCGGTGATGACGATCGGTAGCCAGGTGGCCGAAGTGCTTAAACGGCATTTGGACCTTAAAGGGGAAGAAGCTGATCAACGGGTGGTGGAACTGCTTGAAGCCGTGGGACTTCCCGATGCCCCCAGACGCCGGGTTGAATTTCCTTTTCAGCTTTCCGGGGGCCAGAAACAGAGGGTCATGATTGCCATGGCCTTAGCCTGTGAACCGGATCTCTTGATCGCCGATGAGCCCACAACGGCTTTGGATGTGACTATTCAAGCCCAGGTCCTTGATCTGCTCCGGGACCTGCAGGGCCGCCGGAAAATGGCCATGCTGCTGATAACGCATGATCTGGGAGTGGTGGCCGAAATGGCCCATCAGGTGGCGGTGATGTACGCCGGAGAACTGGTTGAACGGGCCGGAAGGCAAGCCTTTTTTAGTTATCCAAAACACCCCTATTCACGGAAACTTTTCGCCTCCCTGCCCACCGGAAAGAAAAGAGGACAGTCCCTGGAGATGATCAAAGGCGCCGTGCCCGCCTTGACCTGTGAATTTAAGGGATGCCGTTTTGCCGAACGATGCGAATTGGCCTGGGAGCGGTGTTTCGAGAGTCTCCCGGCCTGGTATGAAACAACTGCTGATCACTGGGTGCGGTGTCATCTCTATGAAAGTACTCCTCGGCAAAAGGACAATGAGGATTTTGACCGTTCAGGTTGCCGACCTGAATCGGTTGTTTCTCTCGATGGCTTCTGTCCGGATCCTCTGACTACGACTTCCCAAGACGATCAACCGCTACTCTCCGTCAATCAACTGAAGGTTTATTTCCCGGTACGCAGAGGGCTTCTAAAACGGATCGTTGGACAGGTGAAGGCCGTGGACGGTCTCTCCCTCATTATTCCCGTTGCCCGAACCCTGGCCTTGGTGGGTGAGTCCGGCTGCGGCAAGACCACGGTCGGGAAAGGAATTTTGAGTCTCATACCCGTCACCCAAGGCTCGGTTAAGATTGGGGGCCGGGAACTCACAGTGCTGAAACAGTTCGAGCTTCGACCCTTACGCCGGAATTTCCAAATCATTTTTCAAGATCCCTATGCCTCGCTCAATCCCCGCATGCGCATCGCTGAGATCCTGGAAGAAGGCCTGTCGGCGCAAGGTATCGGAGAGAGGCATGAAGATCGGATGGGTCGGATAGAGCGCCTTTTGACGGAAGTAGGCCTGTCTGCGGACATTCTTTATCGTTATCCCCATGAGTTTTCCGGAGGACAACGGCAGCGTCTGGCCATCGCCCGGGCTCTGGCGGTGGAGCCTAAACTAATTATTTGCGATGAGCCGACCAGCGCCCTGGATGTCTCCGTGCAGGCCCAGATCCTCAACCTGCTTAAAGAACTCCAGATGCGGCACGGCCTTTCTTACCTTTTCATCACCCACAATATTTCCGTAGTGGAATTTTGGGCCCATGAGGTGGCCGTCATGTATCTGGGGCGCATTGTGGAGAGAGGAAGCGTGGAGGAGATCCTCGCCGGGCCGCGGCATCCCTATACCCGGGCTCTTTGGTCGGCCGTGCCTCGCATCGAGGCGGAAAGAGGGCGGGAAGTTATCCGGCTGCAAGGGGATCTCCCTTCGGCGCTTACTCCGCCTCAGGGATGCCATTTTCATCCCCGATGTCCGGAGGTGATGCCGATCTGTGAGGAAAAGTATCCGGATCAATCTCTTTTCAGTCCCACGCATAGCGGGCATTGCCATCTTTACCCTTTTTCTCCTTGACCTCTCTTCCCTGTCTCATTTATACTAAAAATTCGTACCCATAGGGTAATAGTAGGCCTGAAAAAGGATTCAAGAAGGGGTGGAGTCGTAAAATCACTTGAGACCTCCAGTCCTTGATTCCTCGCCATCAGGTTTCACCTTAATTTATGATAGACCTGGATAAAAAGATATATACCATCTCCGATCTGACTGAGGAGATCAAAGACCTGCTGGAGGCCGAGTTTCCTGTTATCTGGCTGGAGGGTGAGATCTCCAATTTCAAGGTCCCTCCCAGCGGGCATTTTTATTTTACCCTAAAGGATGCCTCCAGCCAGATCCGGGCTGTTTTTTTTAAATCCGGTCAATATGGGCTTTCCTTTCGCCCTGAAAATGGGTTGCAGGTTCTTTGCTTCGGGCGGTTAAGTGTCTATGCCGGACGCGGGGAATATCAAATTATTATTGAACGGATGGAAATGAAAGGGTGGGGCGCCCTGCAACTGGCCTTTGAACAGCTGAAGGAACGTCTCTTCAGAGAAGGACTTTTCGATGCCTCCCGGAAGAAACCCCTGCCTCTCTTGCCGAGGCGAGTGGCCATTGTTACCTCTCCGACCGGAGCGGTTATTCAGGATTTTTTAAGAATTCTATTCCGCAGGTTTTCGAACATCCAAGTCTCGGTCGTTCCGGTACTGGTCCAAGGAGAAAGGGCTTCCTCGGAGATAGCCGAGGCCATCAGATGCATAAATCAGTCGGACTTGGGGCATGAAGTCATTGTCCTGGCCCGAGGAGGGGGTTCCATAGAGGACCTTTGGCCCTTTAATGAAGAACGGGTAGCACGGGCCGTTACTGCCTCCCGGATTCCGGTTATTTCGGCCATCGGCCATGAAGTGGATTTTACCATAACCGATTTTGTGGCCGATTTAAGGGCATCGACCCCTTCGGCGGCCGCTGAACTGTTGATTCAGCCCCAGCAAGAATGGGAAGGCAAAATTGAGGAATTTCAAGAACGGCTGAGTCAAGAGATGTTGCATAAAACGGCCCGGTTGCAAGAGGAGATTTTCCATCTCCAGAAACGCCTGGGAGACCCTCGGCGTCGGCTGATCGACTTAATCCTGCGGATAGACGATTATGGAAATCGTCTGCAATCAGCCCTCCATAGAGCCTTGGGGAAAAAACAGGATATCTTGAGATGGATGAAAGAGAAGCTCTTTTTGAAGAATCCGAAAGAAAAGATTATTTCCTGGCAGCACCATCTGGATGCCCATAAACTGAAGTTAAACAGCCTGGTGACAAAAAAAATAGATCAATTGGATTTGGAAATGAAGGTTCAGCATAAAACCCTTCAGGCTTTAAGCCCTTGGGCTATTTTGGATCGAGGGTATGCCCTGGTCCAGACCTTACCCGCCTTGCAGTTGGTACGGAAAATCGAGGAAGCGCCCGTCGGTCAGGAGGTTAGGGTTTTGCTGGCCCGAGGAGAATTGGATTGCTTGGTTAAAACAGTGCGTCGAAAAGAGGAGAAAGACCTTGTCGAAGGAACGGTTTGAAGATACGTTTAAAAAACTGGAGTCTATCGTCAATAAATTGGAGAATGGGGATCTGTCTCTGGAGGAATCGCTGAAATTATTTGAGGAAGGTACCCGCCTGTCCCGCCTCTGTTCCCAAAAGCTGAACGAAGTGCAGAAAAAAGTGGAGCTTTTGCTTAAAACCGACGAAGGAGGCTATCAAGCCCAGCCCTTCGCCTTTGAAGGGGAGAAAGAATAAGGTGCCCCTTCCTCCACTGGCCAAGGTACTTCAGGACTATCAGGAAAAGGTCAATGACGAGCTGAAGGGGTATCTCCCTCGGCCGGGGGATTATAGCCGTCAGGTGCTCAAGGCCATGGAATACAGCCTGTTGGTGGGCGGAAAACGAATCCGCCCCCTGCTTTGTCTGCTGGCCTGCCGGGCCGTAGGCGGGCGGGTGAGCACCGCCCTGCCGGCGGCCTGTGCCTTGGAATATATTCATACCTATTCCCTGATCCATGATGATCTGCCGGCCTTGGATGACGATGACTACAGAAGAGGACATTTAACCTGTCACAAGAAATTCGGAGAAGCTACGGCCATCCTGGCCGGAGACGCTTTGTTGACCGAGGCCTTTTCCCTGTTAAGCCGTAAAGAGGTTCTGAAACGGATACCGGCCGAGGCCAGGCTCCAGGTTATCCAGGAAATTGCCAAGGCTGCCGGAATCCAGGGCATGGTGGCCGGCCAGGAGGCGGATCTGGCGGCTGAGAAGAAAAAAGTCTCTTTAAACCGGCTGCAATATATTCACCAGCATAAAACCGGGGCCTTAATCACCGCCGCCTCGGTGAGCGGAGGGCTCCTGGGCGGCGGGACGCCTAAAGAGATCCGGGCCTTGCGCACCTTTGGAGAAAAGATCGGTCTGGCCTTTCAGATTAAGGACGACCTTTTGAATGTAGAAGGTCAGGCTGAGATTATGGGCAAAAAAACCGGAACGGATGACAAACGAGCCAAGGCCACCTATCCGGCTTTGATGGGGGTGGACCGGTCCAAAATCATGGGCCAAACCTTACTGAATGAAGCCAATCAGGCTATCCGGATTTTCGGCAGAAAGGCCCTTCCCTTATCGCAGATCGGGACCTACATCCTTTCCCGGGAGAAGTAAGCATACAAGGCAGATGGACCAATGACACAGGAATTGAAAATAAATCTACTCGATAAGGCATCGACGATTTTGGACCGGATCCAGGACCCAGCGGATCTTAAGTCCTTAACGTTGACCCAACTCAAAGAGGTGGCCGAAGAAGTCAGGCAACTGATTATAAAAACCGTATCTCAAAACGGCGGGCATTTGGCCCCGAGTTTGGGCGTCGTGGAATTGGCCATCGCCCTTCATTATGTCTTTTCCAGCCCTCGGGATAAGATTATCTGGGATGTGGGGCATCAGGCCTATGCCCATAAAATCTTGACCGGCCGGAAAGATCAATTCCCGACTTTACGGACCTATGGGGGCCTGAGCGGCTTTCCGAAAAGAGAAGAGAGCCCTCATGATATTGTAAATACGGGGCACAGCGGAACATCCATTTCTGCCGGCCTGGGCATTGCCGTGGCTGGCGATCTCAAGAGGGAAGAGGCCAAAGTTATTGCGGTGATCGGGGACGGATCGCTTACTTCCGGAGAGGCCTTTGAAGGATTGAATCAGGCCGGACACTTGAATAAAGACCTGATCGTCGTTTTGAATGACAATGAAATGTCCATCTCTCCAAATGTCGGGGCCTTGTCCTCCTTTTTGAGCAAACGTTTAACCGGGAAAGGGTTTGTGCATTTTAAGCGGGAGGTGGAATCGTTTTTTAAATCCATTCCCGGGATCGGCGAAAACCTGCTGCAATGGGCCAAAAAAAGTGAAGACTCCTTTACCGGGTTTTTTACACCAGGGATGCTTTTTGCCGCTTTACGCTTCGATTATCTGGGTCCGGTGAGAGGCCACCGCCTGGAGGACCTGATAGCTACTTTTACCAATATCCGGCATATAAAGGCCCCGGTGTTGGTCCATGTTTTGACTACTAAAGGAAAAGGGTATGGCCCGGCCGAAAAGAACCCGGCCTATTTCCACGGAGTCGGCCCTTTTGACCGGGAGGCCGAAGATCCTTCTCTGAAGAAGTCATCCGGAGTGGTAACGTATACGGAAGTGTTCGGGAAAACACTGGTCGACTTGGCCGAAAAAGACCTGCGGATCGTTGCCATTACGGCGGCTATGCCGGAAGGGACGGGTCTGGACCATTTCGCTAGGCGCTTTCCTCAGCGGTTTTTTGATGTCGGCATTGCCGAACAGCATGCCGTGACCTTTGCCGCCGGCCTGGCCATGGAAGGCTTAAAACCGATTGTAGCCATCTATTCCACTTTTGTGCAGAGGGCCTTTGATCAGATTGTTCATGACGTCTGTCTGCCTAATATACCGGTACTTTTTGCCCTGGACCGGGCCGGGATTGTCGGGGAGGACGGACCGACCCATCAAGGGCTCTTTGATCTTTCCTTTCTGCGATCTCTCCCCAATTTGATCATTATGGCCCCGAAGGATGAAAAAGAACTGCGCGATATGCTTTCTTCGGCCTTGCAATACAATCGGCCGGTGGCCGTCCGCTATCCCCGGGGGCCCGGGGTCGGGGTGGCTGTGACGGGAGAGGCCCAATCCATTCCTTTGGGTCGATGGGAAACCCTGAAAGAAGGAAAGGATGCCATCATCCTGGCCATTGGCAATACGGTCTATCCCTCTCTGGAAGCCGCCGAGCGTTTGGCCTTTAAAGGATATTCCGTGGCCGTGGTCAATGCCCGTTTTTTAAAACCCCTTGATGATGCGGTTCTGGGGGAAGCAGCCCATCGTTTTCCTCTAGTCGTGACCGTGGAGGAAAATGCAGTTCAAGGAGGATTCGGCAGTGCCGTCATGGAAAGACTACATCAGTTAAAAGCCGGAAGTATTCGGGTACGGGCCATAGGTCTTCCTGATCGTTTTGTTGAGCAGGGGCCGCCAAAAAGATTAAGGAATATCTATGGACTTGACACCGAAGGGATATTTAGAGCGCTCAGTGAAGAACTTCATGGCCAATAAGACCATAAAAATTCGATTAGACAAACTCCTTTTGGAAAAGGGTTTAGCCTCAACGCCGGAAAAGGCCCGGGCCCTGATTTATTCCGGACAGGTTCGGGTCAATCATCAACCGGCTGTCAAACCGGGCAAGGCCGTGGATCCCTTGCTGCCGATAGAGATTCAACAGAGCGAATCTCCCTACGTCAGTAGGGGAGGGCTTAAGCTGGAGAAGGCCCTGGATTTCTTTGGGATACATGTTCAGAACAAGGTGGCTTTGGATATTGGAGCCTCCACCGGGGGATTCAGTCACTGCCTGTTGTTGAGAGGGATTGAACGTCTCTATGCCGTTGATGTGGGTTACGGGCAATTGGCCTGGACCATCCGGCAAGATCCCAGGGTTGCGGTCTTGGAAAGGAAAAACGTACGGACCTTAATGCTGAATGAAATCGGGGAGCAGGCCGATTTGATCGTCATCGACACCTCCTTTATTTCGTTACGTTTGGTGGTTCCTCCATTGATGCCGATTTTGAAGGACCAGGGAGAGATCGTGGCTTTGATTAAACCGCAATTTGAAGTCGGTAAAGGCCGAGTCGGGAAAGGCGGCATCGTCCGGAACGAAGCGGACCAAAGAGAGGCGGTGGAAACCCTGACCCGTTTCTTTAGGGAAATAGGCCTTTCGATTTTGGGGACCGTTGAATCCCCGATTCAAGGGGCCAAGGGGAACCGAGAATATTTTATTTATCTAAAAAAGGGGGATTACTCACATGAAATTAGCGGAACGAGTCGGACAGATTAAACCTTCTCTAACCTTGGCTGTGGATACCAAGGCCAAGGCTATGGAAAAAGCCGGAATGGATGTGGTCAGTTTCGGGGTCGGTGAACCGGACTTCGACACCCCGGAACATATAAAAGAGGCGGCGGTTAAGGCCCTTCGGGAAGGTTTTACCAAATATACGGCGGTCGGCGGGACGGATGAACTCAAAGAGGCCATCGCCTACCGCTTTAAGGAGGATCTAGGCTTAAGTTACGGCCTGGATGAAATCGTTGTTTCCTGTGGAGGGAAGCATGCCCTCTATAATATCGCCCAAGCCTTGTGGGGTCCGGGAGACAAAATCATTGTCCCGGCTCCCTTTTGGGTTTCTTATCCCCCCATGATTCTTTTGGCCGGTGCAGAACCGGTGATTGTCCAAACTAAAGCCGAAAACGGATTTAAACTGACCCCGGCGGAGCTGCAGGCCGTCCTAACTCCTGAGACCCGTGCGATCATCTTAAACAGCCCTTCCAATCCTACCGGGTCAGTCTATTCTAAGAAGGAACTGGAGGCCTTGGGGGAAGTCATTTTAAAACATGACCTGACGGTAATCAGCGATGATATTTACGATAAGATTCTTTTCGATGATCCGTCCTTTTTTAATCTTCCGATGGTAGATCCCCGTTTCATAGAAAGGACCTTGGTGGTCAACGGTGTTTCTAAAACCTACTCCATGACCGGATGGCGGATCGGGTATCTGGCCGGGCCTAAACCGGTAATCGGTGCTATTAATAAGATTCAGAGCCACAGTACTTCCAATCCGACCTCCATTGCTCAAAAAGCCAGCGTGGCCGCCTTAAAAGGACCGCAGGATTTCGTCAAGATGATGGTTACGGAATTTGACCGGAGGCGAAAGATGATTTCAGAGCGCCTGAAGGGAATTCCCGGGGTGAAAGTCTTCGACCCTAAAGGGGCTTTCTATATTTTTCCGGATTTTTCAAGCTATTATGGTAGAAAAGCTGGAGAGCGGGTGCTCAGTAATTCCTTGGATTTGGCTGATTATTTATTGGAAAAGGCCTTGATTGCCGTGGTGCCCGGGGCGGCCTTTGGGGAAGACGGATGTATCCGTTTCTCCTATGCCACCTCCATGGAACAGATTGAAAAAGGGCTGGATCGATTAGAAAAGGGATTGAGGGAGTTAAGCTAAACGTACATAGTGCTTTGAGAACAATAGAGGAGGACCGATCGGAATCCAAATATTTGACGGGCCCTTCCGGTGAGAGCCTTCCTGAACCATCAAGAAGGCTCATGGCACCAAGGGTACAAAGGTCAAGAAACAGCCTTAACGGGCGCTTCGTTTGGAGGCCTTCAAAGGATTGATCTTTTGGGCGGCCGGGGCCGGGGCTTTCTTAATGTGAGTGGCTAAATTGCAGTTTCCTAATTTCCACTTTTGGGTCGGATCAGGGGAGGAAAGGCAGAATCGTCCGCTCTCAAATTCCTTGTTCCGGTCGCACCCGTCACATTGTTCGATGACAGGATGGCAGGAGCCTCCGTTAAACGAACAACCCTTGGGACTCATGAAGGTACATGCAACGCCTGTTTTAATGGTTGAACAAACCATGGGAATCACCCCCTTTCATTAAACTTTGTATAATAACTTCCATTTTATTGTTTGTCAATATTTATTTTAAATAATTTTCAGGTGATTTAATTTTATGTTTAAAAGCAAGCGGATCGGCGAACTACTCCTCAGAGAAAAAAAAATCACCGCCCCTCAACTGGAGGAGGCCCTGGCTGAGCAAAAACGCCTGGGAGGCCGTCCCAAAATCGGGACAATCCTGATCCAAAAAGGATATATACAAGAAGAGACCCTCCTGCTATTTTTATCGAAACAATTCGGGTTGCCGATCATCGACCTCCAACGGTTTGAATTAGAAGAGAATTATCTTAAACTTATCCCGGATAATATTGCCCGAAGATATGAAATCATCCCCCTGGGAAAAGAAGGCTCCACCTTAAAGCTGGCCATCTCCGATCCCTCCAATATTTTTGCCTTGGATGACCTGAAATTTCTAACCGGTTGCAACATTCAGCTTTTCCTTTCGTCTGAGAGGGATCTCAAAGAGGCTATAGATCTTTATTACGGATTGACTTCGACTTTAAGCGAAGCCCTGGAGGATATCAAAGGGTTGGAAGTGGATTATATACAGCCGGAAGAAGAAGTTGATGCGGTTAATTTGGAGATGGCGGCCAAAGAGGCCCCGGTTGTCAAGTTGACCAACCTCCTGCTCCTTGATGCTATCAAGCGGGGGGCCAGCGACATTCACTTTGAGGCCTATGACCGCTCTTTTCGCGTCCGCTACCGGATAGACGGCGTGCTTTATGAGATCATGAATCCACCGGTAAAGTTAAAAAATGCCTTAATTTCCCGGATAAAAATCATGTCGAATTTGAATATCGCCGAAAGAAGACTTCCGCAAGACGGGAGAGTAAAACTTCGGTTCGGAGAAGGCCGAGAAATGGATTTTCGGGTTTCCAGCCTACCTACTTTGTTCGGGGAAAAGGTGGTCATGCGTCTTTTGGATAAGTCCAATCTTCAAGGAAACCTGGAGCGACTTGGTTTTGAGCCGGAGGTTTTGTCGAAATATCGGGAAGCCATCCGCAAGCCCTATGGAATGATTCTGGTTACCGGGCCCACCGGCAGCGGGAAGAGTACTACCCTTTATTCGACTCTGGGAGAATTGAATAAGACCACCGAAAATATCTGCACCGCCGAAGATCCGGTGGAGTTGAATATCTTTGGAATCAATCAGGTTCAGGTTCATGAAGACATCGGACTGACTTTTTCCAATGTGCTTCGTTCGTTTCTCCGCCAGGACCCCGATATTATTATGGTTGGAGAGATACGGGACAAAGAGACGGCCGAAATTTCCATTAAGGCAGCCCTGACCGGCCATCTGGTTTTAAGCACGCTGCATACCAATGACGCTCCCAGTACCGTTACCCGATTGCTGGATATGGGCATTGAACCCTTTCTGGTAGCTTCCTCGCTCAATCTGGTAGTAGCCCAAAGACTGGTGCGCAAGCTCTGTCCGAACTGTAAGAAGCGGGTTGAGGTTTCCCCGGATTTACTGAAGGAATATAATATAAAATTAGCCGACCATTTCCTGGCTGAACCGGTCGGCTGTCCGGCCTGCAATTTTTCGGGATTCAAAGGGCGGGTGGCTCTTTATGAAATATTGCCTTTTTTTGATCAGCTCAAAGAATTGATTTTTGAACGGACTTCGGCCACTGAGATAAAAAGTGTGGCCCGGGACCATGGGATGAAGACGCTGAGGGAAAGCGGGATAACCAAAGTCCTGGAAGGCGTAACCTCCCTGGAAGAAGTCATAAGGGTGACGAGTAAGGATTAGAACATGCCCATCTATATTTGGGAAGGAAAAACTCATCTGGGAGAAATGAAAAAAGGGGAGATGGTGGCTGAGAATATCACCATGGCCCGGTTTCAACTTCGAAAAGTGAATGTTCAGCCCGTCCGGATCCGGGAAAAAAAAGAAGCCTCTGGGTCCAGAACCTTCTTCCGCCGAAAAATTCCCGCTAAAGCCGTCGTCGTTTTTACCCGCTTGTTTGCCACTATGATTAACGCCGGGCTCCCCCTGGTTCAATGTTTGAATATTCTGGCCGCCCAGGAAGAGAACGCCGCCTTGGCCAAGGTCATCACCCAGGTTAGGGGAGATGTTGAAAGCGGATTATCCTTGGCCGAAAGTTTAAAAAAACACCCTAAAGTTTTTGATTCCCTTTATACCAATTTAGTGGAGGCCGGTGAGGCCGGAGGGATTTTAGACGTAATTTTAAGCCGCCTGTCCAATTATATAGAAAAAGTGGAAAAATTAAAAAAGAAGGTCAAGGGAGCCTTGGTCTATCCGGCCGTTGTCTCCAGTGTGGCGATTATCGTTACCATGGTTATCCTGATTTTTGTCATCCCCATTTTTGAGAAGATGTTTTCCGAGGTCGGACAGGCCCTGCCCGGACCAACCCGGTTTGTTATCGCCCTCAGCCGATTCGTCAGCAAAAATATTTTCTATATGTTCCTGGGGGCTGGCGGGTTCGTCTTCTTAATGCGCCGGTTTTACCGAAATGAAAAGGGCCGGATTATTATCGATGATTTCCTTTTAAGGCTGCCCATCTTCGGCATTCTCCTGCGCAAAGTGGCCGTAGCCAAATTTTCCCGCACCTTTGGAACGATGGTCAGCAGCGGTGTGCCGATCTTAGAGGCCATGGATATCGTTGCCAAGTCCGCCGGAAATAAAGTCGTCGAAAAGGCTATTTATAATGCCCGGGGGAGTATCGCCCAGGGTAAATCCATTTCCGAACCTTTAGCCGAGAGCAAGGTGTTTCCTCCCATGGTGACCCAAATGATCGGCGTTGGCGAGGCCTCGGGAGAACTGGATACCATGCTGAACAAAATCGCCGATTTTTATGATGAGGAAGTGGATACCGCCGTATCGGCCCTGACCTCCATGATGGAACCGATTATGATGGTTATTCTGGGAGGGATTGTCGGGGGATTGGTCGTGGCCATGTATCTGCCGATTTTCAAGATGGGAGAAGCCATCGGGGTCTGATTCATCCATGGTGACAAAACCTCTTTCCTGGATCCAAAGCACTCTTTCAGAATTCCTGACCTCCCAAGACTGGTTTTACAGCCGGGAAGAAATCTTAAGAAAGACCCAATGGTTGATCCTCTGGCGGCTGGTTTTTATTTCCATCTTTCTCTTTTTGACGGTGTTGCTCTACGAAAGGGAACACCCCCCCTTATCCCCTTTCTCCTTCTCCCGTTTACTATCGGCCATCGCCGTACAATATGTGTTATCCATTGTTTATATCATCCTTCTGCTGGGGGGAAGGCCGGCCCACTGGAAGGCGGCCATCCAGCTATTTTTTGACGGGGGATTCGTAACCGCAGTGGTTTATTGGACCGGCGGGATAGAAAGCTTTTTCCCATATTTTTATTTCTTGGTTATCCTGGCCGGGGGGACCATCTTTTCCCGTTCAGGCGGGCTTTTGACGGCCTTATTCGCATCCCTATTGTATGGGGCGGTCCTGTTTGTTCAAGGATGGAATCCCCTACCCATTTTTTTCGAGTTGAGCGGGCCGGGGGCTCTGGTAACGAAAAATTATTTATTATATCAGTTGATCATGCACGGAGTGGGGTTTTTCGCCGTCGGCTATTTCAGCAGCATCTTGGTTGAACAAACCCGGAAGCAGTGGGGGCAGATCGAGGATCAAAAGAAGAGTATCGATCAACTGGAAGAACTGAACCGAATCGTTATTGAAAACCTGGACATTGGATTGATTGCCTTGGATTTCGAGCATAAGATCATGAACATAAATCCCGCCGGACAGATCATTTTAGGCCGCTCTGAAAAAGAGCTAAAAGGTCAGTCCCTGGAAAGTCTTTTCCAAAAGGAAGCCTGGACGGTCTATACGATCGAAACAGACTTAGACAATCGCCGGGAAGCCCCCTATATCACACCGAAAGGGTCAAGAAAAATTTTAGGATATTCCCGTACCCCGGTGAGGGGATCGGGCTCTCAGGAGATCGGAGAAATAGTTACCTTTAAGGATATTTCACAAATAAAGTCGTTACAGGAGCACTTGAGGAAGGTGGACCATTTGGCCGTGATGGGCAAAATGGCCGCCGGAATAGCCCATGAAATTAAAAACCCTTTGGCCTCTATCAGCGGCTCCATCCAGGTCTTGATAGCTGACTGTAGAGATGAAGGTTCGGGGGAGAGGCTCTTGAAAATCATTTCCCGCGAGGTGGCCCGACTGGATTCCTTGATGAACGATTTTTTGGCTTTGGCCAAACCGGCGCAAGCGGTTGAATCCCGTCAGGATATTTCAGAGCTCATTCTGGAGACCGTGGAACTGATAAAGAAAAATCAGGATTTTCCTCCGGGTATTCAATGGGAATTGGACATCAAACCCCATCTCCTGGCTGAAATCTCCGGCGGGGAAATAGCCCAGGTTTTATGGAATCTGGTAATGAATGCCCTCCAGGCCATTGAGGGGGAAGGACGGGTAAGGATTACGGCGCGGTCTTTTCAAGATGAATCGAAACAGGAATGGCTTGAGATTAAGATAGGCGATGACGGACCGGGTATTCCTATCCATGATCAATCCAAGGTGTTCGACCCGTTTTTTACGACCAAGGATCAAGGAACGGGGCTGGGATTAAGTATTGTTCAAAAGATTATTGCCGATCGAGGCGGATCGATTCGGGTGGAAAGTGCTCCCGGAAAGGGAACGGAGTTCGTCATCCTCTTTCCCTAAAAGGATTTAGAAGATTGACAAAACCAAATAGGATACGTTAATAAATAAGTATGATCAGCATAATCGATTATAAAGCGGGTAACTTAACAAGCGTGGAGCGGGCTTTAAGACAATTAGCCATTCCCTGCCGCATCACCAACGATCCGAATTATATTTTGGATGCGGATCGCGTCATCTTTCCGGGGGTGGGGGCTGCCGGTGAGGCCATGAAGGTTTTAAAGGCGGAAGGATTGGATCAAGCCATCAAAACGGTTTTTCTTTCGGGAAGACCCTTGCTGGGGATATGTCTGGGAACCCAAGTGATCCTGGAATTCAGCCAGGAAAACAACACATCCTGTTTGGGTCTACTTCCAGGGGAAGTGATTCGATTCCCATCCCCTCATTTGGATCCGAACGGCAGGGTCTTAAAAATTCCACATATGGGCTGGAACCGGGTGGAGTGGACCCGGGACCATCCCCTTATTCGACGGATTCCTCCGGAAAGCCATTTTTATTTTGTTCATTCTTATTATCCGGTTCCGCGAGAGGCATCGGCTGTACTCGGGCGGACGGATTATGGAGAACTTTTCCCTTCGGCTTTGGCCGTTAAGAACTTAGTGGCCCTCCAGTTCCATCCTGAAAAGAGCGGTCCTCCGGGGCTGGCCTTGTTGAAATCCTTTTCCGAATGGGAGGGGAAGGATGTTGACTAAAAGAATCATCCCCTGTCTGGATGTCCGTGACGGTAAAACGACTAAAGGGGTTCGGTTTAAAAATAATATTGATATCGGCGACCCGGTGGAAATGGCTCGATTTTATTATGAAGAGGGGGCCGATGAACTGGTTTTTTATGATATAACCGCTTCAGCGGAAAAGCGGGGAATCATGATCGATGTGGTCCAACGGGTGGCCGAGGAGATTTTTATCCCCTTTTCCGTGGGCGGGGGGATTTCCAGCCTGGATGATATGAGACAGGTCTTACTGGCCGGTGCCGAAAAAGTCAGCATCAATTCGGCGGCCATAAGGAACCCTTCCTTAATTTTGGAGGGGGCCAAGGCCTTTGGGAGCCAATGCATCGTTTTAGGGATGGATGTAAAAAAGGTCCCGGTCACTCCGGCCATCCCCTCCGGTTATGAAATGGTTATCCATGGAGGGAGAACGTATACCGGTCTCGATGCCCTTTGGTGGGCCCAAGAGGCGGAACGCCTGGGGGCCGGAGAGATCTGTTTGAATTCCATTGATGCCGATGGGACCCAAAATGGATATGAGATGGAATTAACACCCTTGATCTCCAGTCATGTTTTCATCCCCGTCATCGCCTCCGGCGGGGCCGGAATCCCGGAACATCTTTGCCAGGTTTTAACCCGAGGAAGGGCGGACGCCGGTTTGATTGCCTCCATGACCCATTACGGAACGTATACCGTTCGTCAGATCAAGGCCTATTTAAAAGAAAGAGATGTGCCGGTAAGATATCTTTGGTAACCCTGGCAATAAACTGAAAAGAGAACGGAACAGAATGGCAGGAATGGAATTCGGGGGTGATGGTTCGATAAACCATTATCCTAAGCTCCCGGTCGGCCGCTCCTCCATTAATTCCAATATAATTTATAAAGAAAGCGATCAGCATGTTCAGTCCATCTGATTTTTTTGATTTATCCGGCTGGGAACATCAAAATTTATTTGCAGTGCAACAGGTCTGGGAGGCCCTGCCGCGAATAAAAGACTATGTGCGTTCAAACAGTCGAGAGTCGTTAAGCGATCTTTTTCCTGGAGAATATTTTTTAACCCGTTTAGCGGTTATTTACCAAGGAGAACTCTTGGAGGAAAATCTTTCGCTCGTCCCCGGAGAGGCCACCAAAGGGGCTTACCGGGTTTTTTATAAAAACCAGGAGCTCAAAGGCGCCGTCGTTCTTTATGGAGGTGTAACCTTGAGCGGAAAGGACATATCCATCGGGGAAGGGTCGGTGGTTGAATCCGGGGCCTTTATTCAAGGACCGGTAATCATCGGCCGGCAGACGGAGATTCGGCAGGGGGCTTATTTACGGGGGGGCTGTCTGGTGGGGGACCGTTGTGTTGTCGGTCATACGACGGAGATGAAAAATGCGATTATGCTTTCCGGAGCCAAGGCCGGCCATTTTGCCTATATCGGAGACAGTATTTTAGGCCGGGATTGCAATCTCGGTGCCGGGACCAAACTGGCCAATCTAAAGTTAATCCGAACGACCATCCGGATAAAGGGGCCTGAGGGAATGATCGATACCGGGCTTAAAAAGTTCGGGGTCATCATGGGCGATGGGACGGAAACCGGCTGTAATTGCGTAACCAGTCCGGGAACGTTATTAGGACCGAAAAGCCTGGTAACACCCAACATAACCGTCAAGGCCGGCTATTATCCCCGGCAATCCGTTATTCGTTAGACCCTGTCTTGTGTTTTTATGCCTGACGGACCTCGCATCACTTTCAGCCATCGTTTTAAAGAATGCCCGGACATAACGGTTCTTCCGGCCAGACCGAATTTTTCTGATTATCCACCCCAGGAAAGAGAATTAATCCGGAGTGCCGCCAAGGTCTATTATCCGACGCACCTCTATGTCGATTTGTTTATAACCATGGGGAAGGCCATATTCCCCAGCCGGGAAACTTATGTCTATTCCGGCGACAAGATCAAACAAACCGCCCTCTTTCAATTTCTGGGGATTGCCCATCCCCGGACCCGAATCTATTTCGGCAAACAGAAGAAAAGAATACGCCTGGATTTTACTTTTCCCTTTATCGCCAAAATCCCTCGAGGGTCGTCCATGGGCCGGGGGGTATTCCTGATTCATAATGAGGAAGAGCTGGACAGATATCTTCAGAAAACGGCTGTGGCCTATATCCAGGAATATTTAGACCTGAACCGGGACCTCAGGGTAATTCTTATCAATCATCAGGTTATTCTTTCCTACTGGAAAATCGCTCCTCAGGGAGAATTTCGCAACAATTTGGCCCAGGGCGCGACCCTTGAATTTTCGGAGATTCCTCCTGAGGCCCTGAATTTCGCTCAAGCGGTCACCCGGCGATGTAATTTTGATGATGTTGGGTTGGATTTGTGCCATACTCCGCAAAAGGGCTGGATGGTCCTGGAGGCTAATATGAATTACGGCCTCCAGGGGCTGACGGAGAAGGGATTCGCTATCCGTCAAGTTTTACGGGATTTGGTGATCCAAGGAAAGATTTAATTAAGAACAGGGTTCAAGTGGTTCGGCTTTCTCTCTTTTCATTTGAATCCTTGGCTCCTTTTTGTTACCATTTACGGTATCGAAGATCTGGAAAAATGTTTAGCACAAGGATAAAAATTTTTTTATGATGGTTTTAGATTTGAAGTGTGCCAACGATCACTATTTTGAAGGGTGGTTTGCCAATACCCAAACCTTTTATCAGCAGAAAGAAGCCGGAGAGATTCACTGTCCGGTATGTGAGAATAATCAAATCATCCAAATGCTGTCCCCCGTGGCGATCAAACGTGCGTCAGGGCCTTCTCCGGAGGAGAGCGAGATCCCCAGTCCTTTGGAAAAATTAAACCGATTTTATAGATATATTGAAGAACATTTTGAAGAAGTGGGCAGTGAGTTTGCTAAAGAGGCCCTGAAGATCCATTATGGGGTCACCGAAAAACGGAATATCCGCGGGACCTCAACAGAGGATGAAGAGGAAGTCTTAAAAGAGGAGGGAGTGGATTTTATTAAATTCCCTTTTCCCAAAGGCGATCATTAGCAGGTTGCTGAAAAAGGCTCATCTACTGCGTTGCCCTCATTTCTCGTCATTGCGACGTACTTCTATGTACGACTCATTCCTCGAAATTTCGGGCGCCTTGTATCTGGACCTTTTTGTTCGCTCACTATCGTGGCTTACGCCCGTCCCTGTGGGACGGTACCCGGTTGGAGCAACCTATAAAAACGGAGTTTTTCCGCAAACGATTAGTGATAATACCCGCCATAGATCATCCCCATTTTTTTCATCTGAAAAATTTTTCCCAATTCCAGAAGGAGATGGTTGGTCGAGTCTTCAATCCTGCCCAGATCCTCTTCACTGAGGAGATCCGACTTAAAATGGGTGATTAATTCCTTTAAATTCTCCAACTGGTGGATGATGTCGAGCTGGATGGCTTGACCGCCCATAAAATCATGGACTTCTAAGATCGTTTGCAGGCAGTTTTGTAATCTAAGTTGGCGCTGTTGAATATTCATAGGCTTATCAATAAATCTCTTTCTACTGTCCGGTCAGTTGAATATGGCTTTCAATAAAAGCCTGATACAAGTTTTTCCAAAAATTCCAAGATTGAGTTGTCAGGGGAATAAGATCCTGAATCGCATCCGGGTGGAGGACCAGATTAACGCTTTGGGAAAAGGCCGTTAAGTGGTCTGCGGTTTTTACGTTCCGGCTGATAAAGATCACAAATAGCTCTCTTCTCTCGCGGGATGTCAAATTTCGAACATATTCCAATAAGGGGTCCGGGAGGTCGTCATGGCAAGCAAATTGCTCTGTGAGGATAAAAAAGTCCGGATGGTGAAATTCCAGGGCCTGCAGGGCCTCATCCAAAGAAATGGCGGATCGCGGTGAGACTCCGGCATCCTTGAGGTTCGCAACAAGAGCTTCCTGCCAAGGGGATGAGGCGGCTACTAAAACCAGGCGATCCTGCATGGGGTCGTCAGGGGCTCCGGTCCACAAACGGCTGATGAATGCTGATCCTTTCACCTTTTTTGCCCGTATTCCTGATCCAAACTCAGGCCTTCTATATTGGTTGTCTTTTCCCCACGACGGCTCTTGATCTGATCCAGGCCTCTTTGAACAATAGCCCGTTTGGAGGCATAGAGGATTGCGGTTTCTTCGGAAATCTGACCTTGTTCGAACTTATCGATAATGTCTTGATCGAAGGATTGACATCCCAGCGTCGGGCTGGTCTCAATGACCTCATAAAAGGTCTTGTCCTCTGTTTCACCGTTTAAGATCAGATCTTGAATACGAAGGCTGTTGACTAATATTTCCATGACGGCCAATCGGCCTTTGTCGATCCGAGGGACCAGCCTTTGACTGACTACCCATCTTAGGGCCCCGGCCAAGCGGATTCGGATTTGCCTTTCCTCGGCCTGATCAAAAAACCCCAAAATGCGGTTCAAGGTCTGAGTGGCATCGATAGTGTGAAGAGTGCTGAAGACGACATGGCCGGTCTCGGAAGCGGTCAAGGCGATTTCCATGGTTTGGCGATCTCGGATCTCTCCCACCAGGATGACCTTAGGAGCCTGTCGTAAGGCCGCACGCAGCCCATTGGCAAAAGTATCAAAATCGGTTCCCAGTTCCCGCTGATTAAACGTGGCCTTCCGGTGAGGGTGAACAAGTTCAACTGGGTCTTCCAAGGTGATGATATGCAACGGGAAATGCTCGTTGATCTCATTTAAGATAGCGGCCAAGGAAGTGGTTTTTCCGGTCCCGGTCCCCCCGGTAAAAAAGATGATTCCATTTTTTTCCTGGGCCATCTTCTTCAAAACCAGAGGCAGGCCTAATTGCTCAACCGTGGGGATCTCTACCGGAAGTTTTCTCATGACGATGCTGTAATTGCTTCGTTGCGAAAAAATATTTACCCGGAAGCGGACTTTTCCCGGAAGAGCGTGGGAAAAGTCGCAAGATCCTTCTTTTAACAAGGTTTGGAGGCGATACCGATCGGAACGGAGCAAATTCAGGGCGATCACTTCGGTTTGAAAAGGGGTCAATACTTTCGAGGCTAAATTTAATTGAATCGGCACTAAGTTGCCGTACGACTCGACCTGTAAAGGACGCCCCACGGTCAGGTTGATGTCCGAAACATGGGGATAAGTCTCAACGATTTTGGATAAAATCAAATCAAAGTCTGCCAGGCGCATTGGTGGCTCTTAGACCTCAATAAAATCGGTTAACATTTCTTTTACGAAGGGTTTAAACTTTTCTTTGTCGATGCCTTTATTATAGGCCTCTTCCCCGGAGATCCAACCTTTTTTAACAAAGTCCATTATGGCATCATCGAGAGATTGCATACCGAATTTTTTGCCGGTTTGAATGACTGAAGGGATTTGATAGGTTTTCCCTTCCCGGATCAAATTACGAACGGCGTGGGTGGCAATCAAAATCTCCAAGGCCGCTACCCGACCTTTGATGTCTATTCGTTTAAAAAGGGTTTGGGCGAGGACGGCCCTTAAACTATCGGCCAAGGTGGCCCGAATCTGGGCCTGTTGATCGGATGGAAAGATTTCGATAATCCGGTCCACTGTTTTAGCGGCATTGATAGTGTGTAATGTGCCGAAAACCAGGTGACCTGTCTCCGCAGCTTCCACCGCCAAGGAAACGGTTTCAAAATCCCTCATTTCGCCGACTAATATGATATCCGGGTCTTCCCGCAAGGCCCCGCGGAGGGCAGTGGCGAAGGATCGGGTATGACGACCGACTTCACGATGATTAACCGTGCAACCGATGCTCTGGTGGACAAATTCAATCGGATCTTCGATGGTTAAAATATGGTCTTTCCTGGTCCGGTTGGCATGATCGATTATGGCCGCCAAAGTAGTTGATTTTCCGCTTCCGGTCGGACCGGTCACCAAGACCAATCCTTTACTGAGCATGGCCAGTCGTTTGATGACCATGGGTAACCCCAGATCCTCGACCGTCAGGATCGTACTGGGGATTTCCCTGAAAACCGCCCCGACGCCGTTCAGTTGACGGAAAAAATTGGCTCGATACCGGGCCAACCCCGGTATTTCATAGGCAAAATCCAGATCGCCGGTCTCTTCAAATTGTTTAATTTTCTCCTCAGGCGTAATTTCATAAAGCAGGGCCTTCAGCTCATCATTCTCCAAAGTTTTAAACTTGATCCTCTCCAATTCTCCACGAATCCGCAATATGGGCTGGGTTCCAGAGGAGAGATGGAGGTCGGAAGCCCCATGATCATGCATTAACTTAAAAAAGGCATCTAGTTGAGCCAATTGAGGTTATCCTTTCACCGATCGGTCAGGTCCGAAGGGAATACCGCCATCACGTATCAACCTATTAATCAGCCGGCTGATTAAACTAATAGTCAGGAGGCCACAAAGAGGGCTAGGGCGCTGATCAGCCATTTAATCAACAGAGTTTTCATAATATAAAATTATCATATTTGGACCAGGGAGTAAATTTTATTTTTATTGACTAGGAGACCTTTTGTTGATAGAGTCCAATTTCCGATTTGTGAATGATTTCCCTTGATCCCCACTGGGTTGTAGGGGGAAAAAGGAAATAGATCAATAAACCTGGAAAGGAGAAGATTATGGCAGCACAAGTAATCAGCGGAGCCGAAGTCGCCAAACAGATTCGGGAAGAATTAAAACAGGAAGTAGAGCAGTTAAAGGCCCAAACGGGGGTTGTTCCTGGACTGGTCACCATCCTGGTTGGAGAAAATCCAGCTTCGATCAGTTATGTTACCGCCAAACAAAAAACATCCAAAGAACTGGGCTTTTATTCTATTCAGGATAATCAACCGGCTGATATCAGCGAGGCGGCCTTATTGGCCTTGATTAAAAAATATAATGAGGACCCTAAGATTCACGGGATTCTGGTCCAGTTGCCTCTGCCTAAACATGTCAACGAAACCGAGGTGCTTTACGCTATCGATCCTAAAAAGGATGTGGACGGCTTCCATCCGGTTAATGTCGGTAAATTGATGATCGGCGAGGCCGATTATCTGCCCTGTACCCCGGCGGGGATTCAGGAACTCTTGGTCCGCGCAGGAGTCAAGACCAAAGGAGCTGAGTTAGTCGTCGTCGGCCGGTCTAATATCGTCGGAAAACCTATTGCCAATATTATGCTGCAAAAGAAAGAGGGGGCCAATTCAACGGTGACGATCGTTCATACCGGAACCCCTCAGGAAAAGGTGATCGAACATTGTCAACGGGCGGACATCCTGGTCGTGGCGGCCGGTGTACCGAAATACGTCAAAGCAGAATGGGTTAAGCCTGGGGCTGCGGTTATTGATGTCGGCGTTAACCGAATTGGGATGAGTGAATCTGGAAAGGCTATTCTGGCCGGAGACGTTGATTATGAACCGATCAAAGAAAAGGCCGGATTAATCACCCCCGTTCCCGGAGGTGTCGGACCGATGACCATTACCATGTTAATGAAAAATACGGTCAAGGCCGCCAAACTCGCCGCCGGAAAATAGTTTCATATTATTGAAAAATTGATCGGGAAGCTAACCTTAGGGTTGATCCCGTAAACCGAAACGCAACTAAAGCGCAGGTTTTCATCCGCTTGGATCCATGAAGATGGACTGGGACGGGGAAATGAAATTCAAAACCCCTGGACTCTGTCCAGGGGTTTTTTTTCGGCTTTCCCTGGATCATTTTGTAAACAGGCCATTTCTCTTTAGATGACTGTCAGCAACATCAGGCAAAGTAACCTGAAATAACCGATCGATCTTTAAATTTATTTCAATTGACCAGGAGGGCCTTATGGAACGAAAAAAAGTGACCATTCATGATTTAACGGCTAAAAAAAAGGCTGATAAAAAAATAACCATGCTGACCGCCTATGATTTTGCCATGGCCTCATTCATTGACCAGGCCGGGATGGATATGATTCTGGTGGGGGATTCATTGGGGATGGTGGTCTTAGGGTATGATTCAACCGTACCGGTAACAATGGAAGAGATGCTTCACCACTGCAAGGCTGTCCGCCGCGGAGTTAATAGTGCTTTTCTCGTGGGGGATATGCCTTTTATGTCGTATAACACCTGTTTGGAGGAGGCCATCCGCAACGCCGGACGGTTTATGAAAGAGGCCGGGTGCGATGGAGTTAAATTGGAGGGGGGATTGGAGGTAGTGGAAACGGTCCGGGCCATTACCCAGGCCGGCATTCCGGTAATGGCTCATATCGGTCTGACCCCGCAGACCGCCGGTAAGTTGGGCGGATTTAAGGTCCAGGGGAAGGACTTGGCTTCGGCTCAGAATCTCCTGGATTCGGCCCTAGCCCTGGAAGAGGCCGGGGCTTTTTCTATAGTCATGGAATGCATCCCTGATAAATTGGCCGGTTTGATTTCTAAATCTTTGAAGATTCCGACGATCGGCATCGGCGCCGGACCGGAATGTGACGGTCAGGTTTTGGTGACCAATGATCTATTGGGATTATTTGAAAAATTTCTCCCAAAATTCGTAAAGCAATATATTAAATTATTTCCGACCATAAAAGAGGCCCTGGGAAATTATAAGTCCGAGGTGGAAACGGGGGTATTTCCGGGGCGGGAACACACCTTTGCCATGGAGGCCAAAGATTTAAGCCGAATCAAGGTGAAGAAGAAGAGAAAGGTTTAGGATATATAATTTTAGACGCTTATAAAGGACAATTGTTATGAAGGTTGGAATCGTGGGTCCTGGGGCCATGGGGTGTCTTTTAGGAGGGAAAATTGCCCGAGCCGGAAATGAAGTGATCCTTTTGGATCATCTTCCCGACCGGGTAGATATCATCAATCAGCAGGGGCTGTTGATCGAAGAAAAAGAGGGGATCGTACGGGCCAACGTATTGGGCACGCTGAAGCCGGAAGATCTGGCCCCCGCGGAATTAATCATAAATTGTGTGAAGGCCTATGATACGGCCATTGTCGCCTCTTTATTGCAAAACCTTCCACCCGGACCGTTTTTTTTGACACTGCAAAACGGGGTGGGGAATATGGAGATTCTGGGAGAACGTCTCGATCCTGGAAAAATCCTGGCGGGTATCACATCCCATGGAGCCACCGATCTTGGGCCTGGCCAGGTCAGGCATGCCGGGCAGGGAGATACTTTTATTGGTTACGGGTTTTTCCTGGGCAGCCATGACCCTAGTTTGGATCCCCAATTGAAACGGGTAAAAGAACTTCTGGATCGTTCCGGATTTCCCACCCAATTGGTCCCCAAGATTGAAAACCTCATCTGGAGTAAGTTGATGATTAATGTCGGGATCAATGCCTTAACGGCTCTAACCCGCTTACCTAACGGAAAGTTGCTGGATTATGCCGGATCAGAGGAGATCTTGGAAGCCGCTGTTAAGGAAGGCATCCGGGTCGGTGAAGAAAAGGGTATTCAGTTCGTTTACGAAGATATTTTAAGCCAAGTGAAAAAGGTCTGCCGGCTTACCGCCTCAAATGTCTCCTCAATGCTGCAGGACGTCTTGAAACAAAAAAGGACGGAAGTGGATTTTATTAACGGTGTGATTATGAGGGAGGGGAGATTGCTGGGGATCCCGGTTCCGGTAAATACCCTGTTGACTAACTTAATCCAAACAATTGAAACTTCATATCATGATGCCATTAGAGAGTTCTGAACAACTAAAAGGCGGGAAAAGATGAGGGACGACCGCACCCCAACATTTGAGCGGCTTTTCGTCCTTCATCTTCCTCCTGTGTTTGATCAGTTTTCTTTTGGGAGTATTTACCTAGGCCTGAGGGGCGGCCGTCGTTTCCCTGGCCGCCTTGGCGGCTAGTTTTTTTCTCTTTGCCCTGCGATGACGTCTCCGTTCGATTTCCCGAGCCCGTTCGATCTTTTTATGTCTTGCCAAAAAATCACCCCTTTCTATCTTAATATTGTGAAGGTCATAGACTTATAAAGGAATAAATCCAAAGGCCTTTATATTACTTAAGTATCCAACCTTCTGTCAAGGGTCATCTTGTCGGGAGCAAGGGGCCGGGAGGGCGTCTTCCTGTCCTCAAAGAACTTTTTACAACTTGTAAAGTTTTATTGCCCTCCGTGCCCCAAGGTTTCCCCTCTTTTTGCTTATTTGTTTGATATTTCATCGAAAATATTTTGAGGGGGAGGTGGTATGTATCTTGCTAAAAAAATAAAAAATTAGAGTTTGTCCTAAGGTTACGTGATAGTTGTGTTGTTGAGGGAATCAATGCCAAATATCGTTCAGACTCAAGGGGTGTTGATTTTGTGGATTGTCCACCTAAACGCCATGATC